>JABLTL010077324.1_pt1 | contig 13981 bp, 11 predicted proteins | sample 7160151 | NCBI WGS metagenome assembly JABLTL01 (sample SAMN14651223, study PRJNA627086) | human gut metagenome | isolation source: feces | host: Homo sapiens
AAGCGAAGCGGCACCCTGGGTATCGCGTGTTGGAGCAGTCGCGCCCTGTAAGGGCAAAAGCTTTAAGACATGACGCAGGTGTTGAACAAAATCTACATACGATGTTCCACTTTAAGACCGCTAATTCAGCTATCAAGTAAGAATAACAACATAAAGGGTTAAAGCTTTTGCCCTTACAGGGCGCGGAGACTCTACTACGCGGAAGCCCCAGGGTGTCGCTTCGCTTGCCCTGGGCTATGTGCTACATTGGGCTTTCAGCCCGCCCTTGTTAAATCAAAAACTTCAATATGTTAGCATATACAATAGCTTCGTTTGCATGTGTGGCAGTTATAGCCGCCTGGGCTGTTTTTCTCATACATCAAGATAACAAACGTGCTACTACCGATAATAGCCAAACAAAATGACAATGCCCCTATTCTTTGCTATTCTGTCAAGTTTAGCTTTTGGACTCGTTGGCGTTTACGTCTACTTTTATGGCGACACTGATTCCAACGGGCGTAAGCATCATGCCGAACAATCTTGAAAAGTAAACATGCGAATGGACTCAAGCGCCAAACGCTACCACTAATGGGGGCGACGCGTCCCGCGTCGGGAAAAATGCAGCTATATTTAATAGCGTCCGTATTTTTCACCTTTTCCTATCCCGACGCGAGACGCGTCGCCCCCATTAGTGCTTGCGCTTTTTGCAGCACGTTTCAGGCAACTTAAATACATTTCGATACATGTACGACATCAACACAGTCCGCAAGGATTTTCCCATACTTGGCCGCGAGGTGTACAAACGGCCGTTGGTGTACCTTGACAACGCGGCTACCACACAGAAGCCGCGCTGCGTGGTCGAGGCTATAGCCAACGAATACTATTCGGTGAACGCCAATGTGCACCGCGGGGTGCACTTTCTGTCGCAGCAGGCTACCGACCTGCACGAGGCGGCCCGCGAAACGGTGCGCCGCTTTATCAACGCACGCGATGTGGCTGAGGTGGTGTTTACACGCGGCACTACCGAGAGCCTCAACCTGGTGGCAAGCTCGTATGGCGAGGCTTTCCTGCACGAGGGCGACGAGGTGATTGTGACGGTGATGGAGCACCACAGCGACATTGTGCCCTGGCAACTGCTGCGCGAGCGCAAGGGCATTGTGCTGAAGGTGGTGCCTATGACCGACGAAGGGGTGCTCGACCTCGATGCCTATGAGCAGCTGTTCACTCCGCACACACGGCTGGTGTGTGTGGCTCATGTGAGCAATGTGCTCGGCACGGTGAACCCGGTGAAGCGCATGGCGGAGATTGCCCACGCGCATGGGGCGCACATATTGGTGGACGGGGCACAGAGTGTGCCGCACTTCAAGGTGGACGTGCAGGACATTGGTTGCGACTTTATGGTGTTCAGCGGCCACAAGGTGTACGGCCCCACGGGCATCGGTGTGCTTTACGGCCGCGAGGACTTGCTCGACCGCATGCCGCCCTACCAGGGTGGCGGCGAGATGATAGCACGCGTTACGTTTGAGCATACTACCTACGAGCGTCTGCCTTTCAAGTTTGAGGCTGGCACGCCCGACTATGTGGGCAGTCATGCGCTGGCTGTGGCACTCGACTATGTGTCGGCCCTGGGCATGGACCACATTCACGCCCACGAGCGTGCACTGACGCAGTATGCCATGGAGCAGATGCAGGCCATTGAGGGCATGCACTTGTTTGGCACCGCTCCCGACAAGGACGCTGTGGTGGCCTTTAACGTAGGAAGCATTCACCCGCTCGACCTTGGCACACTGCTCGACCGCCTGGGCATTGCTATTCGCACTGGTCACCATTGTGCACAGCCGCTCATGCAGCGCTGTGGCGTGGAGGGGATGGTGCGTGCCTCGTTTGCGCTGTACAACACGCGCGAGGAGGTGGACGCTCTGGTGCAGGGCATTGACCGTGTGCGCAAGATGTTTTAGACTTTTGGTTAACGGGTTAACAAGTTAACGGGTAAGTTAGTTTACGGGTTGACTGGTTAACGGGCAGGCAGGCAAAACTACCTGTCAACCATGGAGACTGGATTAATATTTCTTTCCTCACATGGGCAAGCAGGCAGGCAAAACTACCTGTCAACCCGTTAACTCGTAAACCCGTTAACCAGCCCCCTGTTAACCCGTTAACCAATCCCCCTATTCCCCTGACTATGCTTTTACCCATATTCAACACGCAAGGACTTATTGAAGCTGGCTGCGACGAGGCCGGACGTGGCTGTCTGGCAGGCAGTGTGTACGCCGCAGCGGTGATACTGCCACCTGACTACACCAACGATGAACTGAACGACTCTAAAAAGCTCTCGGCCAAGCGCCGCTATGCCTTGCGCGAGGTGATAGAGCGCGATGCAGTGGCTTGGGCCGTGGGGGTGGCAACGGCAGCGGAAATTGACGAGATTAACATTCTGAACGCGTCGATACTGGCTATGCACCGCGCGCTGGACAAATTGGCGGTGCGTCCTGAATTTGTGATTGTGGACGGCAACCGCTTTAAGCCGTACCACGATGTGCCGCACCAAACGATTGTGAAGGGTGACGGCAAGTATCTGGCCATTGCGGCGGCCTCTATCCTGGCCAAGACGTACCGCGATGACTATATGCACGAATTGCACAAGGAGTTTCCTTACTATGGTTGGGACCGCAATGCGGGATACCCTACCAAGCAGCACCGCGAGGGGATTGCCGAACACGGACTGACGCCGTATCACAGGCTGACGTTTGCGAGCGGTGCACGATAATATGCTGATGGGGTAATGTGCTAAACTCAAACTACAAGTCTCAAGCTCCAAACGCAACCTCTAATGGGGGCGACGCGTCCCGCGTCGGGAAAATAAGGCAATGTTCATACACTAATAAAGGCTTACAGACAGCAGTATTTGCACTTCTGTCTGTGAGCCTTTGCCTTTATTCCCGACGCGAGACGCGTCGCTCCCATTAGAGGTAGCGTTTGGAGCTTGCGACTTGTTTGTGCTTGAGATTAGCACATTGTCATATTAGCATATGCCCAACTGCGCTGCCACGTCGCACAGCTCGTCGTACCACGCCTGTCCGAAACGGCGAATAAGCGGGTCCTTTAAGAACTGGTATATGCGCAGATTGAGCTCGCGGCCCTTCTTTACAGCCGCGTGGCACACACTCCAGCGGTGGTAGTGCAAGCCACTCGTGCCGTTGCTGAAACGCTTTTCGCGTATGGGGTAAAGGGCGCACGATATGGGTTTGCACCAGGCGGTGCGCCCCTCGCGATAAGCCTTGTCGGTGGCACAATAACAGCAGCCGTCGGCACCATAGCAGGTGAACACACAGTCGCGGCCATTGACAATGCTCGTAACGAGGTCGCCCTCGCTGTCGGTGTAGGCCACGCCCTGATGGTCGATGGTGGCTTGTGCCTTGGCGCTGAGCTGCGGCCATACGTCGTCGAGCACGCTCTCAAGCTGGCCCACCTCGTCGAGGGTGAGCGGAGCACCACTGTCGCCCTCTACACAGCACTGGCCCTTGCAGGCGTCGAGGTCGCAGCAAAAGCATTCGGTTAATATGTCGGACGACAGCAGTACGTCGCCCACTTGTATGATTGGTGGTATACGTTGATCCATAAATTGTGTGTGTGTTTGGTTGACGGGGTAACAAGTAAGTATGCCATACACTGCTTGTTATGTTAAGCTGAATGGCGGGAAGTCTGAAAAGGCTATGCAAACTTACTTGTCAACTTTTCAACTTGTAAACTCTTCAACTTTTCAACTTGTAAACTCATGTATGTTACCAGTTAATAGGCGATATGCCATGTTTGATAAGGTAGTCGTTGCACAGAGTGAAGTGGTGATTGCCAAAAAAGCCGTGGTAGGCCGACAGGGGCGATGGGTGTGCAGAGCAGAGCACAAGGTGGCGCGAGCGGTCGATTACCTGGCCTTTCTTTTGTGCATAGCTGCCCCAAAGTATGAATACGAGGTGTTCGCGCTGGGCTGAGAGCTGGCGTATGACGGCATCGGTAAATGTCTCCCAGCCGTGGCCGGCATGCGAGGCGGCCTGGTGCTCGCGCACGGTGAGGGTGGCGTTGAGCAGCAGCACGCCCTGCTCGGCCCAGCGGCGCAAACTGCCTGTGGCGGGCATGGGACGGCCGGTGTCGGCCTCAATCTCCTTGAATATGTTGACCAACGACGGGGGCATGCGCACACCGTCTTTGACCGAGAAGCACAGACCTTCGGCTTGTCCGGGACCATGGTAGGGGTCTTGGCCAATGATGACAACCTTCACCTGGGAGAAGGGGCAGAGATTGAAGGCGTTGAATATCTCGTTGCCTGGGGGATAGCACGTGCCTTGGGCATATTCGTGGCGCACAAAGTCGGTGAGTTGCTTGAAGTAGGGTGCATCAAACTCGCTCTGCAGTTGTGCGGCCCACGAGGGGTGTATCTTTACATTCATAATGTGCAAAGGTAGCTATTATGACACGAAAAAGGCGCACTGCAGGTTTGGTTTCTTGCAGTGCGCCATGTGTTTTGTGCGGTTGGGTGTTTAGTTCTCGGCGGCAGCGGTGTCGTCGTCATCGCTCCAACCGGCATTGTCCCATTCCTTTTTGTTGCTCCAGCGGTCGTCGGTTGAGCCGCCAGACACGTTCATCAGTATGCTTTCGTCGAGCCCGAGCTGGTAAATCTGCATAGCGGGACGTATATATTGCTTTTTCATTATGTCGTTTTTGTGTTTAGTTTAAGTGTGTACGTGCGATTACTGTGCCATGAATTTGCGTCCGCCCTTGATGTAGAGGCTGCCCTTGACGGTGTGCTGTACGCGGCGACCGCTGAGGTCGTAGATTGGGGCGTTGTCGGCGCTCTGTGCTGAAATGGCGGTGTTGATGTTTGTCACCATGCCATTGCCAAAGTTCATGGCCACGGCATTGACGGCCTCTTGTGCGGGTTTGTCGAGGTAGGCACGGTTGGCGGGCAGCGGAGCATCGCCTGCTGCGGCGTAGAAGCCCACGTGACGGGTGACTTTGTCGCGTCCGAACACATACACTTGGCTGAGGTCGGTCATTTCGTCGTTTGTGCCTTTAAGGTCGTTGTCGATGGCATCGGCGGTGTTGACCACCTTGACGGTTACCTCGCTCACGCCCATGGCGGCTTTGAGTATGACGCCTTGATTGGCGGGCACATTGCCCTCGATTTCTTTCATGTCGAGTTCCATGCCATCGGCACTGAGTTTGCCGGCATAGGCTTTCACATCATCGCCCACGATAGCAAAGTTGAATGGTGCGCATGTGGTGGCAAAGGCTGCATTGTCGGCCTCGGAGTCGTGGAGGGGGAGGACATAGGTGGGTTCTTCAAGCAAGAATGTGCCTGTGTTGTCGGCTGCACCATAGCTCAAAACATAGCCGTTGGTATAAGCTATTTGATTGACAAACTCCTTAGATGCGTCCAAATTCAAATTAGCTTTGTGCTTTGTGATTGCAAAGCCATTGGTTTTACCGTCCGTTATCTCTTCAGTATTCCACTTTGACGAGTTGTCGCGTATATCGAACTCAAAAGCATTGCCCCACGTACCATCACTTTGCAGCGAGAGATAATTTTTACCTGCCGAACCTGTTGCATAGGCTAAGTAGCGCTTTGAACTCGTGTTATAGAACTTAAAGCCATCGAAGGGGTTACCTGTTACACACCACAAGTCGTGACGTATGTCGTTAATGGCTCGATCGTCAGCTATGCCGTGTTGTAACATGGTATTCCAGCTATTCATGTACGTATTGTTGCTATAGCTCATCACCTGACGCTTCGCTGTTGATATATTTGACTCGAAGTAGTAGAGGTGAGGATTGTTGAGGTCGGTTGTAACCTCAAATGGCAAGACCGAAGTGCACTCTATGGTAAATGTCGCACCATTGTCTTCGGGCTTTATCTCGCCCTTTGGCGCATTTGCCTTGATAAAGTCGGGAACCGTTACCGCGGGATAGGGTTTGTAAGTATAGACTTCAAAATTCTCGGTCTTTTTGCTTACGCCATTGTAGAGATAGTTGTAGGTGAAAGACACTTTCTCGGGGAATTGGGTGACCTCGTAAAACTCAAAGGTGATGTCGCTGCGTGTAGTAGACGTTTGCTGGTAGCCAATGTTGTGCGGATCATTGGCCTTGTCGGAGTTGCTCATATTCACATTGTCAACTACGTAGACTTCCACCTCATCATTATGCTCTGTGTATTTTCCATACTTACCTGTATAATACTTATGAGCACTTGTGGTTTTGAGTTTGAAGCCACTACCATATGACACAAGCGCAAAAGCATTCTCGGTTCCATTCATCGGGAAGTCATTGGGCACCCATTGGTTGTCGTCTTCGCTGACATTGCCGAAAAAGCCTTTACTCTGCCCGCCCGAAGCCTTAGCCCAATAAGTATTAGCTGTGAAACTCTGTATGGTAATTTTTCCATCGTCTTTCCTTACCACCCTCCAAAGGTAGTTGTAGTGGTCCTCGCTTAACGGGTTCTCTGTTACTACCTTCAATGCGGTGTTGTCGCTCTCGCCGTAAGCATGAGAGTCCTTATAATACACCCAAGCACCATCTGTACCTGGAATGCGGTCCGATTTCATGCGCAACATATAAACGCCCGTCTGCACATCAGTTACGGGTGTGGTTGCCACTCTTTGTGCCAGCGCACCAAATACGCAGCACGCGAGCATTGCCACCAGTGTGGCCAGTTTCTTAGTCATAGCGTTTAGTTTAGTTATTGTTGTTCTGTTCTTTCGTTTCTGTGATTTGCTGTTGTAGTCAAACCCTCTGAGGGGCTGCCAAAACTCGGTGCAAAATTGCAGTTTTTGCGCAAAACTGCCTAAGGTAGCCCAAGTTTTTTGCGGTAATACCAATATTACCGCCACATTACCGGACAAAAGTGCATGCGCAAATAGCAAATAGCCTTTTTATGCTGTGCAACATGTTTTCGGGCGCAAACCACGCTGCTTGAGGCCTCCGCGGCCCTATGGTGTACCAAAAATCCGGCAGCGGACTGCTTTTGCTCGTCCACTGCCGGATTGGTGTGTGTGATGTGTGTGCTTAATGTATGTATCTTTCGTGAGACACCATCATAGCTTTAAGGCTTTGAGCGTCTTACTTTTTAAGATAGTCGTCGAAGTAGCGTGTGATGCGCTCGTGCAGGTGTACCATGTCGTGGCCCATCATGTTGTGGCCGTCGCCGGGATAGACAAAGTAGTCGGGCTGGGTGCCGGCGTCCTCGCAGGCGCGGAGGAATGACAGGCTGTGCTGCATGACGCAGGTGGGGTCGTTGTAGCCTACAATTATCTGGAGACGGCCCTTGAGGTTCTTGGCCTTGTTGAGGAGCGACGACGAGGCGTAGCCCTCGGGGTTCTCTTGCGGGGTGTCCATGTAGCGCTCGCCATACATCACCTCGTATAACTTCCAGTCGATGACGGGGCCACCGGCCACACCTACCTTGAACACATCGGGGTAAGAACACATGAGGTTGGTGGTCATGAAACCGCCAAACGACCAGCCGTGTACGCCAATGCGGTCGGCATCAACGTAGGGGAGCGACTTGAGGAACTTGACGCCCTCGAGCTGGTCCTGCATCTCGATGTCGCCAAGGTGGCGGTGGGTGCAGCTCTCAAACTCGAAGCCGCGATTTTCGGAACCGCGGTTGTCAACCACAAAGATGACGTAGCCGCGCTGTGCCATGTATATTTCCCACGGGCGGGCCAGATAGTGCCACGCTGCCTCCACATTGTGGGCGTGCGGGCCACCATACACATAGACTACTGTAGGGTACTTTTTGGCAGGGTCGAAACCGACGGGCTTTACAAGGCGGTAGTAGAGGTCGGTTTTGCCATCGGCAGCCTTGATTTTGCCACCGCTGATTTCAGGCACATTGTAGGCTGTCCAAGGGTCGGCATCGGCGTGCAGCTTGACGGCAGCTGCGGGCTGGGTGGTGCCGAGCAGGTCGTACTGGCGGAAGGTGGTGGGCGACGACCAGCGGTCGGACAGGTAGAGGCCGTTCTCTGACAGGGCGGCGTAGTGTGTGCCCTGGCCATTGTCGAGGCGGGCCACCTTGCCCGTGGCCACATTCACGCTATAATTGCTGTACTGTATGGGGTTGTCCTGGTTGCTTTGGTAGATGATGCTCTTGGCCTTGGTGTTGAAGCCGAGCACACTGATTACCTCGAACTGGCCCTTGGTGAGCTGCTTGAGCTGGTGGCCGTCGGCAGTGAAGAGGTAGAGGTGGTTGTAGCCGTCGCGGCGGGTTTGCATGACAAACTTTGTGGCGTCCCACGGCAGGAACTGTATGGGGTTGCACGGCTCTACGTAGCGGGCATTGGTCTCGGTGTAGAGCACGCCCTTGCGTGCACCGGTGTGTGCGTCGTATGCCACGAGTTCGGCCTTATCCTGTGTGCGGGGCAACTCAAACATGTAGATGGTGCTCTCGTCGGGGCTCCACGCTATGTTAGTAAAATAGCGGTCGGTGGGGTCGCCGGCCTGCAGGTAGATTGTTTTGTCGGTGGCGGGGTTGTACACGCCCACGGTTACCTTGTGGCTGGTCATGCCGGCCATGGGGTACTTTTCGGGGGCGAGCTGGGCCACGCGGTGGTTGATGTCGACAAGGGGATAGTCCGTCACCATGCTTTGGTCCATGCGGTAAAAGGCGAGCAGGTGGCCCTTGGGACTCCAGAAGGTGCCCTTGCGTATGCCAAACTCGTCGCGGTGTACGCTAAGGCCGTACTGCAGCTCGCGTGAGCCGTCGGTGCTCACTTGGTGGGTTTTGCCGTCGGCGGTCTTGACATAGAGGTTCCAGTCCTTGACGAAAGCCTCGTTGCGGCTATAATGGCTCATGTCGTTGGCATAGGCGCCCGGTGTGCGCTCGGTGCTCCACACCACCTTGCGCTGCTGCCAGTTGTAGAGCAGGTTGAGCTTGCTTGTTTGCAGGTAGACCTCGGATTTGCTGCCCGTGGGGAACTGGGCGTAAAGCAGATTGTACACCTTGCCATACTTGGCGGTGTCGATGGCTGCATTGAGCTGGTCGGTGGTAAAGAGCACACGGGGCTTTTCGGCCTTGCCCTTGTTGCTGGCCAGGGTGCTTACCTCGTCAACATCGAGCTTGAGCAGGCGGTCGCCCCAGAAGGCGGTGCCGTAATATTTGGGCATGATGTTGGCGTAGTTATTGCCGCCCCACATCAAATCCTCGAGGGTGAAACTTTTCTTTGTCTGTGCCATGGCATTAGTGCCTATGAGCAGCGCCACGGCTGCCACGATTAAGTGTTTGATTTTCATTTGTATGGTGTATGACATATTGCAAAGATGCGGCCTGTGCATTAGTGTGCCCGGGCCGCATCTTCGGTATATAGACTTTTATTTATATGTATTATCTGTCAAAGCCGGCCTTGCGCTTGAAGTCGCCTTTCTGTTTGAAACCCGGGCCTTTCTTGAAACCGCCTTCGCGCTTTTTGCCACCGAAGCCGCCTTTCTTGGAATCACCCTTTTTGAAATCGCCCTTCTTAAAGCCGTCTTTCTTGAAACCGCCTTTTTTGAAACCGCCCTTCTTGGCATCGTCGCCATCGCGCTTGGGTTTGCGGGGTGCGTGCAGCTGTTCAAATTCGCGGTGCTTGCGGCGCAGTATTTTGTATGCGGGGTCGAGGTCGTCGTCCTCGTCGTGACGTTCTGCATCGTCAAAGCGCTTTTTGAATTCGTCGCGGTTGGTGCGGAAACGGCGCTGGTCGCTCATCAACCGACGCTCAACGTCGGTTTTCACCTTGCCACCCTCGGCACGGAAGTCGCTGAGCTTGCCGCTGAACAACTGGTACTTGCGGAAGTCGCAGTCGAGCTTGCCGTTGAATATCTGTGTCTTGAGGCTGGGACGCAGGCCAAGGTTTTCAAACAGTTCGGCCTTTGACGAGATAATCCATGCCTCGCCACCCTGGAACTCGTTTTTGAGCACCTTGCCTATGGCCTGGTACAGGCCCAAGATGTCGGGCGGGGTAAGGCGTTCGCCATAGGGCGGGTTGGTGACGATGATAGACTTTTGGGCGGGAGCAGTGAACTTGCGGAAGTCCTGCTGCTGCACGGTGACGATGTCGGCCACACCGGCGCTGCGCACATTTTTCAGTGCGCTCTCTACTGCCGGCACATTGATGTCGTAGCCGTAGATGTGGTGGCTGAAGGTGCGCTCTTGTGAGTCGTCGTCGTAAATTTCCTGCAGGAGTTCGGCGTCGAAGTCTTTCCACTTTTCAAAGCCGAACGACTTGCGGAACACGCCGGGGTAGATGTTGCGGGCCATGAGGGCTGCCTCTACCAAGAATGTGCCCGAACCACAGAAGGGGTCGATAAAGTCGCAATCGTACTGCCAGCCGGTGAGCTTGATAAGGCCGGCGGCCAGCACCTCGTTGATGGGGGCCTCGACTGTGGCCACGCGATAGCCGCGCAGGTGGAGCGAGTCGCCCGACGAGTCGAGCGAGAGGGTGCAGTCGTCCTCGGCAATGTGTATATTGAGCTTGACATCGGGGTTGGTGATGCGTATGTTGGGGCGCTCGCCGGTTGTGTCGCGGAAATAGTCGACAATGGCGTCCTTTACCTTGTAGGCCACAAACTTAGAGTGACGGAACTCGTCGGAGAACACTACCGAGTCTACCGCAAAGGTGGTGTTGAGGTCGAGGTACTGGCTCCAGTCAATCTTTCGCACAGCCTCGTACACGTCGTCGGCTCCTTTGGCCTTGAAGTGCTTGATGGGTTTGAGCACACGTATGGCCGTGCGCAAACAAAAGTTGGCGCGGTACATCATGGCCTTGTCGCCGGTGAACGACACCATGCGGCGGCCTATCTGCACATTGTTAGCACCAAGTTCGGTGAGTTCTTGTGCCAGCACCTCTTCAAGTCCTTGAAAGGTTTTGGCTATGAGTTCAAATTCTTGCATAATCGTTTGTGGAGTTTGCCGGCAAATGCGGTTTTGGCAGCTGCATTGCCAGCCTATATGCGTATGGTTTTAACAGACGTAAGGGGGGGAGTGTTGTAGTGGCAGCACTTGTGCGTTACACCACGTTGCCACGCTTGGTGGCTGTGTCACACCTTTTGGCCAGCGGGCACATCGTGTGTCACCCACTTGTTGGCACCTATCACGGCATCGCGGCCAATGGTGATGCGGCCCAAGATGGTGGCGTTGGAGTAGACTATGACGCCGTCCTCGAGTATGGGGTGACGCGGATTGTTCTTGATTGGATTGCCATTGACATCGAGCGGAAAGCTCTTAGCTCCGAGCGTCACGCCCTGATAGAGCTTGACATGATTGCCAATGATGCAGGTGGCGCCTATCACAACGCCTGTGCCGTGGTCGATGGTGAAGTATTCGCCAATCTGTGCCCCCGGGTGAATGTCGATGCCCGTCTCGCTGTGTGCGAGTTCGCTGATAATGCGCGGAATGAGCGGCACATCAAGGCGATAAAGTTCGTGGGCTATGCGGTAACACGTCAGGGCGCGTATGGCCGGATAGCAGCTTATCACCTCGCCATTGTTCTGCGCGGCGGGGTCGCCCAGGTAGGCGGCCTCTACATCGGTGGCGAGCGTGCGGCGCACCTGTGGCAACATGCTGATAAGTGTGGCAGCTATGGCCTCGGCCTTTGTGTGGAAATCTACTCCCGTACATCGGCAGTCGTCATCCTGCTGACCGAAACAGAGTCCGGCCTGCACTTGTGCGGTCAACAATGCAAAGAGGCGCTCAATTTCCATACCTATATGGTAGCGCACGGTGACGGCGTTGAGTGTGCTTTTTCCGTAATACCCTGGAAAGAGCACAGCGCGGCACAGCCCTATTATCTCTTCGAGCGCTGCCGAAGAGGGCAAGGGGTCGCCATGACGGTGCTGATGGAAGAGTCCTTGCATCTTGCTTGTGTCGGACAATTCCTCCACCGTCTGCCGTAACAAATTGGTGTAACTTTCGGGAGGGTTCATAGCGTATATTGCCTTTATCGGGCAAAGGTACGAAAAAATAAGCTAATACGCCAATGTGGGAATGTGACAATGTGGGAATATGGTAACGGACTGATGCCGTAGCATGGCTTGTTAGCCGCTAACGCGGGAAACAAAAGGACATAAGAGCATAAGGACATAAGGCCGCTGCGCGGCTGACGGCCACGGACTGACGTCAGCGTGGCCTCAAGAAACATACGGACTCACGCCGTAGTATTACAAGTAGTAACGCTACGGCGTCAGCCCATTAGCACATTGCCACATTAAATATAGTATTCCACAGGGTCGGCCAATCCGGCACGCAGGGCGTAGCGCACTGCCTCATAGGCCGTTGACACGCCGAGTTTGCGGAAGAGGTTCTTCTTGTGCGTCACAACGGTATGCACCGACGAGTTGCGCCGCGCAGCTATCTCCTTGGCCGTAAGCCCCTCAGCCATTAAAGTGAGAATGGCCGTTTCGGTGGACGTGAGGCGCGGCAGGCTCTGTTGCGTTGTGGCACGTGCACGCAACACGTCGGACACTAACGGACACACCTCGCGACCGCCATTTGAAATGCGGTAAACAGCCTGCACCACATCAGTGCGCGTGCAGTCCTTTGTTATGAAACTCACCTGAGGCTCTGCCCCGAACAAGCGCAGCAGTCCCTCGGCAAATTCGGCCGACAACAGCAACCAATGCACATGGGCAAAGCGACGCAAATAGATGAGCAACTGCTCGGGGGTGGCAAAATCGAACAGTGTGAAGTCGAGCACCACCAACGCCTCTGGCTCGGCTTGCAAAGCCTCTGCCAATTCGGCTTTGTTACCTGCAAATCGCAAAGGCTGACCAGCCAGATAGGTGGTCAGCGCATCGCGTGTAAGTGGTTGATTGTCAGCAATTATAATCATACGGGATATTCCTCAAAGGCATAGAGCACAGTCGACAGGTAGCGCTCGCCCGTGTCGGGCAACAAGGCCACAATGGTCTTGCCCTCGTAGGCGGGTTTCTTGGCCAACTCGATGGCGGCGTGTAAGGCGGCGCCCGATGAGATGCCTACAAGCAGACCCTCCTTTTTGGCCAAAAGGCGCGAGGCGCGAATGGCGTCATTGTCCTCGACGGGCACAATGGCCGTAGCCACCGAGGCGTCAAAGTTGCCTGGCACAAAACCTGCGCCAATGCCCTGTATTTTGTGCGGACCCGAAGGCTTGCCCTCGAGCACAGCGCTCGTAGCAGGCTCAACAGCGTAGGTCTCGATGGCCGGATTGTGCTTGCGCAGGCCGCGTGCCGTGCCGCTCAGTGTGCCGCCAGTGCCTACACCGGCCACAAAGGCGTCGACCTTGCCGTCGGTGTCGCGCCATATTTCCTCGGCCGTAGTACGGGTGTGGGCGGCGGGGTTGGCAGGATTTTCAAACTGCTGCGGTATAAAGCTGCCCGGGTGCTCCTGCTGCAACTCCTTTGCGCGCTTGATGGCCCCCTTCATACCCTCGGCGCCTGATGTCAGCACCAGTTCGGCACCGAGAGCCTTGAGCAGGTTGCGGCGCTCCAAACTCATGGTTTCGGGCATGGTGAGAATGAGGCGGTAGCCCTTTACCGATGCCACCCACGCCAGCCCGATGCCGGTATTGCCACTGGTAGGTTCGATAATCACGCCGCCGGGCTGCAATTTGCCCGTCTGTTCGGCGTCCTCAATCATGGCAAGTGCCACCCGGTCCTTTACGCTGCCACCGGGGTTGTAATACTCGAGTTTGACAAGCAGACGTGCCTTGAGGCCAAGCTCCTTTTCAATGTTAGACACTTCGAGCAACGGCGTGTTGCCCACGAGTTCAGTAAGTGAGTGATAAATCTGGCTCATAAGATGTAAATGTATTTGTTAAGTAGGTGTTCAAAATTAGTTGATATGAATTGGTGCAGTATTTCGTTCAGAAACATAGGTCGAAGAGGGAGCGTAGCGGGCTACGTGACCGATGAAACCTATGTTTATGGACGAAAGAATGCGCCAAGGCATATCGACTAATTCTGAACATGATTATATAAACTAATTTTGAATACCTACTTA
>JABLTL010049087.1_pt1 | contig 13971 bp, 10 predicted proteins | sample 7160151 | NCBI WGS metagenome assembly JABLTL01 (sample SAMN14651223, study PRJNA627086) | human gut metagenome | isolation source: feces | host: Homo sapiens
AATGTTTCCAAATACGACATCATAGCAGGATTTAATGTTTGAAACTGTTCCATAAAATATTTAGATGCAGGAGACTGCCAAATCGATTCCACATAATACATCTTAGATTCAATTTCATTAAACACTGTACGAATCTCATTGGCATACGCATCGACTTGTTTTGAATACGCCATTACATCTTCACTTGATATTTGAATTTGTGTCATAACCATTCCTCCTACAATAATAATTTAGCTTGTTGAACACGATCTTGTTGAAGTTTTTCATATACCGAAGCCGTTTGTTTTAGAACATTACTATATTCTAGAATCACTTGATACATTTCATTTAGGCTTGGTCTAAATTCTTCTAACTGATTTTGAAACGCTAAATGATCTACACCCTGCCAAATGCTTTGCATCTGCTCCACTCTTTTATATAAATTTTGAATTAGATCATTATAACTATCCGCTTTGTTTTTCACATAGACACTTGCTTGATATACTTCTGAATAATCCACTGAAATTTTCATAAATAAATTTACCTCCCATAAATCAACATATCGCAATGCGCAATATGATTTTCTTTAAATGTTTTATTCAAATCCAAAAAACACATTACCGTAACATTAAACACATATCGTACTTCATACTCTAAAAACTCATCAAAAAAATCTTGTACTCGATACGACTCAGAAACAAAAATCATCTTTCGATCAAAAGAAAGATATATGCCGATTTCATTCATAAACTCCAATCCCTTCATTTTGATCTTTAAAAAATACACAATCAAAGCTTTCATAAGGAAGTTTACGCCTCAATGTATATCCATACTCCTTCAATCCATAGCCAACCCACAATACTTGCGCCTGATATAAAGCTTTTTGAAACACTTCATTTGTCAATTGTTTAAAATCTACACAAATAACATAAATATCACTATTTGAACTTAAGTCTGAACAAATTTTAAGATGTGAAAGATTCTCACATAGCTTATAAGCTTTACACCTATATTCTTCATGCATATATAAAATATAAAGTTTTCTTTTCTCATCAATAAACACAGGGCGATCACTCTGACTTTCAAAGCCAATACAATTTCGTTCTTTTCGATAAGAAAATGGCTTACACGCTCTTCTTTTTAAATTGGATTCACTTACTCGATTATAAATACACTCTACATATGTATTTTCATAACATGTCATGTTTAGATAAGAAGGCAATTGGTAGGTGTCAAAATATATTCTTTTATCATCCAAACTATCCACATCAAATACATACTTACTTTGTATCCATTTCAATCGAGTGTTCTCATTTTCCGTAATAATAAATGTACGCACATTTTCATTCAATAAAGATAAATCAAGATTTTCATCTTCAAAAACAATACAAACTCCACTTTGAATCTGATGAAAACACCTAGATTTAAAAAAGTTAAAATCCACATAATCATTTAATACATGAGTTCCATATACATAAATGGTTTCATCCTTAAAGTAATTTATTAAGCTATATACAATATCCATACTCTTTGTATATATAAGCTGTAAATGATCAAAAACAAGCTCACACTGCATTTGTTTAAATGGTAAATCCAAAATTACAAAGTCCTCTTTTGAAACTTTCTTTGGCAACAATACCCATGATTTTTCTTCTTTCAACACATTGACTTTTTCTTTTAATGCATCTATTACACGCATACTTAAATGTTGTTTGGATTGGATAACTTCTTTTCGCTCATTGATTTCACGCCAAGACTTTTCATCCACATATTTTTGTAGATAAAAACTTTTACATTCAATACTCTCATTTTTTGTTTGTAGAACCATATCCCCTGGATTCTTTAAAGTATAAGCCTTTTCGTTTTGTAAAATCTCACGACTATCCTGTACATTATTCACATGAAAGCATGCCTTCCAACTTGTATTTGACATAACTTGATCGTCAATCACTCCCATCGGTTTTTGTGTACTTAGAACTAAATGTATCCCTAAAGATCTTCCAATACGTGCGATTTCTTGAAGCTGTGACATAAATTGCGGAAAACGAGTCTTTAATTGCGCAAACTCATCCACAAATATCCATAGATGCGAGAGTGTGTGCGTTTCATTATAGGCAATGATATCGGCTACTTTTGCCGCTAAAAATAAGCGTTGCCTTTTCTCCAGTTCATAATTCATACTCATAAAAAAACGTTCCATGGATTGTGCATCCAGATTTGTAACAATTCCTGCACAATGCGCAAATTCATAAAATGGCTGTCCAAAAGCACCTCCTTTAAAATCGATTAATATATATTGAAATTGACTTGGAGCATTATGCCAAATCATCATCATCAACAAAAAACTTATAAATTCACTTTTTCCAAATCCGGTCATACCCGCAACCAATCCGTGAGATCCATATTTACGAAAATCCATATATACAATTTGATTGGATTCACGCATTCCAACGGGAACCCTCATCACATAGCGCTCTTTTCGAATGGGTCCATTCTCAATCAACTGTTGATAAAAATCCATATTCTGTGATTTTAAAAGATATCTTTTTTGATCTTTATTTATATTGGAAATACATATATTTTGAATACAATAGTCATAATGGAAGGATGGTTCTTTCTTTCCTATATAGATCAAACAATAATAATCTTTTGGCTGACATTTTAAATCCCTAGTAACCACTATGAATTCTAAATTCGACTTTTCATTCACAATACAAAATGGATTCAATAAAACATCTTTTATTTCATCAAAATCTTGCAGCCACAACCACTTACGCATCGAATTTGAATACCACAAATAGTTCTCAAACAAAATCAAACTCTCTTCTATATTCCCTTTGATCCAACATACTTCCCCTTTTTTTAAGAAGACAGGTTGTAGTATTTTGGAATTTAAAGATTCTATCAATCGCTCTCTTTTTTGAATTAAATCATTTAATGCATATTCATAAGACACTTCACGATATGATATAGCACACCACTTTAATTTTGTGCACCCCACATAAACAATATCCTTCGTTTCATGTTTAAAAGTATCCACGTACTTTTTGATATATAGATTTACCTTCTTTTCAAAATCATTCTTCAACAAGCTCTCTTTTTCATACATTCGTTTTAAATATCCATCATACATATCTAGACTTTTCTGATTTTCTTTTACGCTCAATTTATATTGATAGTTTCGATTATATAAACCATAAATCATAAATGTTACAGCCATTGTTAAAGAGCTGATCATACTCATGAATAGTGTTTCCACGCTTTGTTTTTGAAGATACCCAATCAGAATCGAAGAAATAAAACCGGAACTTGCGATCATACACGATGGCCCAATGGCACTAAAAAGACTCTGTTTACAAACTACACGATGAATTTGTGGCATCTGTATGTCCCACTTTTGTATTGTTGGTAATTGCACATTTAAATTTGATGGATAGAACATGGGTTCTTCTCGTTTTAAATCCTTATTTTCAAAAGGATTATCCACCATATCTACAAGCAGATAATTTTTAAAATAAATCATACGAATATTCGCAATCACGATTTCATCCTGAATACTTAACTGAGTTGAATGTACACGCTTTGAATTTACGTATGTACCATTTAAACTATCTAAGTCTTGCAATACATCCTTTTCAATTTTAAAATGAAACCTGGATACTCCACTTTTAAACAACTGTATATTACACAAGCTACTTCTTCCCACTTGAATAGAAGTCTCTATTGGAAAATGACATTGTGTACTTTGTTTTTCATCAAGAAAGAAAGTTGTATGATCCAAGATACAAGATTCATTGCATTTTAATACTTTTTTATTTTGTTTGTAAAAGATACAAACACCTTGATTTCTTCTTTCAAATTGAAACCTGTCATATTCATGAATGGAATCTACATCAAACCACGCACAATGATCCTTTGTATATATCCAAAGCTTGATCATAATTTAAAGACACGCTGAATCCAAATCCACAATTGCTGTAAAAATGATTTTTTTAAGATTGGTTTTTTAATTTCTGATTTCTTTATCGTAGTAACACCCGAATCATTTTTAGCTTTGACTTCAATGGTCGTTTTTGATTTTTTTAACGATATTTCCACAAAATCATGTCCCAACACATCTTTTTGAATCGCAATCTTCTTTCCATTCACAAAACAAGATTCAATCTGATCTTTGGAAAAAATTTGTACTTTATTCTTTTTTCGCACATAATGAATCTTCGGCTTCGATTTTGAAGTAAGTACTTTTGTATTTTTTTCTAAGACCAATTCATTCTTTTCATTTACACTCCATATTCGTTCAAATGTAGCCACTTCATCACTACGTAGAATCTGTTCACTTTTGGAAACCATTTCTATTTTCTTATCTGGACTAAACATAAATTCATATTCTTTTATTTCAAAATTTGATAATGCATCATAAGTGTACGTTTTAACCTTTAACACATCATCTTTAATCATACGATTGAATACTTTTTCGATATCCATATCCATCAATACACCATTTATGTAATATTCAATACGCATATTTGCACGATTGTCATCGATCAAAAATTCAAATTCAGGTAATTTCTTAATTATTTTTTTATCCAATACCTGTTCATTATTTAGATATAAACTTGTTGATGGAGCCCTCTTATCAATACGTACAATAACCATATCCGAAACTTCATTTCCAAAGGCATCCATGGCATACGCAAAAACTTTATAGAATAAATCTTTATTTTCTACAGCCTTTAAACAAATTTCTTCATTAAACGGATGACGATCTTTGATTCCATCGAGTTCTACATCCACATAAGCTTTCTTTATATATGGAACATACCAATTTAAACCTACAAATACATCTTCATTTGAAACTTTGCTAGATGGCTGTAAAGTGATGATGGGAGTTATGTTTGAATATACTATCGATCCTTCTAATGCTTTTTTAATTTGAGGATACTCCTTATGTTCTAGAACAAATGTATACGTTCCATTTGAAGTAAAATCAACTGATATTGCATCTCGATTTTCTAAATCCAGAGAATAACATAAATCTTGTCCACAATATACCTTCAAATAAAATGGCATTTCACAAATTCCATCAAATTTGAGATCCATCTTGTTCTCTTTTGTATATAACGTGTCCTTTAGCTCGCATTCAGGAAACACGATTGGTAATATATCAATCTTTCGTTCTACTTCATTGCCCGCAACATCTCTACAAAGAATGCTTAATGTATGATTTTGACTTGTCACATCTATATCAAATTCTTTGCCTTCACAATCCATTTTTTCATCATCTAAATACACTTCTACACTTTTTAAGTTTTCTTCTAGAATCTCAACATGAATTGTTTCTTTATTTTCTAAAGGCAAAATATCCATAATATTATGATTCTTTACCTTAACTACAACATCTGGAATCGTTGTATCTAAAAGAATGGATTTTTCACCTTGTTCTAAGGCATAACCATCCACATCTTTTAATATATAAACAAGTTGTGTAACACCTTCTTTTTGAACATCAATATAAATATGATCGTGACTTAGATCCACTTGTTTTCCATCATAAATAACTAAACTAGAATCCCGGTCTACTTTCTTGTCAAAAAACAATTCTATATTTTGACTCGATGAAGCTACACCATTGATAAACAAATTTGTTTCCTGCCAATAAATATAGTCAGTATAAGCTACATCCTGCATCCAAATCATAAACTCCTCCAAAACGCATATATATCATTCCATCGATTACTTTTTAAATGATCAACAAACACCACAGGTACTTCCATGATCTCACCCTCCTTATTTCGTAATAAAAGTAAATATTCTAAGTAATTACATCCTAAATCTTCAAATTCTTTTGTATACTTCAATAGCTGTGATACATCCACACTCTCTAACCAAGTACGCAAAGGCGTTAATGAAATCTTAAACTCTTCATGAATTGCGATTTGTAGACACTGGTTATATATATCAAGCTTATCTTTTAATAACATGTTGCCCTCATTTGCCAAAGTCATACAACGATTCACACGATTTGCGTTGGGTTTTAAATACATCATAACGAAAGTTTCCAGTTTTGATCCCTTTTTTAAAGACACACGATCATATACATATTGAATCAATGTCGCATCACTCGTAGAAATTGCCTCCTTCATCAAAAATATGGATGCTTGTTCATTTTGGTATACATCATCTAAGATCCAGCCATTTAAAACCCATGTATATAAACGATCCTTTTGATCCGATTCATGATATGCCTTTTCAAACAAGGCAATATTATGATGATAATAGTAGGCATCAAACACATTTTTTGGACTTGTACTTTTTAAAATTAAGAAGACAGACAGAATACATAAAGAAAGTACAACCAAGATGTGAATGAACATATGTAAAACAATCATTGTCTTAAAAGTAGATAAATGAGAAATTCTTCTTTCTTGTTTTTGATGACACAAAAGCACAATGGGCATCATCCAAAATCCAAATAGCTCATGTACCAAAGAGCCAAGAGCATAGATATCACAACGAACATCCTTTTCATGAAGATTCATTAATTCGGGAGCACAATTGGATTTAGATGCCATGATCGCAACACGCGAATGATTCTCAATACATGCATTAAAATCAATTAAATAAAAACGATTCTGATAATAAATAATATTTTCTAATTTCAAATCAATATAGAGATATCCAATTTCATGCAAAGCTTGTAAAACAATCAAAATATCCAACAACAAGCGATACCTTTTAATAAAGCCTTTATATCGTTTCATAAATTGTTTGGCATTCATTCCTGGAATATATGTTTCAACAAAATATTGAGCCATTTCATCTTCAAAACACGTGACTAAACTAGGCGCAAGGATCGAATTCAACTTTGAAAGCACATCGATTTCTGTTTTAAATTGATGTTTATATCGCTTTGTTTCATAGTTTTGACATACTTTTAATATATAAATACAAGTACTCAACTCATCTTGAATACGATATACATTTGAATTGTAAGACTCTAGGATCTGATATCTATCCTTCTTTAAATTCACATTCAACATCGCCAAATCGTACTTTCATTCCATTTTTTAAACGCATCTTTCGCTTGACTTCTTTTCCATTTAAATACGTTTTATTCGTGCTCTTTAAATCTTGAATATAATACCTGTCATTTTCACAAACAATCTTGGCATGTTTTAAAGAGACACTTATATCTTGAAGTCTGACATCACAAATCATAGCTCTTCCCACTAAATTAATTTCATTTGATAAAGCGTATGTATCTTGTTCAATCTCTAAATAAGCAGAAAAGTTTACTTGAACTTGTAAGAGCTGTGTTTTATCTTCCGAACTAGATTCAACAGGTTGATTTCTATGAAAAGCTTGTATGGGTTCTTTGACTTTAAATGTCTGTATACGCCTGTGTTTGAAAAAAGAGAATTTTTTTGGATAATATAACATACGGATATTATCAAGTCCTAAGACAAGATTGGGCAAACTAAACTCTGCACTCTTTAAAAATTTCAATAAAAAGCCAGGAATTTCAAATGCGGTTGTCGTTTGCATAGTCTTTGCGATATACTCAACCCATTTTTCAGACATATCTTTTTGAAACATCCAATTCGAGATTTGAATAGGGACAACCACAAACGCAAACCGATCGCCAAAGCCAGAAACAAATACATAATCCGGATCAAATAAAACAGGTTTATTTCGATTGGATGCGATAGCCTGTTCAAAAAGTTGATGCAAGAAAATATATCCTTCCTCATTTTCAAACACATATTGACTCAAAAAATCATGTAAAGGAATATAGCCTTCAGTCGCATAAACAATGGATGCACTTTTTTCATTTGTCAGCATACAAGGAAGACAAAAATCATCATTTGACATTCGATCAAAGATGGATAAATCTAATAAACTTGGATCTTTTAAATGTACATACAAGTGATTTTCATCCTTTTTATCTTGTTCAATCCATTCGGTCATTTCATCACCTCCATATTCTTAAACGTTTTTAAAAGAGGTTTTTCGAGAAAACTTTCATTATTTTTTTGATTTTTCGCACTTTTTTGTCTAAAATGAAACAATGATGAAATCTTTAACTTATATTCACGTTTATTTAATCCAAACCATACTCAATATTCTTCCTTTTTTCTGGATCGACGTATTTTACGACAATCAAACCTATATTGGAAATCAGTTAAATCACCCCATCTATTTATTTTTGTGGGCACTTAGTTCAGCTTTTGGCTTTTATTATTATTCAAAGAAAATCTGGGAAAAACAGAATGTGAAATATAATAAAAAAAATCATGCCCTAATTTGTCTTGGCATGATTCTTTCATCTTCAATTCCATATAACAATATTACAATTTTAAAAGATCTACACGTATGGCTTTCCATCCTATTTGTCACTTCATTCATTATTGAATGGTTTTTCTATATTCCTATAAATCTAAATAAAAACTCAATCCTGTTTTTCATCAATACCGGATTGAGTTTTGTGTTCACATTTATGTTTGGCCATATCACAGGCTTTTGTGAGATTTATTTTTCTTTTACTACAACTATTCTACTACATCATTGGTTGGTTCAGGATAAATCTTATCAATTTTAGCTAAATAGTTTTTAGCTTTCTCAACAAAATACATACGATTACCAATCTCAAGAACCTTTTCGAAATACATACGAGCCAATTTATAATCTTCTTCCACAAAGGAAATTAAAGCGATATAGTAACATGAATCCACTTGTTGAAATGGAAAATTTGCCCTTTGAAGCCCTTGTAAATAATACTTCTTACATGTGTTAAAATCTCCATCCATTAAATGAATCTTATTTTCAATAGCTGCCATTTCTTCACTTTGAATCATGATACCAGCACGTCCATAATGTAGACGAATACTTTGTGCTTCTTCTTTACAACGAGATAATCCATCTTCATCTTTTAACATATAATCAATATAAGACATCAATGACCAATATTGTAAAGAACTTGCAGCATCCTTTCTAGGATATGAAATCAATACATCTTGAGCTAATTCTGGATCATTTAAATAAATCAAGCATTGCGCAAGTAATGTATGTTGTTTTAAACGCGTATGTCCTTTTGAATTTGTACAATAGCAAATAATAGCACTCGCACAAGCTTCAGGATTACAATCTTCATATAATAATTTTGTGATTGGAAGAAGAGATACTGCACGATATCTTAAAACAAGATTAAACGCAAATAAATAGAACATCAACAATACAGCTAGAAGCAACATATTATTGATCAAAATTAAAATCACCAATAAGGCAACAATACCTAAGGCATAGATTCCATTTAATTTACGAACATTTTTACGACATGTCTTTGCGAGTTCTTTATAAGACTCATCTAAATTATGATGGATCTTATACATACGAACCAATTCATCATCATTTGAAAAATTAAATTCTCTACGCTCTTTAGAAATACTAGAGCGTAAACTCAACATCCCATATATACAAACAATAAAGGCAGGAATCACAAGTAGAGTTCCAATATAAATCATATATTCTGGTAAGAAAAATATTAAAAACATTATGATCCATGGACTTATATTGAAACGAGCCGTTACATATTGACCAATATAAATAATATTTATAATCCCCGAAATCAATAGGGCATCCCCAAGATATAAAATCCACATATTATTTTGTAGATAGGCCAAAACTTGATTCAATGCTTCTGTATTTACACCTGGAGCTTGACTTAAAGCACTTGAAAACATATCTGAATTTAAATCCACTCCACTTGAAAATATAACTGCACTCAAGGCTAAGCCAACCACAAAAGCGACACTCATCGCTATTAAATGGGATTTACAACGATATTTCCACATATAACCACCTATTTCTTCTCTATAATTCTTGCAGGAATACCCACGGCTGTAGCACCTTCAGGTACATCTTTTAAAAGTACCGCATTGGCCCCTACACGACAACCCTTTTTTAAAGTGATATTTCCTAAACATTTGGCCCCACAACCAATATATACACCATCCTCTAAAGTAGGATGTCTTTTTACATGTTGCTTACCTGTTCCACCTAGTGTAACACCATGATAAAGCTGACAATCATCACCAATAATTGCCGTTTCACCAATCACAACACCCATACCATGATCAATCATCAATCCTCGACCAATCACAGCACCAGGATGAATTTCAATACCCGTCCAATGCCTTGCTCGATTACTTACCCAGCGGGCAATAAATGTATGATTGTGCACCCAAAACCAATGGGCAATTCGATGCAGGCCAATCGCTTTGATGTGCGGATATAGCCAAAACACTTCCCATTTAGAATGGGCTGCAGGATCAAGCTGCATTGTTCGATTTATGTTATATAATCCATCACGGATAAAAGATCTCTTGTTTTTTTCTGACATGACAAAATTTTAGTTGATTTGTGTTCAAATTTCAAGTTTAGTGTTTATTTCACATAAACTTCACATAGTGAATCATCTAAAACTTTTCCAATTGAATCATGAATCACAAGATCCGCCTTTGAATCCATGTTCGTACTGTCTCTATTTATTAACACCAAATGTTTACCATGGAAATAATTAATCAAGCCTGCTGCAGGATATACAACCAAGCTTGTTCCACCTACAATTAAAAGATCTGCCTTTTCAATCGCATGAATGGCTGAATACAAAGTATATTCATCTAAGCCTTCTTCATATAAGACTACATCTGGCTTAATAATGGCACCACACTTAGGACATCTAGGAATACCATCACTATCCCTATACTTCATCATATCCTCTAAAGAATACTTAGCTTGACAATGTGTGCACGTATTTCTTAGTACACTTCCATGAAGCTCATATACATGTTTAGAACCCGCCATCTGATGTAAACCATCAATATTTTGCGTAACAATAGCCTTTAATTTACCCATCTGCTCTAGTTTTGAAAGAGCAAGATGCGCCTTATTCGGCTTTGCGTCTGAATAAATCATCTGATTAAAATAAAAATCAAAAAACTCTTTAGGATGACTTAAATAAAAACCATGTGACAACATAATTTCAGCAGGATAAGGATATTTCTTTTTATACAATCCATTATCACTACGAAAATCTGGTATGTTACTTTCTGTAGACACGCCAGCTCCACCAAAAAATACAATATTATTACTTTCTTGAATCCATTCTTTTAAAGACATAAAATCACTTCCTGACCCTATTATACCTCGAAATCCAAAAAGAAAGGAAGATAATTCACTATCTTCCTTGAATATCAAATGTGTACTCGCCATCTTGACAATCTACATGGATTACATCTCCTTGCATAGCACCTGTTTTGATCATTTCCTTGGCAATCTGTGTTTCAAGATTTCTTTGAATATAACGCTTCATAGGACGAGCACCATACACAGGATCTACACCCATTTTGGCAATTTGATTATATACGGCATCACTTACATTCAATGTAATGTCACGATCTGCCAAACGTTTTTGTAGTAAACCAACAAATTTATGGGCAATCTTAATAAAGGCTGAATCATTTAATGCATTAAACACAATAATTTCATCAATACGATTAATAAATTCCGGTTTAAAGTGACGTTTTACTTCTTCCATATATTTTTCATGAATATTGCCAGATTCAAAGGCATATTGACTACCTAAATTTGACGTTAAAATAATAATTGTATTCTTAAAATCAACAGTAACACCTTTCGAATCGGTAATACGACCATCATCCAAGATTTGAAGTAGCACATTAAATACATCTGGATGTGCCTTTTCAATTTCATCAAATAAGACAATACTATATGGATTACGACGAACTGCCTCTGTCAATTGACCACCTTCATCATATCCCACATATCCTGGAGGTGCACCAATTAATCGTGCCACACTGTGCTTTTCCATATACTCACTCATATCAATACGCACAATGTGTCTTTCATCATCAAATAACTGTTCTGCCAAAGCTTTGGCAACTTCTGTTTTACCAACACCTGTAGGGCCTAAGAACATGAAAGATCCAATTGGACGATTTTCATCTTGAATCTGTGCTTTTGAACGCAAAATCGCATCCGTTACAAGTTCGAGAGCTTCATCTTGACCAACTACACGTTTTTCAAGTTCTGCTTTCAAATTCAACAATTTTTCTCTTTCACTCGCAACCAAACGCGTCACTTCAACACCTGTCCATCTAGAAACGATTTTCGCAATCAATTCCTCATTTACCGTTTCTTGAATTAATGCATCCTCTTTTTGACTTGCCTGTTCTTTTTGAATACGAGCCTCTAATTCTGGAATCATTCCATATTGAAGTTTAGCTGCATCTTCATAACGAGCTTCATTACGAGCTTGTTCCAAATCTAAACGAGCCTTCTCCAAACGCTGTTTATCTTCTTTCTCATTGGCCAAGCCACGCTTTTCATCTTCCCACTTAGAATGCATCTCATCACGTTTTGATTGTAAAGAAGCCAATTCACCTTCAATTTCTTCTCGACGCTCAACCGCTCTTTTATCTTCTTCTTTTTGAAGTGAAGTCTTTTCAATTTGAAGCTGCAAGATCTTACGCTGTAATTCATCCAATTCTTGAGGCATACTTTCCATTTCAACTTTTAATGTAGCACAAGCCTCATCTACCAAATCAATCGCTTTATCTGGCAAGAAACGATCTGTAATATAACGATCCGACATTGTGGCAGCCGCAATTAAAGCTTCATCCAAAATACGCACACCATGATAGCTTTCAAAACGATCTTTCAATCCACGCAAAATACTAATTGTATCTTCAACACTAGGTTGTGCAACTTGCACTTTTTGGAAACGACGCTCTAAAGCTGCATCCTTTTCGATATACTTACGATATTCATTAAATGTTGTTGCACCAATACAATGAAGTTCACCACGAGCTAACATTGGCTTTAATAAGTTAGCCGCATCCATGCTACCTTCTGTTTTACCAGCGCCAACTAAGTTATGAATTTCATCAATAAATAAGATGATTTGTCCATCCGATTTTTTCACTTCATCCAAAATGGATTTTAAACGTTCCTCAAATTCACCACGATACTTAGCACCCGCAATCAAAGATCCCATATCTAATTCAATCAATCTTTTCTCTTTTAAAGACTCAGGTACATCCCCCTTCATAATACGCCAAGCAATACCTTCAACAACGGCTGTTTTACCAACGCCTGGCTCACCAATTAAAACGGGATTATTCTTTGTCTTACGCGATAAAATCTGCATAACACGACGAATCTCATCATCACGACCAATGATTGGATCAATCTTACCATCGCGCACATCCTGGACTAGATCACGACCATATTTCTTTAAAGCTTCTACATTCTCTTCTGAATTTGGCGTATCAAATTTCTTTCCATTACGACGCTCTAATTCAGCTTTAAAACAAGCATCCTTATTCAAATTAAAAGTTCTTACCAATTCTTTAGAAATATAAGAACGATTGAATAATAAAGCTAAGAATACACTAGCCACTGATAAATAAGTCTCATCATGTTGACTTGCCCAGTTTTGTGCATCCTCAAACGATTTTTGGACTTCATTTGATAAATTTATATTACTTGTCGAGCTCTTTGCGACACGATTTAATTCTTTTTGAACCATCTGTAAAGCACGCGCTTTATCTAAGCCAATACGCTCAAATAAACCATCTAATACATCATCCTTAAAAATCGTCTCCAACATATCCACTGTATCCACACTAGGATGTTGGTTAGATTTCGCTAAATTGATCGCATTCATTAAAATTTTCTGTAAACGCTCTGACATTTGTTCGATATTCATAAATAAGCACCTCCTTGCACTTAGCACTCACTCTTTATGATCGCTAATGATAGTATAACACTCTTTTTGGCACTGTCAACACTTAAGTGCTAATATTTTTTGAAAAAGAAAAAAGTAGATTTTCTCTACTTTTCGAATGTGTTACGATTATAAGCTCTTTGCCAATTAACACTAAATTCTCCAACCGCAATCTTTGTTCCTGG
>JABLTL010190408.1_pt1 | contig 13969 bp, 13 predicted proteins | sample 7160151 | NCBI WGS metagenome assembly JABLTL01 (sample SAMN14651223, study PRJNA627086) | human gut metagenome | isolation source: feces | host: Homo sapiens
CGTCCGCCACCGCCTTCACCCGGTCCGGGGAACCGATGTTGCCCGGGTTGATGCGCACCTTATCCGCCCCGGGTGAAGGCGGTGGCGGACGCCTGTCGTCAGAAAAATATCCCCATCCGCATCGGCGTCAACGGGGGCAGCTTGGAGCAGGACATCCTGGCCAAATACGGCAAGGTCTGCCCGGAAGCCCTGGTGGAATCCGCCTTCGGCCACATCCAACTGCTCAACCGCTTCGATTTCGACGACATCTGCGTCAGCCTGAAATCCTCTAGCGTCCCCATCACCATGCAAGCCTACCAGCTCATGCGCCAGCGCAGCGATTACCCCTTCCACCTGGGGGTCACCGAAGCGGGCACCGCCACCATGGGCACCATCAAATCCGCCATCGGCATCGGTGGCCTGCTGGCCCTGGGCATCGGCGACACCTTCCGGGTGACCTTGACCGCCGACCCGGTGGAGGAAGTGGTCACCGCCAAGCGCATCCTGCAGGCTGTTGGCCTCCGCCAGGACGGCCCCAACCTCATCTCTTGCCCCACCTGCGGACGCACTAGAATCGACCTGATCCCGTTGGCACAAGAAGTGGAGCGCCGCCTGAAAACGGTGCAAAAACCCATCACCGTAGCGGTCATGGGCTGTATTGTCAACGGCCCCGGGGAAGCGTCCGCGGCGGACGTGGGCATCGCCGGGGGCAACGGCTTCGGGATGCTCTTTTCCCACGGAAAAGTGCTGAAAAAGGTGCCGGAAGACCGGTTAGTAGACGAATTGTTCGCGTTAATTGATACCTTGTAATCGACCTTAGGAGAGTACTATGCGAGACAAACAAGGCATTCCGCTGCTCCAAATGTTCGCCCAGTGCGCACTGCACGGGGCGACGCTGGAGGCGGCGCAAAGCTGTATCATATGGGATGCCGCCATCCACCAGGCCAGCCGGTCGGTGGACTTGGAGGTGTCCTTTTCCTATCCCATCCCGCCCGACCAGGTCGCTGCCATCCAGCAGAGTATCTGCTTGGCCTACGGCCTGCAAGCAGCCACGCTGCGCCAGCCCCAGCCGGCGGCGCAGCCCACTCCGGAACTTGTTCCGGAGCCGGTTCCCGCACCCGTCCCAGCGTCAGCGGAACCTGTCATGGATGCCGGAGCAAGGGATGACATCCCCCTGCCAGAGGAGCCGCCGGAGGAGGCGTTCCCTCAGGAACCCTGCTGGGAAGAACTGCCGCCGGAACCGGTAGGAGGAGTGGACGCACCGGCCATCCCGAATACGCTAGCGGATGTGTTCGCCCAGACGGAAGCCCTCCGTCAGGCGGCCATGAAAAAGGCCATGGCCAACCGCCCCCCCATGCCTGTGAAAAAGAAGGGGCAGCTGAAACCGGTGGTGGGGATGATTTTGGGCAAGTCCATCCGCACCAAGCCTATTCCCATGAGCGAGGTGCGTCTGGACTTGCGGCGGGTCACCGTCACCGGCAAGGTGTTCGGCATCGACCATCGGGAGCTGAAAAAGCGCAACGCTTGGGTCATCCGTTTCTATGTCACGGACAACACCAATTCAGTCACCGTCTCCAAATTCATGGAGAACCGGGCGGCGAAACCCATCCTGGAGGGCATCAAGAAGGGGATGTACGTGACGGTGGAGGGCAAGCTGGGGCTGTACAACGGCGACCTGGAGCTGTCCCCCTTCGCCATCGCCGAGGCGGAAGCGCCCCCTGCCCGAAAGGATCGCGCGGAAGAGAAGCGGGTGGAGCTGCACCTACATACCAGATTTTCCAAGATGGACGCCCTCACCGAGGTGAAGGACGCAGTCAAGCGCGCCATCTCCTGGGGGCACAAGGCCATCGCCATCACCGACCACGGCATCGCCCAGGCGTTCCCTGACGCGGCCAGCGCCGCCGGGGACAAGATCAAGGTCATCTACGGCGTGGAAGGCTACTTCGTCAACGACGTGGACGACCGCGTGGTGGTACACGGCGACTGTCCGCTGTCCATAGACACTGAGATCGTCTGCTTCGACATCGAGACCACCGGTCTGAGCCGGAAACGGGACGTCATCACCGAGATCGGCGCCGTGGTACTCAAGAACGGGGAAGTGGTGGATCAGTACAACACCTTCGTCAACCCGGCCCGACCCATCCCCCGGAACATCGTGGAGCTGACCGGCATCACCGACTCCATGGTGGCCGATGCGCCCAGCCAGGAGGAGGCGCTGAACGCCTTTTTGGACTGGGTGGGAGATCGTCCCCTGGCCGCTCACAACGCCGAGTTCGACATGGTTTTTTTGGCGGAAGGGTGCGCCCGGATGGGGCGTCCGTTCACCAATCCCTCCATTGACACCCTGATCTTGGCGCAGAATCTGCTGCCGGATTTGGGAAAATACAAATTGGACATCGTTGCGGAACACCTGAAACTGCCCGCCTTCAACCACCACCGCGCCTGCGACGATGCCGCTATGGTGGGGTATATGCTCATGCCCTTCCGGCGGATGCTGGGGGACTTGGGCGTGGAGCGCATCGACCAGATCAACGGGAAAATGCTCCAGCTGCGCTCGGCGGTGAAGCGCCGCCAGAAGCCGGGGCACGTCATCCTGCTGGCGAAAAACCAGTCCGGTCTGCGCAACCTCTACAAGCTCATCTCCCTGTCCCACCTGGAGCACTTCCACCGGTTCCCCATCATGCCCAAGAGCCTCATCAACGAGAACCGAGAGGGGCTGATTGTGGGCAGCGCCTGTGCCGCTGGCGAGCTGTTCAAGGCCATTTTGGATCACAAGGACTGGCGGGAGCTGCGGCGCATCGCGTCCTGGTACGATTTCTTGGAAATCCAGCCCATCTGCAACAACTTCTTCCTGCTGGATAAGGGTACCATCGCCGACGAAGAGGGCTTGCGTGACTTGAACCGTACCATCGTGAAGCTGGCCAAGGAGCTGAACAAGCCGGTCTGCGCCACTGGTGACGTGCATTTCCTGGACCCGGAACAGGAGCAGTTCCGGCATATCCTGCTCAACGCCAGCGGCTTTTCCGACGCGGATAAATCTTTGCCCATCTACTTTAAGACCACCGACGAGATGCTAGACGAATTTGCGTACTTGGGTCCAGAGGACTGCCGCAAAGTGGTCATCGACGACCCCAATCACATCGCCAAAATGTGCGATGTCATCCCGCCTCTGCCCAAGGGCTTGTTCGCCCCGAAACTGGAAAATTCGGCGGAGGAATTGGAGCGGTTGGTCTACGAAAAAGCCCACCGCCTGTACGGCGACGAGCTGCCCAAGATCGTCCAAGACCGTATCGACCTGGAGCTGCCGGGCATCATCCAGAGGAAGTACGACGTCATCTATATGTCTGCCCAGAAGCTGGTGGCGGACTCCATGGAGCACGGCTACCTGGTGGGCTCCCGAGGCAGTGTCGGCTCCTCCATCGTGGCCTTCCTGTCCGGCATCACCGAGGTCAACAGCCTGCCGCCCCACTACCGCTGCCCCAACTGTCGCTATTCTGATTTTGACACGGACATCGAACAGTACGGCTGCGGCGCAGACTTGCCCGACAAAACCTGTCCCCACTGCGGCACACCCATGGACAAGGACGGGTTCAACATCCCCTTCGAGACCTTCCTGGGCTACGGCGGCACCAAGGTGCCGGACATCGACCTGAACTTCTCCGGCGAGTACCAGGCCAAGGCCCACCAGCACACCTTTGAGCTGTTCGGCGAGAGCCATGTGTTCAAGGCAGGCACCGTGGGCACCGTGGCGGAGCAGACCGCTTATGGGTATGTGTTAAAGTACCTGGAGGAGCGGAATCTGACCGTTTCCGAGGCGGAAAAGGCTCGTTTGGCTGCTGGATGTACCAACGTCAAGCGCACGACCGGTCAGCACCCTGGCGGCATGGTGGTCATCCCAGCTGACAAAGAAATCTATGATTTCTGTCCGGTGCAGCATCCGGCGGATGACCCTCATTCAGACATCATCACCACCCACTTTGAATACCACTCCATGGAGGACAACCTGCTGAAGCTGGATATGCTGGGGCACGATGACCCCACCATGATCAAGATGCTCCAGGACTTGACCGGAGTAGACCCGCAAAAAATCCACCTGGACGACAAGGACACCATGTCCATCTTCTGCTCGTCCAAGGTGCTGGGTTTCGAGAACGACCCGGTGCTGGGCCCCACCGGCTCTTGCGGCATCCCGGAGTTCGGCACCGGCTTCACCCGTGGGATGCTCATCGACACCCAGCCCAAGAACTTCGACACCCTCCTGCGCCTGTCCGGCTTCTCCCACGGCACCGACGTGTGGCTGGGGAACGCCAAGGATTTGATCCTGTCCGGCACCGCTTCGGTCACCGAGGCCATCGGCTGCCGAGACGACATCATGCTCTACCTCATCTCCATGGGCGTGGACGAGCTGCGGAGCTTCAAGTTCATGGAGGCGGTGCGAAAGGGCGTCATCCACAAGGGCAAAAGCTGGCCAGACGGGATTGTAGAAGAAATGCAGGAACACAACATCCCAGAGTGGTACATTGAGTCCTGCCGGAAAATCAAGTACCTGTTCCCCAAAGCCCACGCCGTGGCCTACGTCACCATGGCCTTCCGCATCGCCTGGTTCAAGGTCCATCGCCCCTTGGCCTTCTATGCCGCCTACTTCTCCATCCGCGCCAAAGCGGTGGACGCCACCTGTATGTGCCTGGGCATGGACGTGTGCAAGGCCAAGATGGCGGAGATCAAGGCCAAGGATAAGGTATCGGACGTGGAAGATAAAATGTATACCACCTTGGAGATGTGCTATGAGTTCTACCTCCGCGGCTTCACCTTCGGCAAGATGGACCTGTACCAGAGCGCCGCCAAGGACTTCCTCATGGTGGAGGACAAAAAAATGCTCATCCCGCCCTTCGTCTCCATCCCCGGCCTGGGGGAAGCGGCGGCGGAGTCCATCGTGGAGCAGAGGAAGGGGAGGGAGTTCATCTCCGTTGAGGAGCTGGTGGACGCCTGCCCCAAGGTTTCCAAAGCCCATGTAGAACAGCTGCGGCATATGGGGGCACTGGACGATCTGCCCGACACCAGTCAACTTACTTTGTTTTAGCGGAAAGGCGGTTTGTGAATGGAACAAAACACGATTCAACTCTTTCGTTGGGCGAAAGAATTGCAAAATATGGCTGCCGCTGGCATCCAATACACCACCAATGATTTCGATCGGGAGCGCTTTTTGCGCATCCGAGACATTGCGGCGGAGATGGCCGCTTATGAGTTGGATCTGCCTCCGGCGCAGCTCAAGGATGCCTTTGCCCTGGACTTGGGCTATCAGACCCCCAAGATCGAGACGCGTGCCGCCATCTTCAATGATGACCGAGTTTTGCTGGTGCGGGAGCGGAACGGAAAATGGTCCATGCCCGGCGGCTGGTGCGATGAGGGGGAGACGATCCGTTCCAACACAAAAAAGGAGGCGTGGGAGGAATCTGGCCTGAGCGTAGACCCTTATCGCATTGTTGCTCTGGACAGCCAGCAGAAACGCAACCGTCCCGCCAACTTTTACGGTGTTTGTAAGGTGTTTGTCCTGTGCCGGGTGCTGGGCGGCGAGTTCCAGCCCAATATCGAGACATCGGAGCGGCGATACTTCCCGCTGACCGACCTGCCGCCCCTCATCTTGGGGAAACAGAATCCGGAGCAGATCTGGATGTGTTATCAGGCGTATCGGGCAGAGCAGTGGGAGCCGCGGTTCGACTAACACGAGCGCAACCGGAGGGCAAGCCTGTTTGACAGCATGGTGCGTTGGTTCTCCCTTACCATGCAGCGCATTTCCTGGTTGGATTCATCCAAAATGCCAGTTGACAAACAAACTATTCCGTGATAATGTATTAGCGAACTAAAGTAACAGCGGGCCGCACCCACCCCAAGCCCGTTTTTCAGATAGGAGTGCAAAGGCAATGAAATACATCCCCAACACCCCGGAGGGCACCCGGGACCGCCTGTTCGGCGAGTGCATGGAGCGGCGCAGCGTCCAGAACCAGCTCACCCGCGTGTTCCGCCAGCGGGGTTATACGGAAATCATGACGCCGGAGATGGAATACTACGACGTGTTCACCTTGGCGGGCAACAATATTCCCCAGGAAAACCTCACCAAGGTCATCGACCGCAGCGGCAAAATTTGCGTCATGCGGCCGGATATGACCACCCCCATCGCCCGCGTGGCGGGCACCAAGCTCAAGGACATGGTGCTGCCCCGGCGGTTCTTCTACAACGGCACCGTCTACCGCTCCAACACTGGCAACAAGGGCAACAGCAGCGAGATCCCCCAGTGCGGCATCGAGCTGATCGGTGCCGGCGGCATCAAAGCCGACCTGGAAGTCATCGCCGCCGCCGTGGAGTCCATGAAGGCCTGCGGGCTGGAGAAATTCCACGTGGAGCTGGGACACGCCGGAATCTTCCGCCTGTTTGCCGACCGGCTGGACATGGACGAGGAGGAGACGGAGAAGATGCGCTCCCTCATCGAGGGCAAGAGCTACGCCGCCCTGAACGATTTCCTCATCCCCTACGAAAAGCAAGAGGGCTGCGCCGCCATCAAGCGCCTGGCCTTCCTGTTCGGCGGCGTGGAAGTGCTGGACGAGGCGGAAGCCCTCCAGGGCGGCCCCACCGAGGTCACCGCTTACCTGCGTACCTTATATGATACCCTCTGCGCTGCCGGCTTCGGCGACCATGTGAAGTTCGACCTGGGCATGGTGCACCAGCTGGACTACTACACCGGCGTCATCTTCCGGGGCTACGCCGAGGGCGCTGGCGTGGCTGTCCTCTCCGGCGGCCGCTATGACAACCTGGCCACCTGCTTCGGCCGTCCCGCCAAAGCCACCGGGTTCGCCGTGGACGTGGACGCCCTGGCGTCCTGCCTGCCTAAGGCGGAGCTGCCCCAGGTGGAGAAGGTCATCCACTTCGAGCCGGAGCTGTTGGGCTGGGCGCTGTCCATCGTGGATCACACCCCGGAGGGCACCTGCCAGCTCTCCCCCTGCCTGAAGCTGGAGAGTACCATGCAGATGGCACGGGAGCACGGCGTCAAGACCGTCATCGTATTGGACGACAAAGGACAGCGGGAGGTATCGGTATGAGCAACAGATTGCGCATCGCCCTGACCAAGGGCAGACTACAGGACAACAGCGTGGCACTCTTTGAGCGGGCAGGGTTGGATTGCTCCCCCATCAAAGACCCCGGCCGCCGCCTGGTTCACTCCATCCCCAACTACCCCCTGGACGCCGTCCTGTCCAAAGCCCCCGATGTTATCACCTATGTGGAGCACGGCATCTGCGACCTGGGCATTGTGGGCAAGGACACCATCATGGAACAGGGGGGCAGCTTCTTTGAAGTGCTGGATCTGGGCTTCGGCAAGTGCCGGTTCGCCTTGGCGGTGAAAGAGGGCAGCGACTTCTATGGCACCTATAAGACCCGCACCATCGCCTCCAAATACCCGGCGGTGACCAAGGCGTTTTTCGCCGCTAAGGGCATGGATGTGGACGTGATCAAGATCGAAGGCAGCGTGGAGCTGGCGCCCATCTTGGGGCTGGCGGATGCCATTGTGGACATCGTGGAGACCGGCGCCACGTTGAAGGCCAACGGCCTGGTGCCTATCGAGACGGTGGCGCCCATCAGCGCCCGACTCATCGTGAATACGGCCAGCATGAAGCTGTACAAAAACGAGATTTTGGACTTTATCAGTAAGTGTGAACAGTATATTGAGGGATAACACATGATTCAGATCATCAAAGCAGACGGCGCAGCAGAGCTGGCGCTGATCGATAATTTGCGTACCCGTGCGGCGGAGATCGGCGAGGAGATCAACCGCACCGCCGCCCAAATGATGGCGGATGTGAAGGAACGGGGCTATGAGGCCGTCCGGGAGTACAGCGTGAAGCTGGACGGGGCAGAGCCTAAGGAGTTTTCCAAGGAGGAATTGCAGGCGGCCTATGACGCCTGTGACCCTAAACTCATCTCCGCCATGGAGCACGCGGCCAACAACATCCGGGACTACAACGAGCACCTGCTGTGCAAGACGGTGGAGTGGACGAACCCGGACGGAGGCAAAGTGGGACGCATCGTCCGCGGCCTGACTCGGGTGGGCGTCTACGTCCCCGGCGGCACCGCCGCCTATCCCTCCAGTGTCCTCATGAACGCCGTCCCCGCCAAGGTGGCTGGAGTCAAGGAGATTGTCATGGTGACGCCTCCCACGGAAAACCTGAACCAGGCGGTGCTGGCTGCGGCCAAGATTGCCGGGGTCGACCGGGTCATCGGCGTCGGCGGCGTCCAGGCGGTGGCGGCGTTGATGTACGGCGCTGGATTCATCCCACGGGTGGACAAGCTGGTGGGGCCGGGCAGCGCCTATGTGGCAGCGGCCAAGCGGATGGCCTACGGCACGGTAGATATCGACATGGTGGCAGGCCCGTCTGAAATTTTGATCGTGGCGGACGACACCGCCAACCCCAAGTTCGTGGCCGCCGACCTGATGAGCCAGGCGGAGCACGACAAGCTGGCGTCTCCCATGCTGCTCACCACCAGCCAGGCGCTGGCGGAGGCAGTCGATCAAGAGATCATCCGCCAGATGTCCTACCTGGAGCGCAGCGAGATCATGGAGCAGTCCTTTGCCAACTTCGGTGCCGCCATCGTCTGCGACACCTTGGAGCGCTGCGCCGAGCTGGCCGATCTGATCGCACCGGAGCATTTGGAGATCTGCACCGCCCAGCCCCGTGCCCTCCTGCCCTACATCCACAACGCAGGCGCCATCTTCCTGGGTCACTGGGCGCCGGAGCCTCTGGGCGACTACTTCGCCGGCCCCGCCCACGTTCTGCCCACCTCAGGCACCGCGCGGTTCTTCTCGCCCCTGTCCGTGGACAGCTTTTTGAAGATGACCAGCATCATGGAGTTCGACCAGGACACCCTGGGCAGCATCCACAAAGATATCGAGGTGTTTGCGGAGACGGAGCATCTGACCGCTCACGCCAACGCCATCAAAGTACGATTTGAGTAACCGGGAGGGATGACCATGGCACGGATTGGAACCGTCATGCGAGACACCAAAGAGACCCAGATTGAGGTCGCCGTGAACTTGGACGGCGGCGACGTGAACGTCAAGACCGGTATCGGTTTCTTTGACCATATGCTCACCGCCTTCGGGTTCTATGCCAAGATTGGACTTACTGTCCAGGCCACCGGTGACCTCTATGTAGACGGCCACCACACGGTGGAGGACGTGGGCATCTGCCTGGGTCTGGCACTGAAACAGGCGCTGGGCGACCGAGCGGGCATCCGGCGGTTTGGCAGCTGCTACGTGCCCATGGACGAGGCGTTGACCTTCACGGCGCTGGACTTCTCCAACCGCCCTTATCTGGTCTTTGACGCCTCCATGCCCCAGGAGCGCATTGGCGAGTATGACAGCTGCTTGACGGTGGAGTTCATGCGTGCCCTGGCCATGAACGCCGGTATCACCCTCCACCAGAAGTGTTTCTATGGAGCCAACGCCCACCACATCACCGAAGGTCTTTTTAAAAGCCTGGGGATGGCGGTGCGGGACGCCGTAAAAGTGGAAGGCAGCGGCGTGGTGTCCACAAAGGGAGTGTTGTAAATGGGCTATATCGCAGTAATCGACTACGGCGTGGGCAATCTGATGAGTGTCACCAACGCCTTGCAGTATATCGGTCGGGAGAGCAAAATCACCGACCAGGCGTCCGACCTGGAACGGGCGGACGGCATCATCCTACCCGGCGTGGGGGCGTTCCCCGACGCGGCGGAGAAATTGCAGCAGACCGGCCTGGTGGCCACCCTGAAAGAGCAGGCCGCCAAGAAGCCCGTGCTGGGCATCTGCCTGGGAATGCAGCTGTTGTTCGACTGGAGCAGCGAGGTGCGCAAGACCGATGGTCTGGGCTTCGTCTCCGGACAGGTGGAGCTGATCGAAACCGATTTGAAGCTGCCCCACATCGGCTGGAATAGCCTGCAATTCCCCAATCCATCTCCGCTGTTCGCCGGTCTGGACGAGGGGTGCTATGTGTACTTCGTCCACAGCTTTTGCGGCAGCGCCGCCCGACAGGAGAACGTCATCGCCACCACCGATTACGGTGGGGAAGTGCTGGCCGCCGTCCAGAGCGGTAACGTGTTCGGCACCCAGTTCCATCCGGAAAAATCCGGTGATGTGGGGATGCAGATTTTGAAGAACTTTGGAGGACTGACCAAATGATCCTGGAACCTGCCATTGATTTGAAAGACGGAAAGGTCGTGCGCCTGAAAAAGGGCGATTTTGACACCGTCCACCAGGTGGCCGATGACCCGGTAGCCGTGGCGCAGGCGTTCGCCGCTGCCGGCGCCAAGGTCATCCACATGGTGGATTTGGACGGCGCCAAGAGCGGCAGTCGGGTGAACGCCGCCATCGTGAAGGAGGTCGCCAAACAGTCCGGCATGAAGATCGAGATGGGCGGCGGCATCCGGAGCATGGAGGACTTGCAAGCAGTGGACGCCATGGGCGTCTGGCGCATGGTCATCGGCTCTGCGGCAGTCACCGACCCGAATTTTGTAAAGGAAGCCGTCCGGGTCTACGGTGATCGCATCGCTGTGGGCTGTGACGCCCTGAACGGGGAGGTCAAGACCGCCGGTTGGGTGGAAGGCAGCGGTTTGGACTATGTGGACTTCGCCAAGCAGATGGAGTCCATCGGCGTCAAGACCCTCATCTTCACCGACATCGCCACCGACGGCATGCTCTCCGGCCCCTCCTTCGCCTCCCTGGAACGGCTGCAAAAAGCGGTCTCCTGCCAGATCGTGGCCTCCGGCGGCGTGTCCAACAACGAGGACATCCGGAAGCTGAAGGAAATGGGGCTGTACGGTGCCATCATCGGCAAAGCCTATTACGCCGGCACCATCGACCTGGCTCAGGCGGTGGCGGACGGCGGCAGCCAGGACAACCCGTAAGGAGGGACGACTATGTTAGCCAAACGCATTATCCCTTGCCTGGACGTCCGGGATGGACGGGTGGTCAAGGGCGTGAACTTTGTCAACATCCGAGACGCCGGTGACCCGGTGGAGCTGGCCACCTACTACTCCCAGCAGGGCGCAGACGAGATCGTCTTCCTGGACATCACCGCCACCTACGAAGCCCGCAAGACCGTGGCCGATGTGGTGCGCAAGACGGTCCAGCAGGTGTTCGTGCCTGTCACCGTGGGGGGCGGCATCCGCACCTTGGAGGACTTTCAGGAGTTGCTGCGGGCGGGGGCGGATAAGATCAGCGTCAATTCAGCGGCGGTGAAGGATCCCACCCTCATCTCCCGTGCGGCGGAGCGGTTCGGCAGCCAGTGCGTGGTGTTGGCCATCGACGCCAGACGCCGGGAGGATGGCAGCTATGAAGTGGTGGTGGCCGGTGGCCGGACGCCCACCGGATTGGACGCCATCGAGTGGGCAAAGAAGGGCGAAGCCCTGGGGGCAGGCGAGATTTTGCTGACCTCCATGGACGCCGACGGCACCAAGAAGGGGTTCGACCTGGAGATGACCCGCGCCGTCACCAACGCCGTCCACATCCCAGTCATCGCCTCCGGCGGCTGCGGCGCCTTGGAGCATTTCGCCGACGTGTTCATCCAGGCGGACGCAGATGCCGCCCTGGCGGCGTCCCTGTTCCACTTCGGGGAGCTGACCGTGCCCCAGGTGAAGGACTATCTGAAAACCCAAGACATACCCGTGCGGTGAAGGGAGCCGTTTATGATCGAAACCAAAGATTTATTCGCCAAATCCGACCTGATCCCGGTCATCATCCAGGATCGGGAGACCAAGGACATCCTGATGCTGGGCTACACCAACGAGGAAGCCTATCAGAAGACCTTAGAGACCCACACCGCCTGGTTCTGGAGCCGGAGCCGTCAGAAGCTGTGGAACAAGGGGGAGACCAGCGGCCATTTTCTCTACGTGAAGAAGATGGTGACCGACTGCGACACCGACACCCTGCTTTATCTTTGCGACCCGGTAGGCCCCACCTGCCACACCGGCCGCCGGAGCTGCTTCTTCAACGGCATCTGGACGGAGGCGCAGATCCAGAACGCCCTCCAGGAGCAGTACGAGGTGGTGGTGGATCGCAAAATCCACGATGGTGGGGAGAAGTCCTACACCAACTACCTGTACCGGGAAGGTCTGGATAAGATTTTGAAGAAGTGCGGGGAAGAGTGCTTCGAGGCGGTCATCGCCGCCAAGAACGAGGACACCCCGGAGACCCTGGGCGAGCTGTGCGACGTGTTCTACCACACCGCCGTCCTGTTGGGCAACGAGGACGTGACCCTGGACGCTGTGCTGGCGGAGGTGAACACCCGTTGCCAGCAGGAGGGTCAGCCCATGGACGCCCTGTTCGACGTCATCCGGGCGCGGCAGCACAGTGAGGATGAAAACTCCTACACTGCCTACCTGTTCCGGGAGGGCTTGGATAAGATTCTGAAAAAGGTGGGCGAGGCGTGCAGCCTGATGCTCATCGCCGCCAAAGCTGGCGACAAGGCCGGCATCGCCGCTGAAATGGGCAACCTGTACTACCACCTGATGGTCATGATGGTCTGCAAGGGCATCCAGCCTCGGTGGCTGGGGGACGCCCTGGACAAGCGGAATGGGAAGACGGGGAACTTGAAGCAGTTCCATACTACTGACCAGAATAGCTGAAAAAACACCCTGCTTTGCGTGTCATGCGCAGAGCAGGGTGTTTTCTATATGCGTCACACATCGTAACCGGCGTGGTCAGGGATTTTGCCTGTTTTCAGGTAATCTGTAAACAGGGAGGAGAGCAGCCGTCCCACCATCCGGTCGATCACAAAAGCACCACAGGGCGCGGTAGACCAACAGCGGCTGCAGTTTTCAATCTCAATCAAGCCGAGCGCTATCATTGCCCAGTAGGCAACCGAAACGGTGGAGTGTTTGATTGCTGCTTTTTTCGATTGTTTGCTTTGCGCTGCGCGTTAGCGTAAATCATTTGGGAAAGAAAACAACTTTTCAAGATGCGGATGCGACCATCGTAAAGATGGCTTGGGTTCTCAAAGCCGAGTTTGTTCAGGTTATATCCACCGTATTCATAGGTGACTTCCGTGTCATCTTCCGATATTTTGTGGGCACGAGCACCAATGCCTCTGCTCATAGCATAGCGTGTCCTCCGATGGTCTGCATTTTATCAGGCGCACTACCGTCTCCACATGACTCGTCCGGCAGAACAAGTCCACTCCCACCGCCTGCTCAGCCCGGTACCCCAGCTGGGTGAACCGCTTCAGATCTCGTGCCAGGGTGGCTGGGTCGCAGGAGACGTAGACCACGCGGTTGGGCGCCATGGCGCAGATGGAGTCGATGACGTCGGGGGCCAGCCCCTTCCGAGGCGGGTCCACGCACACCACGTCCGGGCAGATGCCCCGTTGCTCCAGGTCGGCGGCGGCTTTGCTGGCGTCGGCGCAGATAAATTCCACGTTGGTCACGCCGTTCTTCTTGGCGTTGGCCCAGGCGTCCTCGATAGCAGGCGGCACGATCTCCGCGCCGATGACCTGTTTCGCCCGCTGAGCCATCACCAGACTGATGGTGCCGGTGCCGCAGTACAAGTCCACAACAGTCTCTTCGCCCGTCAGTCCGGCAAACTCCAACGCGCAGTTGTACAGCACCTCCGCCTGGTCTCGGTTGACCTGGAAGAAGGAGGGGATAGACAGCTGGAAGGTCAGACCGCACAGACGGTCCTCCAAGGTGTCGCGCCCCCACAGCACCCGATAGTCTCGCCCCAAGATCACGTTGGTCTTGCGGGTATTCACGTTCAAGACCACCCCCACCGCCTTGGGACAGGCGGCAGTCAGTGCCTTTGCCAGCTCCTTCTCAAAGGGCAGCGCCTTGGCGTTGGCCACCACGCAGATGAGGGACTGGCGCTTCCGATTGGTGCGGACGAACACGTGACGGATGAGCCCCTCACCAGTGCGCTCGTCATAGGCGGGGACGGCGTATTTGTGCATCCACTTGCGCACAACCCGGCCAG
>JABLTL010085723.1_pt1 | contig 13958 bp, 7 predicted proteins | sample 7160151 | NCBI WGS metagenome assembly JABLTL01 (sample SAMN14651223, study PRJNA627086) | human gut metagenome | isolation source: feces | host: Homo sapiens
AGGCTAAGAACGCTTTAAGAGTGAACTGGACTAAGAATGCTTCCGCGCAGGGCTACATAGTAGAAATGTACAAGGGCGGAAAGTGGGTACGCGTTGCTAAGATAAGAAACGGCAACACGACTACATTCAGAAAGGCTGGACTTGCTAAGAATACTGCTTATAAGTTTAGAGTAAAGGCTTATTATATGAGCGGTAAGACGGCGCTTTACGGCAATTACGGTAGTGTCAGTGGAAAGACAGCGGCGAAGTAATTACTACTGAATAAAAGTTAATAGTTTAATCGGGCATCGGTGTGAAAATCGATGCCCGGTTTTTTGTGGTGTATGGGATAGTGCGGGGTTGGCGGTGTTTGTGGAGGTGGAGATAATCGGGGCGGCGATCTCTCTGTTTTGGCTTTCAAGGCGGGCGGACGTTTCATTGCATTTTTCTGCAAAATAAAATCATATTTTTCCGCTGAAACGCTTGACAAAGGGAAAATTTGATTGTATAATCAGTATGTATGATATTTAAAGGCTGTGACGAGGACAGTAGTGCGGATATGAAGCCAAAGCGAGCCGACGACGGTGAGAGGTCGGCGCGGAAGTACCGTATGAAAATCACCTCCAAGCTGCCCGCCGAAATTGCGGTACATCGCTGCGAGAGTAGAACGGGACGGTTTTCCGCCGTTATACGGAACGCATTTGACGGAATGACGAAACGGTGGTTATAAAGACTGTTATGAGATTATAGTCCTTATCCTTTTCGGAGGATAAGGATTTTTTTATTTTCCGCAAACGCAAAGAATAAATAATATGCAATGGGCAGACCTTCGCCCCAAACCCCATATAACTTTTGGCTTTTGCCGAAGAGATCTATATGGCAGGGTGAATTGCAAAAACAGGAGGAGAAAAAATGTCACTTTACGAAAAAGTACCTACCTCGGTAAATTTTGTCGAGAGAGAAAAGCAGACAGAAAAGTTCTGGCATGACAACGACATATTCCGCAAGAGTATGGAGCAGAGAAAGGGCGACAAGACCTACACATTCTATGACGGTCCGCCTACGGCTAACGGTAAGCCGCATATCGGTCACGTTCTTACCAGAGTTATCAAGGATATGATCCCGAGATACCGCACTATGAAGGGCTATGACGTTCCTCGTAAGGCAGGCTGGGACACTCACGGACTTCCCGTTGAGCTTGAAGTTGAGAAGATGCTCGGCCTTGACGGCAAGGATCAGATCGAAAAGTACGGACTTGACCCGTTCATAACAAAGTGTAAGGAAAGCGTATGGAAGTACAAGGGTATGTGGGAGGAATTCTCACGCACTGTCGGCTTCTGGGCTGATATGGACGATCCGTATGTAACATACGACAACAACTTCATCGAGTCTGAGTGGTGGGCATTAAAGCAGATATGGGAAAAGGGTCTTTTATACAAGGGCTTTAAGATAGTTCCCTACTGCCCGCGTTGCGGAACTCCGCTTTCAAGCCACGAGGTAGCTCAGGGCTATAAGGACATTAAGGAACGTTCTGCGGTCGTACGCTTCAAGGTTAAGGACGAGGACGCTTATATCCTCGCATGGACAACAACTCCCTGGACACTTCCCTCAAACGTTGCACTCTGCGTAAACCCCGACGAAACATATGTAAAGGTAAAGACGGCTGACGGCTACACATATTATCTTGCAGAGGCTCTGTGCGATAAAATTCTCGGCGGCGACAAGCCCACAGCCCCCTATGAGGTAGTTGAAAGATATACCGGTAAGGAGCTTGAGGGCAAGGAGTATGAGCCTTTATTCGACTGTGCTGTTGATATCTGTGAAAAACAGCATAAAAAGGGCTACTATGTAGTATGCGACACCTATGTAACACTTACAGACGGTACAGGTGTTGTTCATATTGCTCCCGCTTTCGGTGAAGACGACGCTAAGGTCGGCAGAAAATACGACCTGCCTTTCGTACAGCTCGTTGACGGCAAGGGCAATATGACTGCCGAAACACCTTACGCAGGCGTATTCGTAAAGAAAGCCGACCCTATGGTGCTTAAAGACCTTGACGAAAAGGGCTTGCTGTTTGACGCTCCGAAGTTCGAGCATAGCTATCCTCACTGCTGGAGATGTGATACACCTTTGCTGTACTATGCAAGAGAGTCGTGGTTCATCAAGATGACGGCTGTCAAGGACGACCTTATCAGAAATAACGAAACGATAAACTGGATACCCGAGAGTGTCGGCAAGAACCGTTTCGGCGACTGGCTCGAGAATGTTCAGGACTGGGGACTTTCAAGAAACAGATATTGGGGTACTCCTCTTAATATCTGGGAGTGCGAGTGCGGTCACAAGCACGCTATAGGCAGTATCGAGGAGCTTAAGTCAATGTCGGATAATTGCCCCGATGATATAGAGCTTCACCGCCCTTATATCGATGCGGTTACGATAAAGTGCCCTCACTGCGGTAAGCAGATGAAGAGAGTTCCCGAGGTTATCGACTGCTGGTTCGACAGCGGTTCTATGCCTTTCGCACAGCACCATTATCCTTTTGAGAATAAGGAAAAGTTTGAACAGCAGTTCCCCGCAGACTTTATCTCCGAGGCTGTTGACCAGACAAGAGGCTGGTTCTACTCGCTGCTTGCTATATCAACGCTTCTGTTCAACAAAGCACCATATAAGAACGTTATCGTTCTCGGACTTGTGCTTGATAAGGACGGACAGAAGATGTCAAAGTCAAAGGGCAACGCAGTAGACCCGTTCGAGTCACTGGCTGAACACGGCGCAGACGCTATACGCTGGTACTTCTATACGAACTCGGCTCCGTGGCTTCCTAACAGATTCCACGCAAAGGCTGTAAACGAGGGTCAGAGAAAGTATATCTCTACTCTGTGGAACACCTATGCGTTCTACGTTCTGTACGCTAATATAGATAACTTTGACGCTACAAAGTACACGCTCGATGTTGACAAGCTCGGCGTTATGGATAAGTGGCTGTTATCAAGACTTAACACCGTTGTTGGTGCGGTTGACGATAACCTTGCAAACTACCGGATCCCCGAAGCCGCAAGAGCATTACAGGATTTCGTTGATGAGATGAGTAACTGGTATGTCCGCCGCAGCAGAGAGCGCTTCTGGTCGAAGGAGCTTACGCAGGATAAGATAAACGCTTACATGACGCTGTACACAGCGCTTGTAACTATCGCAAAGACATCTGCTCCTATGACTCCTTTCGTATGCGATGATATCTACAGAAACCTTGTTTGCTCACTTGATAAGAACGCTCCTGTAAGTGTACATCTGTGCGACTTCCCTACGGTAGACGAAAAGCTTATCGACAAGCATCTTGAGGAAGAAATGGACACAGTTCTGACAGTTGTAACGCTCGGACGTGCCGCAAGAAATGCCGCTAACATCAAGAACAGACAGCCTATATCAAAGATAATGGTAAAGGGCGACAAGACGCTTGAGCCTATGTATGCGGATATCGTAAAGGACGAGCTTAACATCAAGGAGATCAGCTTTATAGATAATACAGACCACTTCACAAGCTACACCTTCAAGCCCCAGCTCAAGACGCTCGGCGCTCGTTTCGGCAAGCAGATAGGCGAGGTAAGAACAAAGCTCGCTGAGGTTGACGGTCAGAAGGCTATGAACGAGATCCGTGAAACGGGCGCTATGACGCTGACGCTTTCAACAGGTGACGTTCAGATAGCAAAGGACGACCTGCTGATAGATGAGCATCAGAAGGAAGGCTATGCTGTAGTGACCGACAGAGGTTATACAGTAGTTCTTGATACAACTCTCACACCCGAGCTTATCGAAGAGGGTAACGTAAGAGAGATCGTAAGTAAGATCCAGACAATGCGTAAGGACGCAGGCTTTGAGGTTATGGATCACATCGTTATCTACTGCGACGGCAGTGACAAGGTAGCTGAGATACTGACCCGCAACAAGGACAGCATCTCAGAGGATACACTTGCCGATGAGATAGTGACCGGCAAGACTGACGGATTTACAAAGGAGCAGGATATAAACGGCGAGAGCGTAACTCTCGGTGTCAAGAAAATATGAGCTTCAAGCAGACATTGACGAGCCTTTTCGGACATAACGCAGTCCGCAAGGCTCTGATATGGGTGCTGGTAGTTGCTGTTGCTGTTTTGGTCGTGGTAACGCAATTCGCGTTCCCGGTACAGGTACAGTATGGGTATACACGGCTTCACACCTACAGCGGACAGAGCTTTGACAATACGATAAAAAACGTATACGATAAGCTCAAAGACAGCACTCACCTTGACAGTGGGTCTACAAGCAAGCTGCTCAGCGACACGGATTTTGATATGTCAAAGCCCGAAAACTATCTGCGTGTTGAGATGGTGTTTGATTTTACAAACATCGGTATGTATAAAATAAGCAACATACAGTTCTCCATTGACGATATACCGTATGACAAACAGGCTTTTGTACTGAAGGAAACAAACATTTCGTCAATAGACCGTTTCAACAGCAGTAAGGTTTCGCTCATATTTGTTATCGACAGGTCGGGACTTACAAACGAGGAAATAACAAAGGCTGTAAGCTCGCTTAAGATAAGCTATAAGTTTGACCGCCCCGAGCTTTTCTCATCGGGCGGCGAGATAACACTGCCTGAAACTGTAATTCTGCCGTTTGATGAAGCGGTGGAGGAGTAGTTATGGCGGGAATTTTAAACAGGATACCGCAGAAGCAGAAAGGCGTGCTGTGCATTATCAGCTCCGCCTTTTGCTTTGCGTTTATGGGAGCGTTTGTAAGGCTGGCGGGTGATCTGCCGTCGGTGCAAAAGAGCTTTTTCAGAAACCTTGTCGCGTTTATATTTGCGGCAGTGATACTGATAAGACAGAAAGGCTCTTTTCTGCCGCATAGCAAAAGCAATATCGGCGCATTGCTGATACGCTCGGTATGCGGTACGCTCGGAATACTGTGCAACTTCTATGCGGTGGATCATTTAGCATTATCCGATGCGGCAATGCTTAACAAAATGTCGCCGTTCTTTGTTATCGTATTTTCGGCGTTGTTCTTAAAGGAACGGACTAATTTAGTACAGACGCTCGGCGTAATGATCGCGTTTGCGGGAAGTCTGCTTATAATAAAGCCGAGCTTTGCAAATCTGGAGCTTGTGCCGTCACTGCTGGGATTTCTCGGCGGTATGGGCGCGGGCGCGGCTTATACGGCTGTAAGGTGGCTTGGGATAAGGGGCGAGAAGGGACCGTATATCGTGTTCTTCTTCTCGGGCTTCTCCTGCCTTGTGACACTGCCGTTTTTACTGTTCGATTTTCACGTTATGACGTGGCAGCAGTGGCTTATACTGCTAGGCGCGGGACTTGCGGCGGCGGGCGGACAGTTCAGCATAACTGCGGCGTATAAATTCGCCCCGGCAAAGGAAATATCGGTATACGATTATTCGCAGATAATATTCTCGGCACTGCTCGGGTTTATGATGTTCTCACAGCTGCCGGACATATGGAGCTTTATCGGATATGTGATAATATGCGGCGTGGGCGTTGCGATGTTTATATACAACAACCGCAAGAATAAAAAATCCGTGACGGAAAATTAAGAACTGTTAACAGAAAATATTGACACCGGTGTACTGATGTGGTATACTGACTAAAGATACACAATATCGGAATGTGTGTCACTTATTGAAAAAAGAGGTATGTAATTATGAAAACAGCAGCACAGGTATTTATAATCATCGGTATGGTTTGCGGCTTCTGGGCAATACTTCCGCTTATCTTCGGCGGTATCGCATTAAGCCAGATGAGCAAGGGTCAGCGCCCCTCAACGGGTATGAGCGTATGCGTTCTTTTATTCTGCAATATGATAGGCGGTATTCTCCTGCTTTGCGCAAAGGACGAAGATTTTTACAACCCCAACATGAACAGCGGCTATAACCCAAACATGAATAATGGCTACAACCCCAACATGAACAACAGCTACAACGCCAACATGAATAATGGTTATAACGCCAATGTAAATAACGGTTACAACGCCAACATGAACAACGGCTACAACAATGCTAACTATGCCGCTCCCAACAACTACAACAATAATTACGCTACACCGGACAACAACAATTTCAACAATAACAACAATAACGGCGTACAGCAGTAATCGAAACAGTACATAGCACATGACGGCAGAGCACAGGCTCTGCCGTTTTTGCGTTGTATATCAGCGTACAACATCATTTCGCCGTATTTACATACTTGACAACATTTAGCAGTCGTGCTATACTGTATAAAGAATATTAAAGCGTTGAATGCTGACGGGAAATGGTGAGAGATATGTGTAAGACATTAGATACCAATTTGTGTAAAATTGGGCTGAATAAAAGTGCCTCTGTAAGCTGTGCACAAAACTCTTGCGTAAAATTCAATATGGTAATTAAGGCATAGTCCATGTAGGGTGGAGTGTGCCTTTTTGTATTTTAAATTTCAATGTTAAAGGAGAGAGTAATATGAAAGTGAAAAAGTGGCTATTGGCACTGGTGGCTTTCGCTGTAATGGCTGTATTGTTCGCTGTAGGAGCGGGAGCGGAAAAGTATGGGGATTATTTATACTACTACGTGCTTGATGACGGCACGGTGCAAATTACCAGTTGCGAAACCGGTGCAGAAGCGGTAGTTATCCCTGATACAATTGACGGGAAAAGTGTGACGAGTATAGGTGATAGTGCTTTCGAAGGCTGCACAAGCCTTACAAGCATAACGATACCGAACAGTGTGACGAGTATAGGTGATGATGCTTTCAGAGGTTGCTCAAGCCTTACAAGCATAACGATACCGGAAAGTGTGACGATTATAGGTGATAGTGCTTTCCGTGAATGCTCAAGCCTTACAAGCATAACGATACCGGACGGTGTGACGTGGATAGACAGTTCTGCATTCAGCGGTTGTTTAAGCCTTACAAGTATAACGATACCGAATAGTGTGACGAGTATAGACTATGATGCTTTCAGAGATTGCACAAGCCTTGCAAGTATAACGATACCGAATAGTGTGACATATATATCCTTTGATGCTTTCCTCGGTTGCTCAAGCTTGACAGAAATTAAAGTTGCATCTGAAAATTCAAATTATGTTTCTGTAAATGGCGTTCTGTACAATAAAGATAAAACTACTATAATATGTTATCCTGCCGGGAAAAAGGGTAATAATTATAAGATACCTGACGGTGTGACGTGGATAGGCAGTTCTGCATTCAGCGGTTGTTTAAGCCTTACAAGTATAACGATACCGAATAGTGTGACGAGTATAGACGATGATGCTTTCAGAGATTGCACAAGCCTTAAAAGTATAACGATACCGGACAGTGTGACTGAGATAGGTGATTGGGTTTTCGAAAACTGCCCAAGCCTTATAAGTATAACGATACCGGACGGTGTGACGAGTATAGGTGATGGTGCTTTCGAAGACTGCACAAGCCTTACAAGCATAACGATACCGGACAGTGTGACGAGTATAGGCAGATTTGCATTCAGCGGTTGTTCAAGCCTTAAAAGCATAACGATACCGGACGGTGTGATAAGTATAGACTGGTATGCTTTCGAAGACTGCACAAGCCTTACAAGTATAACGATACCGGAAAGTGTGACGGAGATAGGCGATGCTGCTTTCAGAGGTTGCACAAGCCTTACAAGCATAACGATACCGGACAGTGTTACGAGTATAAACTCCAGTACTTTCAGCGGTTGTTCAAACCTTACAAGTATAACGATACCGGACGGTGTGGTGAGTATAGGCTTCAGTGCTTTCAGCGGTTGTTCAAGCCTTACAAGCATAACGATACCGGACAATGTTACGAGTATAAACTCCGGTACTTTCAGCGGTTGTTCAAACCTTACAAGTATAACGATACCGGACAGTGTGACGAGTATAGAATCCGATGCTTTCAGCGGTTGCTCAAGCCTTACAAGTATAACGATACCGGACAGTGTGACGTGGATAGGCGGTAGAGCTTTCGAAGACTGCACAAGCCTTACAAGTATAACGATACCGGACAGTGTTACGAATATAGAATATAACGCTTTTGGCTATTACTATGATAATAACGAGGACAAAAAGTTAGACGACTTCAAAATCTACTGCTATCACGGCACAGCCGGTGAGAAGTATGCAAAAGAAAATGGTTTTGAGTATGAACTTTTAGATCATAATGAGCATACATACGGTGAGTGGAAGATCACTGAGGCGGCGACCTGCACGGCAGAGGGTACGCAGACAAGGACCTGCGAAGTTTGCGGCAAGACAGAAACTAAAACGATAGCAAAAACAGCCCACAAGTATGTCAATACGGTAGTAAAGCCTACATACACGGCTCAGGGCTACACACTGCACAAATGCTCGGTTTGCGGCAACAGCTACAAGGACACTTACACAGCTAAGCTGACGCTTGCAAAGGTAACAGGCGTTAAGCTTGGTGGCAGAGCCGCAGACGCACTGAGGATAAACTGGAGTAAGAATGCAAGTGCTGATGGATATATCGTTGAGATGTATCAGGGTGATAAGTGGGTAAGAGTTGCAAAAATTACTAACAACAGCACGACTACTTTCAGAAAAGCAGGTCTTAAGGCTTCGACAGTGTATAAGTTTAGAGTAAAAGCGTATAAGATGAGCGGTAAGACTGCGGTTTACGGCAATTATAGCGCAACTGTTGCGGCAAGGACAAATCCGTCTGTTATAAAGGGCGCAAAGCTCGGCGGCAGAGCGGCTGACGCTCTCCGTATCAACTGGACTAAGAATGCTTCTGCCGATGGATACATTGTTGAAATGTATCAGAACGGCAAGTGGGGAAGAGTTGCAAAGATAACAAGCAACAGCACAACCACGTTCAGAAAAGCGGGACTTAAGGCTTCAAGCGTTTACAAGTTCAGAGTACGGGCTTACAAGATGAGCGGTAAGACTGCGCTTTACGGCAATTACAGTGCGACCGTTACGGTAAGGACAAATCCTTCGATTGTTAAGGGCGTTAAGATCGGCGGTAAGGCTAAGGACGCTTTAAGAGTGAACTGGGCTAAGAACACTTCCGCGCAAGGTTATATTGTTGAGATGTACAAGGGCGGAAAGTGGGTAAGAGTTGCAAAGATTACTAATAGCAATACGACTACTTACAGAAAGGCAGGACTTGCTAAGAACACTGCTTATAAGTTCAGAGTAAAGGCTTACTATATGAGTGGTAAGACTGCACTTTACGGTAATTACGGAAATGTGAGCGGAAAGACAGCGGCGAAGTAATTGCTACTGAATAAAAGTTAATAATAAGACCGGGCGGCGATGGGAAAATCGTTGCCCGGTTTTTTGTGCGTGGGGATAGTGCGGGGTTGGCGGTGTTTGTGGAAATTGAGATAATCGGTGCGGCGGGAGGGGCGATTTTGAGTTTGCTTTCATCGCCGGGAAAAAGGCGGTGTGGCTATGCTGTTGCTTAGTGAAAATTTACATTATTCGGGCGGCTGTGACAGCTATTTTGAATATTTTATGAAAATTCGGCACAAAAGACTTAACATTTGATACGAATTGTGTTATACTTACAACGTGGTATACTCTGTTACAGAGAACATAACTTTGCCTGAAACGGCAATAATAAAATGAACGACACACCTTAAAAGGACGTAAATATGAGCAAAAATAACACTCAATATCTTAATGCCGATGCAGAGCTTGAAGAAGAACTTTCTGCCGGCACTAAGACAAAGATGAAAAAAAAGAAGAAAAAGCAGAATAAGGCTGTAAGCACTGTGCGGCACGTATTCGGCGTTATCGGAACGACACTTCTCAGCTTGTTTATGATAGTGATCATCACCTGCTGTATAGTAGCGGTGACGCTGACGGTCTACATCATGCAGTTTGCGGACAGCGCATTTGACGTTGATCTTAAGAACGTTGACCTGAGCTACACCAGCTTCATTTACGCAAAGAACAGCGCGGGTGAACAGGTGGAGATAAAACGTCTGTCGGGTGACGAGAACCGTATATGGGTAGATATGGAGCAGATACCCAAGCACACTCAGGACGCGTTCACGGCGGTAGAGGACAAGCGTTTCTATGAGCATGACGGCGTTGACTGGAAGAGAACGGTGCGCGTCACCATATCGACCCTGTTCAACGGCTACGGCGAGGGCGGTTCGACCATAACCCAACAGCTTGTAAAGAATATCACAGGCGACGACAGGGTGACACCCGAGCGTAAGATAAGAGAGATTTTCCGTGCGCTGAACCTTGAACAGCAATACACGAAAATCGATATACTGGAGGCATATCTTAACCGTGTTCCGCTCGGCGGTACGGTTTACGGTGTAGGTTCGGCGGCTTACTATTATTTCGGAAAAACGGTAGATCAGCTGACTATCGCTGAAAGCGCGATACTTGCAGGTATGACGCGTTCGCCGAGTGTGCTTAATCCGTATGCTAATCTTCAAAGATCAAAGGAAAGACAGCTGTACGCGCTGAAATGTATGTACGAGCAGGGCCTTATCACGACCGATGAGTATGAAGCGGCTAAGGTCGAGCAGGTCAAGTTCAGACTTATCGTTGAGGGTGACGCTTACGGCTATAAAGATCCGAGATATGATGAATATTACGGAAACAATGCAAATCAGGACGACAACAGCGATCAGTATGACGATAACGATACTTACGAGGCTTACCGCTGGAATGAGTATGAGATATCGCAGAACTGGTATGTTGACGCGGCTATAGAACAGGTCATTGAGGATATCGGAAAAGCCAAGGGTATGACTTACTCCGAGGCAAAGGCTGACCTTTACAAGGGCGGCTACAAGATATATCTGAATATGGATATGGATATCCAGGATAAGCTTGAAGAGTTCTTCAAAGACCCCAACAACTTCTTCTACAGCTATGATAAGACAGCAATAGAGGAGAATTGTGCACAGGCGGCGTTTGTACTGACAGACTACAGGGGTAATGTCGTGGCGCTTGCGGGCGGCATCGGAGATAAGCCCGGCGACGGCTGCTTCAACAGAGCGACACAGGCGATACTGCCTATCGGTTCGACAATGAAGCCTATCTCGGTTTACGGTCAGGCGATAGACAAGGATATCATCAGCTATTCGTCAATGATATTCGACAGATGTATCACACTTCCGGACGGAACAAGCTGGCCGAGTAACTTTGAGGGCGACTACGGCTCGGGCGGATATATACCTGCGTGGTATGCGGTGCAGCAGTCTAAGAACACTACGGCTGTAAGAATGGCGCAGGTGCTCGGAATTGATACCTGCTTCAACTTCCTTACCGATAAGCTGAATGTAACGACACTTGATTACACGAACGATAAGGCTTATTCGCCTATCGCGCTCGGACAGCTGACACAGGGTATGACGCTGCTTGAGCTTGCGGGTGCATATCAGATATTCGGCTCGGGCGGTATGTATTATACTCCAAAGCTATACAACCTCATCACAGACTACAACGATAATGTCGTTATTGAGCAGGAACCGCTCGGCGACAGGGTAATGGACAGTGACAGTGCTTATATCACTAACAGATTACTCAAGGCGGTTACCGATACCACAAACGGTTCAGGTAGATATGCGAGAATTGACGGAATTGAGGTTGTCGGCAAGACGGGTACTTCAAACGATGAACGTGTACTGGCGTTCGCGGGTCTTACAGCCGATTACTGCGGCGTTATCAGACTGGGATATGATGACAATAAGAACATCGGCAATACGAACTATGTTTATCTCGCACAGGTATGGCACAACTTTATGGTGAACATCGTGAACGACGAGTCTACAAAGACATTCACCAAGGATCCGAATGTAGTAGAAAAGAACTACTGCACCGAGACCGGACTGCTCGCCACATCAAAGTGTCCGAGCACGGCGGTGGGCTATTATAAGGCGGATACATTGCCAAAGACTTGTAATTCGAGCCATAAGGACGGCGAGTTTGTGAAAAAGCACGGCGGTGAAACACTGCTTGTACCCGAATGGTACACAAAGCAGGACGACAGCACGAGCGATACAAGCTCAAACTGATATAAAACAGATTACAGCGGCTATACAAAAGCCGCTGTTTTGATGAAAGGATATTCTATGACATTCAGACTTACGGCACCGTGCCATTTCGGGCTGGAAAAGACGCTCTCGTTTGAGGTGCGCAAAATAGGCGGCGAGGATATAGCCGTATCGGACGGACGTGTTACGTTCACGGGAGATGAGCGTGTGCTTATAAGAGCCAATATGTGCCTGTCGACTGCGGAGCGCGTGGGAATATTGCTGTCAGAGTTCAGGGCGAGGACCTTTGAGGAGCTGTTTCAGGGGGTAAAGGCAATTCCGATAGAAAAATATGTCGGCAAGTTCGATAAGTTCCCGATAAAGGGCTTCAGCTTAAATTCAAAGCTTACAAGCGTTCCTGCCTGCCAGAAGATAATCAAGAAGGCTATGGTTGAACGAATGAAGAGCGTATATAAAATCGGCTACTTTCAGGAAACGGAGGCGCTGTTTCAGTTCCGCTTCTCAATAATGAAGGATAACGTCACTATGACGCTCGATACATCGGGCGAGGGGCTTCATAAGAGAGGCTACCGCCGTTTTTCAAATGCCGCACCTATAAAGGAAACGCTTGCGGCGGGTATTGCCGACCTTGCGCGGATAAGGGACAACGATATCATCTGCGATCCGTTCTGCGGAAGCGGCACACTGCTTATCGAGAGCGCGCTCAAGGCGCTGAATATCCCGCCGTGCCTTGACAGAGAGTTTACCGCGATGCAGTGGGAGTTCCTGCCCAAAGAGCTGTGGGACGAGGAAAGAGAAGCACTCAGGGCTAATATCAGAAAGCCCGAAAACTTTAAGCTGTACGGCTTTGATATCGACCCGGAGGCGGTAAGACTTACGCGCGACAATGCGGCTAAGGCAGGTGTGGGCGAATATATCGAGGTAAACCGGCGTGATGTTGCCGAGTTTACATATCCTGAGGGCTGTACGGCAGTGCTTTGTAACCCGCCTTACGGTGAGCGTATGCTTGACGAGGAGCAGGCTCATGAGCTGTATAGAGTCATGGGTAAGAGAATGCTCCCGACAGACGGAAGAAGATTGTTCGTTATCACTCCGGACGGTGAGTTTGAGGAGCTTTTCGGCAAGAAAGCAGATAAGAACAGAAAGCTTTATAACGGTATGCTTATGTGCAGGTTGTACAGCTATTTCAAAGGGTGATATGAGTTTATGTAAAGCGGTAGCCATATATTCGGCATACCGCTTTTGTGTTGTAGATATTGTCAAAATAATGCAACAGTTATTTGTCTAATATGTCAATGGAATATATGAAAAAATTCTGATATAATTGTATTAAGAAAAGTGTTTTATCAAAACACATAAATAACAAGGGAGGTATTGCTATGAAACCGGTAAAAATAATCTTTTCCGCAATCGTTGCCGCCGCAGGCGTATGGCTCTGCGTGGCGCAGGATACTATGCCGGACAGACTTGATTTCTATATCTATTCAGCTTGCGCATCATTCCTTATCACATTGGCTGTTGCTTTCGGCATTTTTACCTTTATAAAGCACAGCTTCGGACGGTTTATCGGTGTTACTGTTGTTGTGAATGCTGCTATCTGCATATTCCACGCATATAAGTACCCTTATAATGTTATGAATGTCGGAGGACCGGCATCGCATATGGAATGGTTCTTTTCGGTTCTGCCGTATAATCTTCTTATTGCCGCAGTCGTAAGTGCTGTGTGCATACTCGGATACAAGATGATCAACGCTCAGCGCAGTAAAACGACAGTATAAGTAAAATGAATTTTTAACAGCCGCAGATTTGCGGCTGTCAGGTTGTAGAAAAAGTCTGTTTTTTTAGAAATGTAACTTATTCTCAAACCCTAACCCCAAACCCCTTCCCCTCGGGAAGGGGCTGAATGTGGGGCTGCCGCCCTCACCCCGCTTGGGGCTACGCCCCAAACCCCATTTTTAAAAATTATGTAG
>JABLTL010011105.1_pt1 | contig 13957 bp, 20 predicted proteins | sample 7160151 | NCBI WGS metagenome assembly JABLTL01 (sample SAMN14651223, study PRJNA627086) | human gut metagenome | isolation source: feces | host: Homo sapiens
ATTTCCGTGACCTTACCGAACAGTTCGCCGGTTTTGGGTTGCATCGCCCTCCAGCGCATGGAGCACCGTCACCGCGTCGATGGCGGTGCCCTCCTGGGTCAGCTGCTGGATGGCTAAGTACAGCGCCCGATAGGGCTGGGTGTAATCCTCCGCACGGGTCTGGGCCAGCACCTCCGGCACCCAACCCTCGTCCAGCAGCATGGAGCCAATGACCGACTGCTGTGCCGCCACCCACTGCTCTTGCGCAAAATACTCAGACATATTCGCAGCCTCCTTCTTCCACTCGTCCTCTGTCCGGAGACGGCGGCGGTGTCAGCTCGTCCTCCCACCGTTCGCCATTCAGCCAGGTGGTGGGGTGCGGGATGACCCCACGCCGCCACTGCTCACTGCGGATGTGTGCGTCCAGCCCGGACAGGATCGCCGCAAACAACGCCGGGTCAGGGTCGAGCTTCTGCCACTTCTCCCAGGCTTTCTTCTTGCCCTCCTTCCGAGGGTAGGCCGCCCAGAACTGGTCGAACTGATCTCGCTGGCGCACGCTCGCACCGGCAGAGTGTGTTTCTTTTGTTTTCTCTTTGTGTTTATTCTTTGGTAACGCTGCGCCCGTATGGGCAGAATCATCCGCCCGTTCGGGCAGAGCCGTCTGCCCATTTGGGCGAATGGGATTGTCCGTTTGGGCGGACACTTCTACATTGGAAATGCCATAGTACCCCAGGACGTCCTGGGCTGTGATGGTGTACCAGGTTGTCCGGTCGGTGGCCCGTTTGTTGTAGTTCCCCTTCTGGATCAGCGCCTGCTGTTCCAGGCTGGCCAGGATGCGCCGAATTTGCTTCACCGACCAAAACGGGAACCACTCCGTAAACGCCTCCAAGGAGCTGAACGTCCACACCTGGCCATCGTGAATGTTCCGGCCATCCAGGGCGTTCTTGCGCATCCAGTAGGCCAGATTGTGGAGCATGATGGCTTCGTCAAGCCCATACTGTTGGGCAAGCTCCGCTGAAAAGTGATATTCACCCATGCTGACCCCACTCCTCCGCATCTCTCACACTCCGCGCCGCCATAGCGGCATCGGCCACCTCATCCTGATAGCGCCGCACCGCATCCCGCAGGTCACGCACCATCTGCTCCACGCCGGTCAAGGACAGCCCTGCCTTTTCCAGCTGCACCCAGGCTTTCCAGTCCTGTCCGTACCGCAGCTGGACGCTGGACTCGTCCACCGCCTGGGCAGACGCCAGCAGCCGTTCGGATATGAGCAGCGTGGAGCGCAAAATGGACGTGCTCCGTTTTTCTGGTGTCATTGCCATTTTGGCACCCTCCCTTTCAAAAAAGTTGATGGTGCCGCCGATGGGACTTGAACCCACGTCTGCCATTCCTGCCACGGATGTAACGAAAACACAACAAATTCTGTAAAAAGAGAAGGATACGAACCCAAAATGTTGTGACAGGACTGGCCGTCTCACCATCCAGACTGCGGCGGCATGACCCGACCTTAGGTCGGGTATTTGGGGAGTTGTTCCGCCGGGGGCGGGATTCAAACCCGCGCCCCGACATGGTTCCGCCGGAGAGGATACCGGCGGGCTGGAAGCCGCAAAAACAGAAGAAAAAAAATAGGAGTTTTTATAACATGAGGAAAAAGAAAATGTTATCGTTTTGTAGGAGTCACTAAGGGAAGAAAGCGGCTTCCAGCGACGGGTCGAATTACGCCAACGACCCGTTTCGGCCAGGCGCCTCCTGGCTCTCATCAGGCTGGTTGTGCAGTTGTGGGGGCTTGTCCGGTGCGAAGATGGCCAGCGCTGGGATATGCCGCACTAAGCGACGCCAGTTCTTCGGCTGGGGACAGCAGCACCCTTGCTCCCAGGCGCGATAGGTGGTATAGGCCACCCCAAGGTGCTGTGCCATCTCGCGCTGGTTGTATTGCAGCCGTGTCCGCTCCGACCGCAGCACGTCGCCGACGGCGCGGTACGTCTCCGGCGTCCACCAGGTGCGGGATTTCGGTGACTCCGGCTTGTCCCACACGCAGACCGCCCGCCCACAGTTCAGGCAGTCCGCCGTGGTTTGCCCACAGACCATCCCTCACTCCCGCGCCGCCGCACAACGGCGGGCCATCCGGCCCACCGTCAGGTGGGTGCGCTGATACAGATCATGGATCGTGCGATTCACCTGTGCTGCCTTCGCCCGCTGGGCAATGGCAGCGGCCAGCGGCCTACGGTACTCGGCGAAGCGTGAACAGGTGTCGTGGCAGATGGCCTGCCGGTCAGCGCAGTCAATACAGGGACATTTCATCGTTGTCCTCCCTCCACTGGCTGGACATGACCAGCTCCGTCTTGCGCCGGATGCCCCGATAGGCGGTCATGGCCACCGCCAGCATCAGCGCTCCGCCCCCCAACAGGATGACGGCAGCCTGATAGCGCTCCAAGATACCGCAGGCGATGCCGGAGCAGCCGGACACAAAGCCCAGCAGACCCGCCATGTCGCCGATCAGCGCGAACTTCTTGCTTTTTTCGTTCATGATGTTTCCTCCGTTCTTCTCTCTTCTGTCCCATCACGGGCACAGCCAACGCGCCAACCCCACCAGCGGGATCGCGTAGGCCGTCCCAATCATCTTCCGTGGGAACGTCTTGTCATTCAGCAGCGTCCGGCGATAGAAGCCCAGCAGGTCGCACGCCTCTTGCAGCGTGATGCACTCCCGGCCGGGGAATTTCTCATCCAGCCGCGCCAGCTGCTCCCGGAAGCCTTCCTTTTCTCTTGCCATGGTGTTCACCTCCCCTCTCAGCTTGCTTCCGCTTCTACCCTGCTTCCCAGCACTGGTCAGCTGACTTCGTCAATCACTCTCCTCATCCAAGGCAACAACTTCCGCAATCGGGATCCCGAAGATTGTCGAAATCCCAGACGCGAGCGCAATGTCCATCTTTTTCTGACGTTCCCGTTTCTCGATCGCACAGTAATAGCTTTCGGAAATGCAAAGTTTCTGTCCCATATCTTTCATGGTCAGACCCTTCTCGGTACGCAAATTTTTCAACCATTCTCGCATACGCGCTCTCCTTTTTTTCTCAAAATGTGAAGTTATTTATTATACTATACCGACTTTCACGATTTGTCAAGATATTTCTATTCATTTTGTGAAGCCGCATTTACTTTTCATATCGTGAAGTTTATAATTTGCTTACATCCTATCTAATATCGTTCATTGTACAAGGAGTGCGCATTATGGGGAACCGAATCCGAGAATTGAGAAAAGCGAAAAATATGACGTTGAAAGACCTAGGCAAAATCCTGGGGGTCGCAGAGAGCACCGTCTCCCAATATGAAACCGGCAAGCGGCAGCCTGACAATGAAACGCTTTTGATGCTCGGTGAATTCTTCGGTGTCCCCGTAGGCTATCTGCTCGGCTCAGAAATAGAAAAAGCGCCTTCCAGTGATGGAAGCCGCTTGATCAGCGATGATGATATTAAATTTGCCCTGTGGGGCACCCAGGAGATTGATGATGAAGTCCTCGACCAAGTTAAAGCCTTTGCAAAATTCGCCAGAGAGAACACGAAAAATCGCAAATCTGATTGACCTGTACGACTACGCAGCTGCGCAGGGATACGACGTGTTCTTTTATCACTTCACGGTCGATGGACTAGATTCCCTCTCTGTGCAGGACAGTGACCAGCACTGCTACATTGCGATGGATCCTTTCAAGGTCTCATCCAGCGCAGATGAATTTTGCAAGGGACTGCATGAGATTGGCCACTGTGACACCGGGTCATTCTATAATCGCGAGACTCCGTTTGACATCCGTCAGAAACACGAAAACATCGCAGACAAACGAGCGATTGAGCTGTGTATCTCTGCCGATGAGCTTCATGCCGCCCAAGAAAACGGGTATACGGAAATTTGGGAACTGGCCGAGCATTTTGGTGTGACGGAGGATTTTATGAGGAAGGCCATCTGCTGGTATACGCACGGGAACCTTGCAACAGAGTGGTATGTTTGATTGTTTACTTCCGCCCACCTTGCTATTTCTCCCACTATAAAGTATCATGGAAATGTATACCGCAATACGGTACAAATTGACGTAGAAAAAAGAGGATATAGAACATGAGAAACCCATCTAAATCCGTCAAGCGTTACTTCGTATTTGACGTAGAAACTCCTAACGGGAGCAATGATCGCATCAGCTCCATCGGCTTTGTCCTGATCGAAGACAGCCAGATCACGGAGACTGGCGAGTATCTTGTGAATCCGGAAGTGCGTTTTCGTGACAAGAATATCGAGTTGACCGGGATTACACCAAACGCCGTGAAAGACGCTCCGCTTTTCCCCGAAGTATGGGCAAAGCTAGCTCCATTGGCAGATAGTAGTATCCTGGTCGCCCATAACGCACGGTTCGACTTGGGCGTGTTAGAAAAGACCGCCGCAGCCTATAATATGGCGCTTCCCGCTGTATCCTACCTTTGCACCATGGAGCTTGCAAAGAATTATCTTCCTTTTCTTTCCCACCATACATTGAACAACCTTTGCGATTATTATGGCATTTCATTGAACCATCACCAGGCTGGCAGCGATGCCCTGGGGTGTGCCAAGATTCTGCTGCATCTTATGGACGCACAGGGAGATCTCTCTGTCTACGCAAAGCCTTATCGTTTTGACCCTCATCCACAGCAACGGACAGCTTCTCCCTATCAGCCCAAATGCAGCGCCGAAAGCGCAGCGCTGAATGAGCTGTTATCCCTGCTCCGGGCAGTTGCCGCAGATGGCGTGCTGACCGAAATGGAAGCGCTGGTGGTAAACCGCTGGCTGCAAGACCATCAGGAGCTGGCCGGGAACTACCCCTTCGACCGTGCCTTTACTGCGCTCCAAGAAGCGTTGGCGGACAATGTTCTGGAACCTCACGAGTTGAAAGAGCTGCTGAACCTCTTTGAAACCCTAGTAAATCCGCTGGCCTGTACCTGTGATGATAAAGAATGTATTTCTGTTGCTGGGAAGCAGGTCTGCTTGACCGGTGATTTTGACCATGCCGCTCGCAAGGATGTGGAAGACGAGCTGACCAATCTGGGCGCAGAAGTGCGGAAAAGTGTTGTGAAAAAGCTGGATTATCTCATCGTCGGCGGTCAGGGCAGCGACTCTTGGGTAGCTGGGAACTATGGCACCAAGGTCAAAAAGGCGCTGGAGCTGCAAGCTGCTGGCGCAGGCATGCAGATCATCCGAGAAGCTGACTTCTTCGCCGTGTTAGACCGCACCCCTGTGCCCAAGCAAGTGGAACCGCAAGCGAAAGCGGAAGAAATGGAAACCGAGGAAGTCACCGATGCCATTTCCACGCAGATGCGCACATTGGAGTCCGATTTTATCCACGCCCTCAGCTGCTTTGACCTGAACTATGACACCACTACCATAAGAGCTGAGCACGTCATCACGCCGAAGTCTGGAGAATATGACCGGCTGCGGGTAGTATTGGAAGGGAACGATCTGAGGAAACCCAAAGAGCTGACCCTTTTTCGGTTTACCGGAAAACGCAAGATTTGGGTCTGGTTTCCGAACTTCATCTGTACTATCTTTGCTGCGGCAGGGATTTCCTACGAACGACCGGATAAAACTCCATGGGGGCGCATCCTGTTTACGGACTTCCTTTCCTTTGACGCACATGAATCAGTTGTCCAGCAAATCTTTGAGGAAGCAATCCAGGGCAATTCCTTCGACTGCTGTTCTCGCTACCTGGCCTGCAGCAATGCGAAGAAGTGTATCCATCCGGATATTATGATGGCGTCTCAGTGTACTTATAGACAGAATCTTCATGCCGGACGCATTTTCTACGGAGAAAACCGAAACGTATAAAAACCATATAAAAAACCGCCCTGGTGCTACCAACACCAGGGCATTCCAAAATGCAATCTCAAACTAACAAACTTGCAGCACACAAAAACAGATAACGCAATATAACACCATACAACACGATACAACAAAACTTTTTTTCAAAAATGATTGACAATCATTAAAAACTCGCATATAATAGGGGCGTAGCGATGCTACTGAATATGGGCTTGTCCCATATGCTAAAAGCCCCTGGCAGTAAGCCTCCCACCATAAGGGATGTGCCGAGCCCAGGGGCTTTTGATTTTGTTTTTACCCTTATAGATAGAGAGGAACTGGTACGATGTCAAAAACTGCGATCCTAGTGGATGGGGGCTTTTACCGAAAGGTAGCACATAGCAAGTGGGGAGAGCACACACCTATCGAAACTGCTGACGCCCTTGTGCGCTACTGCCGTCGCCACTTAAAAGAGCATGATACGATGCACGACCTATACCGTATTTTTTACTATGACTGCCCTCCGACCGAAAAACAAGTCTATCATCCGCTCTTAAAACGAACAAAAGACTTTGGTCGGGATCCGCGGTTTCAATGGACAGTCGATTTTCTAAACCGCTTAAAAGAAAAACGCAAAGTGGCGCTTCGTCTGGGTACTCTTGATGAGCAAAACATCTTCTATGGCTTGAAATACTCGACCGTAAAAAAACTTCTTAACGGCGATATTACGTTAGATGATCTCACCGAGCTTGATTTTGAATTGAACCTTCGCCAAAAGGGCGTAGATATGAAAATAGGGATTGACATCGCATCCCTTGCCTACAAAAAGCAAGTAGACCAAATCGTCCTGATTGCTGGTGATAGCGATTTTGTTCCCGCTGCGAAGCTAGCACGCAGGGAAGGCATTGATATTGTGCTCGACCCCCTTGGACGTCCTATTAAAAAATCGCTCTTCGAACATATTGACGGAAAACGCAGCTGCGGAAATCCATACCACACGGGAACAACTTATAAGTAAGTAAAAAACCGCCCTGGTGCTACCAACACCAGGACGGCAGAGCGGCGGCCTGTGCTACCAACACAGACGGCCAAACGCAAATAAACCTGTTCCAAACCTAGGCACCTTTGCGCCCTTTTATTGTACCACAGTGGGGCGTCGAGGCGCAAGCGAAAAGGAGGCAAACCACGATGGGAAAACGAAAGGAAAGCAAATATCACCGCCGGAAGGACGGCCTGCTGGAGACCACCCGCACCGACCGCCGCACTGGCAAGCGCATCCACTTCTATGGCAAGACCGACCGAGAGATCGACCAGCAGATCCTGGAGTACACCTCCCGGATGGAGACCGGGCGCACCTTCCGGGAGGTGGCGGACGAATGGGAGGACTTCCACTTCCCCACGCTGGCGCCCAACACCCTGAAAGGCTACCGCCCCGCCCTGCGCCGGGCCATTGACGAATTTGGTGAGGATCCCATCCAAAAGATCACCGCCCGGGACATCAAAGCCTTTCTGGTTGCGTTCGCCCGTGGCCGACGGGCGCGGAAAACGGTCGCCACACAGCTGTTGGTCATCAACCTCATCTGTACCTATGCCATCGAAGAAAGCGGGGATCTGGTGTTAAATCCGTGCTCTGGCGTGTCGCTGCCCAAGGGCTTGCCCAAGACTTACCGAGAAGCCGCCAGCCCGGAAGATGAAGCGATCGTGCGCACCTCATCGGATGTCTGGCTGCTGCCCTACCTCATCATGTACACCGGCCTGCGCAAAGGCGAGGCGTTGGCGTTGACCGATGCAGACATTACGGCGGACTACATCCGGGTGTGCAAGAGCGTTTATCACGAGAATAACAAGCCCTACATCAAGACGCCCAAAACGGAATCCGGTAACCGCACAGTCCCTATCCTGGATCCGCTAAAGGAGCGGCTGCCCAAACGGTTCAAGGGGTATCTCTTCTCTGACGATGGCGGAAAAACACCGCTGACTGAAATGCAGTACCAGAAGCACTGGAAAGCCTTTGCCCGAGCCACCGGCATCCAGGCAACCGCCCACCAGCTCCGGCACAGCTACGCCACCATGCTGCACGAGATGGACATTGACGTAAAGGACGCCCAGGCGCTGCTGGGGCACAGCACCGCCGCCATGACCCAGGACATCTACACTCACCTGCGTGACCGCCGGAAGCAGGAGATCACCGACCGCATCAACCAGCGCCTGGCCGAATTGCAGCAGGGCAAAGGGACGGAGCGGCTCTAATCCGTTACGACATTTTTACGACACAGCAACGCATTTCCGGGCAAATAAGAGCATAACAGACCACAGCGCTAAAACAGAGGAAAAGTCGCAATTCCTCTCTTTTTTCATGCTTAAATATGCTAAAATCAAAAAAGAACCGCTGAAATCACAACGATTTCAACGGTTCTTTTTGGCGGAGAAGGAGGGATTTGAACCCTCGCGCGCTTTAACACGCCTACGCCCTTAGCAGGGGCGCCTCTTCGGCCACTTGAGTACTTCTCCATGGGGCAGAATCAACGTTCTACATTCTGTTTTAGGCTGTATGGCGGAGAGGATGGGATTCGAACCCATGGCCCATGACTGAGTCACCAGTTTTCAAGACTGGCTCCTTAAACCGCTCGGACACCTCTCCAAAGCGATCACCCATACAAGCAAGGATTATTTTACTCTATCTGCCTCCAAATGTCAAGAGAAATTTTCGCAAATTCTCCACTTTTTTTCCCGCCCGCCGGAAAAAGCCCCAAATCCCCCCTTGACAACCGCCGTCGGATGTGGTAGATTATCAATCACAACCTGTCTATCATCGTCAAAGACGAGGAAGGGAAAAAAGACCCGTTTCTTTTGTACAGAGAGTCGGCGGATGCTGTGAGCCGATCAGAAGGTGTGGGTGTATGACTGTTCCCAGAGTTGATGTCCTGAACGCGCTTGCCGTCACTAGGGGCATCCGGCTGACGCCGTTACCCGTCCGGGCCTTGCTGGAGGCCGCAGAGTCCTTGTGGAGCAATTTACAGGGAGCATCAGGGTGGTACCGCGAATGAATCTAACATTTCGCCCCTGACTGAACATGCTGTTCGGTCAGGGGCTTCTTTTTTCGTCACTTTCCCCCGCCAGCACAACCAATCTCAACGCAACACGATCTAGGAGGAAATTTATCATGAAAGGTTTCGAGAAGTATATCCCCTTTGTCCCCCAGCCCATCCAGAACCGCACCTGGCCGGACAACACCATCACCAAAGCCCCCGTCTGGTGCTCCGTTGACCTGCGAGACGGCAACCAAGCGCTGGTGGACCCCATGAACGTGGAAGAAAAGCTGTTGCTGTTCCACACACTGGTGGACATTGGGGTGAAGGAAATTGAAGTTGGCTTCCCCTCCGCTTCCGAAACCGAATATCACTTCCTCCGCACCCTCATCGAGGATGGCCACATCCCCGATGACGTGACCATCCAGGTGCTGGTGCAGGCACGTCCCCACCTCATCCGCCGCACGTTTGAGGCCATCGCGGGCTGCAAGCACGTCATCTTCCACTTCTACAACTCCACCTCCACTCTGCAGCGGAAGGTTGTTTTCCACACCGACGTGGAAGGCGTCCAGAAGATCGCCACCGACGCCGCTGAGATGATCTACGAGATGAGCCAGCCCATGATCGCCGCCGGCGCAGACATCCGCTATGAGTACTCCCCCGAGTCCTTCATGGGCACCGAGATGGACGCCGCTGACCAGATCTGTGACGCCGTCATGACCGCCCTCCACGCAGACGAGGACCACAAGGTCATCCTGAACCTGCCCACCACGGTGGAAAACTGCATGCCCAACCAGTTCGCAGACGAGCTGGAATACTTCATCCGCAACCTGCCCGGCCGGGAGCGTGCCATCATCTCCCTCCACCCCCACAACGACCGGGGCACCGGGGTTGCCACCGCCGAGATGGGTCTGCTGGCAGGCGCCGACCGCATTGAGGCCACCCTGTTCGGCAACGGCGAGCGCACCGGCAACCTGGATATGGTCACCGTGGCTATGAATATGTACACCCAGGGCATCGACCCGGAGCTGGACTTCTCTCATCTGAACGAGATTCGCAAGGTCTACGAGAAGGTCACCAAACTGCAGATCGGCGAGCGTCAGCCCTATGTGGGTGAGCTGGTCTTCACCGCCTTCTCCGGCAGCCATCAGGACGCCATCAACAAGGGCATGCAGTACATGGAAGAGTCCCACAGCAATAAGTGGGAGGTGCCCTACCTGCCCATCGACCCGGCAGACGTGGGGCGTGACTACGAGCCGATCATCCGCATCAACAGCCAGTCCGGCAAGGGCGGCACGGCGTTCATCATGGCGCACAACTTCGGCTTCGAGCTGCCCAAGGCCATGCATCCGGAGTTCAGCGACATCGTCCAGGCGGAGACCGACCGCATCGGTCACGAGCTGAAGCCGGAGGCCATTTTGGAGCTGTTCAAGCGGGAATATCTCCAGGTCAACGACCCCTACCGCCTCATCAACCGGAACTTCCAAGAAATCCACCAGGACGACACCTCCGCTGTCTCCTTCTCCGGCACCCTGTGCTGCGAGGGCAAGCGCACCATCCCCGTGTCCGGCCAGGGCAACGGCCCCATCGACGCCTTCTTCAACGCCGTCCATGGGCAGGACTTGGATCGCTACACCTTTGTGGACTACATGGAACACGCCATCAACACTGGCTCTGACTCCCAGGCTGTGGCCTACATCCACCTCCGCATCCCCGACGGCACCGACGTCTTCGGCGTGGGCATGGACCACAACATCTCCATGGCCTCCATCAAGGGCGTCCTGTCCGCCATCAACCGAGCCAAGAAGCTGGAAGCGAAGAAGGGCGCGTAACAACCTCTCATCGTATAGAAAAGCATCCGTATCGTTGGATACGGATGCTTTTTGTTGTCCTTATATCATGCGCCACCGCAATGCGTTTGCCACAACATAGGTATCAGCCGGTTCATGAATGGTGTTGTTCACCTCCGCAACGTCAAATCCGCTATAATCTGACCAAACAATGAGACGCTCCGGCTTTCCAGGCAGCAATTTATGATGGAACTTCAAATAGGCAGCGGAGATATTGTTCAAGTAATTGCCGCACCCAAACAGATGCAGCTGACGCAAGCCGCTAAATTGAAGCTCCACACTCTTTGGCACCAACTGGCTTTGAAATAGGATGGATAGCACGCACTTGTCTGCAGGACTGAAGTGCATTGTCCCTTCCTTATCCACAAAAGTGCCGCTCTGGAAATTGAGTGATACGATACAAGCGTCATGAAACTCATAATAAAAAGACATCAAACGCTCAATATCTTCCTCTGTCTCAATGGGATACCATTGCTCCACGCTCACACCTTCTTCCTATGCCGCGCCGCCGCCTTGCGCATCAGCTTCTTCCTCCCTGCTTATCGCCTCCGTGAGGAATCCGCTCCGTATGGACGCTTTTTTGCGTCCTTGTTGTGAGCGTCTGCGGCAAACGCTCCCTCATTTTTTCAGAAACGCAAGGAGCCGCTCCCGTGCTGTTTCTGCTGCTCGTCTCCCCATCTCGTAACAGGTTTTCAGCTTCGCGGGGTCTTTTTCCATCCGTTTGACCGGCAGGGACGAATGGGGGCGGATGACGAAGAGATTCCCCCGGTTTTCCTGCTCCGCAATCAGCTCCAATTCGGCATTGTACATCAGATGCCGCGTTTCCAGGGCTTTGACGAGATTGGGGTAGTGCCGATATTTCACCCGTATCAGCGGCAGCAGCTGGTTTTTTTCTTTCTGATAGCCTTGGGGCTGGGTCAGGATGACCACATTTTTGGTATAACCGATGCGCTCAAAATAGGCCACGGGGATAGAATCCGCAATCCCGCCGTCCAGCAGTTTCAGACCGTCGATCTCCACGATCTGCGAGACCACGGGAAGGGAGGCAGACGCCCGAATCCAATCAAATCCGTGATCCTTTCTCCCGCAATATTCGTGATAGACCGGCTTCCCGCTCTCTACGTCCGTGCAGGTGATATAAAATGCAGTCTGGTCGCGCTCAAAGGCGTCAAAATCGAACACATCCAGCTTCAGCGGTACTTCGTCATAACAGAACTCCGTGTTGAACAGGTTCCCCGTCTTCAGAAGAGAGCCGATTCCGCAATAGCGCTTGTCCTGACAGTAGTCCACGTTGTAACGAAGCGCACGTCCCACCTGCCCCGATTTGTAATTGACGCCGAACGCCGCCCCTGCGGAGACGCCGATGATACCATCAAACCGGATGCCGTTTTCCATCATCACGTCCATCACACCCGCGCTGAACAGCCCACGCATGCCGCCGCCTTCCAGTACCAATCCCGTTTTCATCTCTCTTCCTTCCTCACGCAAACGGATGCTTTTTGCCCATTATTCCGTGATGACCACATTCCCCTCAGAATCCAGCAGCGGGGTGATGCCCCCCGCGTAGCCCGCCTTCCACACCAGATAATGGACGCCGGTCTCCTTGTCTGCCAAAATCTGACGGACGCCAGAATCCTTCATCTGCGAGCCGTCCTGAAATACCACTTCAAATCGGTCTTCCTTTTTTGCCATGGCGACTGCCTCCTTATCATACTCTGTCCCGGAACTGCTCCACCGTGCAGCCCTTGCTCTCATAATACGCCAGCATCTCCGGCAGCTTTTTCTTGTCATAGCTGGTGATGCCGTCGGAGAACACATGGACGGTATAGCCCTTTTTCGCCATGTTGTAGCAGGTGGATTTGACGCAGGCAGTGGCGTCCGCGCCCACGACGAAGAACTCGGACAGCCCCTGCGCCTGGACAAAGGCGGCAAAGTCCTCGCTGGTCAGGGCATTGCTCTTGCTCTTGGTGAAGATATGCTCGGAGACGACCTTCAGCTCCGGCACTAGCTCCGCGCCGCGCGTCCCCGGCTTGAAGGTCCTGGTCTTGGCGGACAGATTGTTGTGCTGGATGTACACCACCGTTATCCCCTGCGCCTGCGCCCAGTCGATGGCTTCATTGACGGTTTCGATGATCTCCTTGTAATTCTTCGTAATGTCATTTTGCAGGTCGATGACGACCAATGCTCGATCACTCATCTTGTTTCTCCTCCCTCCTGGGAATCTCCAAGGTCACCTCCCGCGCTCGGAAAGAAAACCAGCCGTTGTTCAAGTCCAATAGGACATTGTGGCCTTTGATTCCCATTTCAGTGACGTAGGCGGGCAAGACACAGTCCATATCAAATTCCAGTTCAGAAACGCCGGTGAACGTGAAATACCAGACACGGGCTTCTCCCTCGATTGCGATCCGCAGCTGCTCGCCCCTCCACTCGATGTTTCCCAATCGGAAGTCATGGAACTCGTCCTTCGCTGCAACATAGGCAACCACTGCGTTGAACCCCTCCAGAGTCTCCCACCGTTTTATCTGCATCGCTCACACCTTCTTCCTATGCTTGCTGCTCTTCCTCAGCTTCTGCTGCACCATCCACTCAAAACTGGAACAGATTCAGCCCCACTTCCTCGTCGAACCGGCGCTCCACGGTTCCGTTGATGACCGTGATGACCATCTCGCAGGTGGCGCTGACGATGGCGCGGTTCAGGTGGCCGCCGAACACCTCGCCTTTCTCGTTGCCGGCGCTCATATGGAGGTGGGCGTAGTGCTCCCCGTTCATGGTGGTGATGGTGCCGGTCAGAGAGGTGATCTCATAGTATCCCTGGAACTCGTTGGCGTCATACTTCTTCTCCGTCGTCTTGAACACGCCCACTGTGAAGTCGTTGATGGCGCCCAAGGCACTGACGCTGGCCAGCTTGATGTGCTCCTGGAGGGCGATCTCTTTCAGCTGCTCCAGAATCTCCTCCCCTTTGTCAATGCGGGCAAAGATGGTGTTGTCAAATCGCTTGTATTCCATGGAATGTACTCCTTTCTCGGCTCGTTCAAGCCTTCTTCATATGCTGCGCCGCCGCCTTGAGCATCAGCTTCTTCGTCCCCACCGAGTCAAAGACCACTTCCATCAGGGCGTCGCCGCCCATGGGCTTGAGGGAGACGATCATGCCCCGGCCGAAGGCGGTGTGCTCCACCAGGTCGCCCTTGTGGAACTGGACGCCGGTGGGAGCGGTGGCTTGGGCTGCCGGTCTGGCGGCGGGGCGTTTGGCGGTGGACTGGATGCTGCGGCCGCCGATGCTGATGCCGCCGC
>JABLTL010029795.1_pt1 | contig 13928 bp, 17 predicted proteins | sample 7160151 | NCBI WGS metagenome assembly JABLTL01 (sample SAMN14651223, study PRJNA627086) | human gut metagenome | isolation source: feces | host: Homo sapiens
AAACCTGGCAACCTCCTTTTCGAATCCCTCTCATATATTTCTAAAAATAAAAAAAGAAGTAGATTTTTATTCATCTACTTCTTGGTGCGCCTGGAGGGATTCGAACCCCCGATCTTCCGGTTCGTAGCCGAACGCTTTATCCAGCTAAGCTACAAGCGCATATATGTATTATACATTTATTTTTGTATAAAATCAACATTTTTCTAAAAAAGTTCTTGCAAAACATAAAAAAATATGCTATATTATATAGGCAGTTTAAAAAACGAGGTGTAGCGCAGTTGGTAGCGCGCGTGGTTTGGGACCATGAGGTCGCAGGTTCGATCCCTGTCACCTCGACCAATTTAAGAGATTTTTTAAAGAATTTCAGAAAATTCCAAAAAAGTCTAAAATGTGAAAAGGCACATGTCTGTAAGATTACAGCATGTGTCTTTAATTTTATCAAATTCTATAAAATTCTTGAAAATACCGAAAAAATTTCAAAAATAAATTTCAAGAATTATTTTTTATCTCAAAAAAATTTCAAGAAAATTTCAAGAATAGCAATCTCTTATCCCATCTGGATTAGGAGGAATTTCAATGTTAACTTTTGTACCACATAAAATTAAAGAAGATTATCGAAAAGTTGAATTTTTTCGAGTAAACAAAGAACTTTGCAATAATGAGATTTATAAAGATTTATCTCCTACAGCAATTCTACTATATTCTCTATTATGTGATAGATTATCACTTACTTATAATAATGAATTGACAAATAATATTCCTAAAGGGAAAAAACATTTCTATGATGAAGAAGAAAATATGTATGTGATTTTTACGAGAATGGATTTAGAAGCAAAATTACATGTTGGTAAGTCTGCTATTAGTTCCGCATTTGAACAACTAAATAAAGCTAATTTAATTAGAGAAAAAAGGCAAGGAAATAATAAGCCTAATAGAATTTATGTAGGAAAAACTATATCAGAAATAAGAGAAGAATTTATAAATGTGAAGTCTGAAAATCAAACTTCTGGAAGTCCGTTTTTCAATTGTCCAGAGGTTAGAAAATCAGATACAAATAAAAATAATAGATTTAATACAAAGAATAAATATAACACATTTTATAATTATGAAGGTCGAGATTATTCTGATATGGATTGGGCAAAATTATATGCAAATTAAATTTAGGAGGATTTGATTATGGAAAATTTAAAATTAACTTATCGTAAAAATGGTGATTATTTTATTCCCAATTTAGTTTTAGGAAATGAAGAATATAAAAACTATCAAATAGGAAAATATGGATATTTAAGATTAGACTATTTAAGGAATTATAAAAAAGCCGAATATGAATTAATGAGAATTAATTGTAGTTTAAGAAAACATATTATTGAAATAGATTTACAAGCTAAGGAAAAAGTGAAATTATTAATAAATCAATTTAAAGAAACTGAAAATATTTCTGAAAGTTTAAAAGATACGAATCCTCTTGAATGGGTTGGAAAAATGAATAATATTAAGAACAAAGCTGAAGAAATTATTTTAAAAGAATTAATTTATGTTTAATTTTAGGAGGATCTATTATGAGTAATTTAAGAGAAGTTAATGATGATATTTTGAAAGATTGGTTATTATTTAGAGAAGATGAAATTTCTTCTTTGACTTGTGCTGAAGATAAAAAACATTGGGTTTATTTTGATGAGATTTGTGATAAAATTTTGAGAAATATTCCGAAACAAAATAGAATCTATGTTCAAAAGCAACTTAATATTCTTGATGATAATTTTATGGATTATATTGGCTATTGGAATGAGAAGTATTATAGGAATGGCTTTTGTGATGGTGTGCAGTTAGTAGGTGGGTGTTTAAATCAATAAACTAATCAGTCCACTGAATTATATATTTAAAAATAATTCAGTGGACATTTTTATTATTTAAATTTTTTCTTTTAATCATTTGTTTTATAATCCTTTTCTTATTTGCTTGTTCATTATTATATTTTTTTATTTCTTTTTGGTGCTTTTTTAAATAAGCAGATATTGTTGGAAATATATTTTTTTCCACCTGAGTTGCATCATTTATTTTGCCGTTTAATTTTACTAATTTTTCAATTGAGAAAGTTTCCCTATTAATACATTCTTTGTATAAATCTATTATCTCTTTTCGTTTTTTGTTTTCTAATTTTATTTGCTTTTTATGGTCAATAATTATTCCTGTTACTGATTTGTTTGATTTTTTAGAATAGAATCTAGTTTTACTTTTCTTTATATTTAGTTTCTTCAAATTCAATAAATAATTAATTTCATTTTTTATTTTTTTAGGTATAATTTTATTTGAAGATAGTGTTATATCATCTACATATAAGGAAAATAAAATTTCTTCACTTTTACATTTTTCATAAATTTTTGTAAATATATCTTTATAAGATAAAAAAGCAATTAATTGACTAGTAGGAGTCCCCGTTGGAATTCTTCCTTCATATGTAACTATTTTTGTTAAAACAGCTGAAACATCTTTTGACATTTTCATTATATTTTTAAAGAAATTATATACATATATTTCTTTTGTCGAATCGTAAAATTGTTCTATATCTATAGTACATATATTATCACTTAATTGGTGTAATTTTGCATTATCAACATATGATTTTCCTTTCACACCTGATATAACCCATATAGGCTTTTCGATTCTATTTAATAACTTAAATAATTTCTTTTGAATTTTCTTTAATTCTTCTTCTGGGTTATTTATTCTTCTTTTTCCACCATTAGGTTTATCTTCATAAAATTCAGAATATTTATATTGATGTACCTTTCTAAAATAATTGTTAGGCAATCCTAATAGTATTGCTAATTTTTGTTTATTTCTTAATTTATACAATGGACTTTTTTCAATACAGTATTCTTTATTCATCTAATTCTCCGTTTTCCTTTAATATTTTTAATACCTTCATTCCAATTCCAGCCAAATTATGTTTTATATCTTTTTTAGTAGATTGATCGTTTTCTAATGATTCTGATAATAAAACTATTGTCGAAACTTTTATATTAAGAATTTTACTATATTGATTTAAAAGATCTAGTGTTGGATTCTTTTTATTGTTTTCAATTTCAGACAAAAAACTCTGTGAAATATTTAGCTTTTTAGCCATATCCACAGATTTATATCCATAAAATATTCGTAGTAATTTTAAAGTCTCTCCCATTAATAATCACCTCAAAAAAAGAAAGTTAGATTAGTTGGTAATTACATCCATTTATCCAATAATTTTTCGACTATGACTTTAATTATTGTGATAAATGTTTTTCCTAAAAACTTACAAATACTTTTTTTATTTTTTTTGTAAAATTTTTTAAATCTGTTTTTACCTGAACTAGTTAATAATTTAACTTTTTTTAAGAACTTTTTAATCATAGCTCTTATACCTCCTTCTCATCTCGATTCTTGTTTTTGAGATGTCACCCATAGAAGAAAGTTTGTAATTAATTAGTTCACTAATCTTTTTTCTAGCGAAGGTGCAAATCACCTAGCGCCTTCGCTGGCTTATGCTGATATTATTTAGTATTATATGACTTATAAATATCAGCATATGCCGGTTTTTTTTGAGTGCTCACACTCCCAAGTATTTCTACTCTAATTTTGGTGGGTGAATATACAATTTGTTAAATCAATATATTTATAACATATGTATTATAAAATGTCAAGATGTTTTTTCGCTTCAAGCGATATTTTATTGCTACTATTTAATTTTTCTCCACTTCTCCAATAGATAATTTATAAAAGCAGAACATGAAATAAGCATATATCTTGCATCTTCAGATGGAGCATTTGTAAAATCAATACCACCATGCCTTATTCCATCCTCGTCAGAAGTATAACCATATAAAGAAGAAAATGCTTTTTCCATTGCCGAATGTATATGCACACCCTTTTCTCTTAATTTTTTTAGCGTTGTACCCAATGTAGCATTTTTTCCATCCAATCCCGTTATAATACAACACATAGCTTCTACTGCACTAATTGACTCCTTAATAGAATTTTCATAGTCTGGTTTCTTTCGCTCTGCAAACAATCCAAGCGCCTTATCTAGATGAATATTAACTGAGTCAAAACCACTGCTTAAGGCTTCTTCTATAGTTGAAAGCTCTGCTTTATTAGTGATAGGTATAACTTTTCTATCAATTATTCTATAAGCTGAAACCTCCTCTTCTAAAATACGATTAAAAGTATTTTGCATTCTATTAGCTTTTTCTTCATCGCATATTGATAGATACTTTTCTATAAAATCATAAATCATATACCATTCTTTTGAATTTAAAACATTTTTCTCAAGTTTTTCTGCATTTTGATTTTTAAGAATTTTATTATCGGGATATTTATATGTAATACCCATTTCAATCATCATATCTTCTATTCCTGTTGTATCTTGCTCGAATAAATCATATATGTAAAACTCTTCTTTATAAAAAGATGCATATATTCGTTTCTTTAACGTATCACTCGCACTTTCTGGTTTTATAGTATCAGTATTATACCCATTTCTTTGTGAAAAAATTGCCATTTTTATTTCTCCTTTTATTAGTTTTTATTTTTTTATTATTTGACATTAATAAAATCTGTTAAGTTTATTTCAGTCGGTTTTATCTTTTCATCATCATTTGTATATTTTATACCACATATATTAGTAGCATATTCTTTGGAATCATAATCAAATGAAAAAGCCATAAAATTCATCATATGTTCTGAATTATAGTATGCATACAAAGTGTATTTATGGTTAGGCAAACATGCTATTTTACAGGATACAATATTGTCAGCTGTTATTAATAATTGACATCCTTCTATACTATTAAGATTTGTTATTTCATATTTTTTAAAATTTAAAACTATGTTAGAAAACTTCTCCCAATCCGTTAAATTATTATCTTTTAATATATTTTTTAATATTGATATATTTCCAAATCTTTTTCCTGGATCAAATTTGTCAACGATATCTGTGTAACATTTTAAAACATTCTCATCTTCATAGTAGTTAAATACAAAAGGAATATTTAATATATTATCCATTAATTGTTTTTCAACACCAGAACATTGCAATGTGTTTAATACATAATCATATAATTTGTATGTTTTATCTAATACTTCTCTATCTTCCTTATCTATAGAAAAAAATATGTCCGAATTTTGGTATGCATTTATAAATTCTGTATAATTAATCATAGAAGTCCTAGATTTATTGATTGTAATATTTATTTTATTATTTCGATCAAATTCTTTTTTTGAAATAGATGTGGATATGTTCTTTGATGAAATATGTGTAACTATTCCAACTAATATTGTATCTCCAAGTATATTCAATATTAAATAGTCCAATTCATTAAAGTTTTCAGTAAAAAACCAAATCCCATAATATGAAAATGACATTATTATAATTAGTAATATCAAAAGCGATATTATCAAAAACAATTTATATTTTTTATTCATAAAATCTCCTTTTTTATTTATTATTCTTTATATCAATTTTTAATTGTAAAAAGCAAAATAATCCTGCAATTATAAATCACATTATTATCTTGCTTTTCTTATGTATATTGAATTATTTAAATATCTTTTTCATAATTCCGTTTTTCATATCTGCAATGTTATAAACATTATTCATTTTATCAAATGTTTCTTTTAAGTTATTTCTTGCTGAAATCCATCCCATTCCATCTGTAAACCATACAAATTCGAAACCAACAACTTTCTCAGCTTCTTCAGCAATCATTTTGTAACTTCTTGCTGTTTCGTTAAGTTTTGAACCACCTGCTGCATAAAAATTCGTTTCAATTCCATATATGCAATTATCAGTTTTTACGACAAAATCAAATCTTTTAGTCGCTTGATTTTGATTACTAATAAATGACATATCTAGTTTCCATTTTTCTTCTATTTCTTGTAAATACATTTCTTTAAAATATGTTTCATTCTTCTTAAATCCAGCTTTTTGAATAAATCTTTCTACAACATCTTCCATTAGATGTCCACCACTATTTTTTCTTGCATTTGAATTTAATCCAGATTCTACACCTAAAACATAATCATATAAGTTATTTACTAGATGATTTTGAATTAAATCAAATAATCCTGTTTCCCTCATAAATACTTTATATTGTTCTATGCTGTAATTCATTTTTTTGAAATTGTATTCAAATTTGTTACCTTCATCATCTAAAACAATTATTTCATATTGTCTTACTGCTAATAAAATTGGAATGCATTTTAATATTTCAGGATATTTGTTTATTAAATCTACAAAATCTTTTTCTATATTTTTACTACCAATCAAGGAATTTAGCATATTTAATTCAATTTTATGTTCTTCAGCATTTCTATATATAGTTTCAAAATCTATGTAATATTTATAATCCGCTATGCTATCTGTAAAAGTTAATAGCCATTGCGCAAAGTCTCTTTTCATAACTACTTCTCCTTTATTTCTTGATATCTTCTAATAGATAAATCTAAATATTCTTTTTCATTGTCTATTCCTATGTATCTTCTATTCAACTTTATTGCTGCAATTCCTGTTGTACTACTACCACAAAATGGGTCTAAAATTAAATCATTTTCTTTTGTTGAAGCTAATATAATTCTATCTAATATTTCTAAAGGCTTTTGTGTAGGATGTTTTCCTTGTTTCTTTTCAGATGGTTTAGTCAAAGAAGTTGTCCAAACATCTTTCATTTGCTTATTATCATTTAATTCTTTCATTAAGTCATAATTAAATGTGTATTTATTTTTCTTTAAATCTTTTTTAGCCCATAATATTGTTTCAGTTGAATGAGTAAATGTTTTACAAGCTAGGTTTGGTGGAGGATTAGTTTTTTGCCAAGTTATATTATTGATTATTTTAAATCCTTCTTCTTCAAGAGCCATACCTATTGAATAAATATTATGCAATGTTCCACTAATCCATATTGTTCCATTATCTTTTAAAACTCTATAACATTCTTTAATCCATTTCTTATTAAATTCATGTTTTTCTTTAACTGATAAAGACTTATCCCAAAATCCTTTGTTGACACTGACCATTTTACCACCGCTACAAGTTATACCATTATCTGATAAAAAATAAGGTGGATCAGCAAATATCATGTCAAAGGTTTTTTCTTCGAAATTTTTTAATGCATTAAAGGTATCATCATTTATTAACTTAAAGCTACCCTCTCTAAAGTAGAATTTATTTGATAATTCCATTTTAATTGCTCCTCATAATTTGTTATTAGCAATTCGGAAATTTCTCCACGACCTTTAGCATTTGAATTTATCATTCTTTTTGCTGAAACTTCATTTATGTAGAAGCCTTTATATATGTCTTCAAAAAAATTATCATTTTCATTAACATTCTTTGGATTTGAATTGCTTAACATCAATTTTGCATTTTTTAAACTTAATTTATTATAATATTGGGCCAATTCCTTTTGATTGTCATCATTAAAATCTTCTTTAGTATAAGATGTAAATCCAGATGTAACTGATAAAGGTCTATAAGGTGGATCAAAGTATACAAATGTATTATCATTTACATATTGTTCACTTTTTTTGTAATCACCATATTCAAAAATAACATTTTTAATAAGTTTTGATAAATTTCTTAAATTAATAGAATCACATATTGTTGGATTTTTATATTTACCACAAGGTACATTAAATTTTCCATCTTTATTAACTCTATATAATCCATTGAAACAAGTTCTATTTAAGAAAATAAATTCAGAAGCTCGTTTTACATCTAATTCATCCTTTAGTTTGTAAGAGTTATATTCTGCTCTAATATCATAAAAATAACCTTGTCTTTCCTTATCATTTAAAGTTAGAAATTCTTTTTCTTTTTTATCTAACTTTCTTATTAATTCTTCAACATTATTTTTTATTACATTATAACAATTAATTAAATCTATATTTATATCAAAAGCATATGCTTCTTTTATTTCATATTTCTGTAAAATGTCTATCAAAACAGCACCACCACCCACAAAAGGTTCAATATACCTTTCAATAAAACCATTTTTTAATTCAAATGGATAATATTTTGTTATTTGTGGTATTAAACTATTTTTTCCACCAGCCCATTTTACAAAAGGTTTCACTGTTTTCATTTTTACCTCCAAAATTTCAAAACTACTATATCACATTTTTCTAAAATTTAAAAGGAAATATAACAATGTTTTTAATTTTATTTCTATTAAATATTTTTCTCAAAATATTAGAAAGGGTTTTGGGATTTTATCCCATCAAGAAGAATTTCGTGTGAACGAATTCAGTGCTTGCTAGGACAGAAAATTAGTTTTTTAATTATTTAAATGTACTTTAAAAAGTACAAATTAATGTTCTAAAAAGGTTATTAATGTACCCAAAATGTAACTATATTTTCAAATATAAGTATAGTTTATTTTAAAATATTTGTATCTAATAATTTTTTTATTAGCATGTAATTTATGTATTAAAAATTACTTTTATTTTATTATTTATAATCCCAATAAAAAATTTTTTTAAATTATATGTCCCGTTTTTGTTAATTTAAAGTGCTATTAATTTATGAAGAAAATAAAAATTTTTTAAAATAGATGTCCACTTTTTGAGATTTTTAGTGCTGTTCTATATAGAAAAAATTAAATAATTTTAATTTTCAAAAAGACCATTGACTTTACCAGGATATTATGTTAAATTTCAAAATGAAGGGTGAACTAATCACACTCAATTAACTTAAATATCTTGTAAAGAACAATAACAAAATAAATTTTAAGTTAAGGAGGTATGATTATGGAAAAACTTGATAATATAGTTATGTATTCGCCAGAAGATGTGAGAAAACTTCTGCATTTAGGAAACACTAAATGTTTAGAATTATTCAATTCTGAAGATTTTCCAAGCATAAAAATTGGACGAGCATTTTGGGTAAAAGCAGATTGTTTAGAAAGATTTTTAAGTGAAAAACATGTTGTTGAAAATAAAAATGAAGATCTATTCTAACGGACAAATAAATCTTCAAAAAATAACTATTTACAGGAACACCCTGTGCTACATAGATTATACATTAAAAATTTTATAGGTACAAGAGTAAAGCAGGGTAGTTTCTTCCTAAAATAAGGAGGTACTAAATGCAACACTCAAAAGGAATTACAGTTGGAACATATACAATAAAAACAAAGAAAAAGGTAAACACCTTGCCTATCTGTCCAACTTGTAAGAATTGTAAAGATAGGTCAATTTGTAGCAATAGAAAAAAACTTACCAAATGTTCTATATGTAAAAATTGTTCAAATGCAACAGAATGTGATATTTACTATATTTCATCTTGCTCAAAAGCAATATTAAACTTAGGAAGAAGTCCACAAACAGGAAAAGAAATTAAGAAAACTTTTACTGGAAAAACTGAAGATGAGGCATTATACAAACTTTATCAATTTAAAGATAATGTAAAAAGAAATGGTCTTCCTAAAAATATTTTGCAAAAAACTATGGTTACTATATATTCTTTAGGCTGTCAAATGGAAGAAATAAAAAAGTCTAGAGGTAAAATTGGAACAAACGCATATAGAACAAATATGAGTACATTGAAAAGAATCTCAAATTATGATTTTTCTAATATTCCTATTGAAAAAGTAAAAAGAGAGCAAATTGAAGATTTCTTGGAAGATGAAAGAGATAAATCTAATTCTATAATCAAAAAAGATTATGGTATGCTTGCAAGAATATATGATTATGCTGAAGAAAATGATTATATTAAAAAGAACTTTTTTAGAGGATTTAACAAAATCGAAAAAACTCAAAGTAAAATTGCTACAAAACAAGTTAATCCAATGACATTTGATGAAGAGAAAAGATTTAAAGAATACTTAATGAATGATACTCATCCATATAGAAATCTTGTCTTAATTGAATTGTACACTGGAATGAGATTAGGAGAAACATTAGCACTAGATATATCAGATATTGATATAAAAAGTGATACAATTCGAGTTAGTAAAATATTAACACATGATGAAAATCATAAACCTTACATACATGATTCTGCCTTATCTCAAACAAAAGATGGTGCTAGACTTGTTCAGATTAATAATGCTTTTAAAAACAATGTTGTTGAAGCAATTAGCATTGCAGAAACAAACGAAAATAACAAAGAAAAACTATTATTCTGTCAAGATAACGGCTCACTTATTTTAGAAAGTAGTGTAAATAGTTATTTAAAAAGAGTTGCAAAAGAAATAGGATTAAGCTATTGGAAACAATTTAGTTCTCATAGATTAAGACATACATTTGCAACAAGATGTATTGAAGCAGGAATTTCTCTTCCTGTACTTCAAACATTAATGGGACATCATGATATTCAGACTACCATTAATGAATATGGTAAAGTATTTAATTTTTACCAAAGAAAAGAGAAAGAAAAATATATTAATTATGTAACAGATGGAATAAGTGAGATGTAAAGCTAATTTGAATAGATAAAAAATAATAAAAATTTCAAGGTCAAATTTCAAGAATGAATTTGATATTAAGAAATACAGTAATTGCAATAGATATGTGTTACGGAGAGGTAGTCACCTCGACCATATTTAAGCAGTAATTCTTAGAAATTACTGCATTTTTTTATTTGTATTGAATATAAATTTATATAATACAAAAAAGAGGTGTATAATATGGAAACTTTAAGATTTGGTTCTTCTGGTCCAATTGTGGAATTACTACAAAGTACTTTAAAAAAATTGGACTTTTTTTTCAATAATATTGATGGAATTTTTAAAACTAATACAGAAAATGCTGTAAAACTTTTTCAAAGTAATTTTGGTTTAATATCTGATGGAGTTGTTGGTAAAGAAACATGGAATACATTACTTCCATACATATATGGATATACTATTTATTCTATAAATCCTGGTGATACTGTTTTTTCCATAGCTCAAAAATTTAATACAACAATTAATAGGATAATTGTTGCAAATCCTAATATTGTTCCTAATAAACTTAATCCACAAGATAAAATTATTGTTCCGTTTGGAAATATTGTTCCAACAAATATAAGTTATAGCTATTCTATTTTAACTCTAAATATTAATGCCTTAAAAAAAATATATCCTTTTTTAGAGATCACGCTTATTGGAAATAGTGTTTTAGAAAAACCTATTCCATGCATTAAAATAGGAATTGGTAAAAAGGAAGTTTTTTATAATGCTTCTTTTCATGCAAATGAATGGATTACCACCCCTTTACTAATGAAATTTTTAGAAAATTATTGTTTAGCTTATACAAATAATTCTACAATAAATAAATATAATGCAAGAAACTTATTTAATAATACCAGCTTATATATTGTTCCCATGGTAAATCCTGACGGTGTAGATTTAGTCACTGGAGATATAAAAATTAATACTATCAACTATATAAAAGCTAAAAAAATATCCGAAAATTATCCTTCAATTCCATTTCCTTCTGGTTGGAAAGCAAATATTGATGGGATAGATTTAAATTTGCAGTTTCCTGCTGACTGGGAACAGGCAAGACAAATTAAATTTTCTCAAGGTTTTACTTCCCCTGCACCACGAGATTTTGTTGGAAGCAGACCTTTAGTTGCAAAAGAAGCTTTAAATATTTATAATTTTACTATTTCTCATAATTTTAGTTTAATAATTGCTTATCATACGCAAGGGCAAGAAATATATTGGCAATTTCAAAATTATGCCTCTGAAAGAGCTCTTGCTATTGGCCAACAATTTTCAAATGTTAGTGGCTATCTTTTAGCAGAAACTCCATATAATTCTAGCTTTGCTGGATATAAAGATTGGTTTTTGCAGCAATACAGAAGACCTGGTTATACCATAGAAGCAGGAATTGGAACAAATCCGCTTCCACTTTCTCAATTTGATGAAATTTATGCTGATAATATAGGAATATTAGTCTTAGGAGCAGTTTTTTAATCTTGCTCCTTTTTACTTGTTAATCCATGTATATTTATCTTTTTATTGCGAATAATAAATTTAGGTGGTGATAATATGACAAGTAAAGAGCTTTTATATGTTGAAGATGCTTTAGGGCACGAACAATTTATGAAAAGTTGCAGTAAGAAAACTTCTGAACAACTTACTGATGCAAATCTTTCTAATTATATGAAAGAATTAGAACAAACACATAATGAAATTTTTAATAAGTTCTTAAATTTATTATAGGAGGAAATATGGAAGACAAAAATTTAATGGAAAACGAATTATTAGTTATAAAAGGGGTCTGTGATTTATATCTTCATGGTACAATTGAATCATCAACTGCAGAAGTGCACGAAGCATTTAAATGTGCTTTAAATGAATCTTTAAATATTCAAAATAAAATATTTAATTTAATGTCAGAAAAAGGTTGGTATAATATACCTACTGTAGAACAAAATAAAATAGACCTAGTTAAACAAAAATTTATAAATGGATAGGATTTTTCCTATCCATTATTTTTTTCTGTTAATTCGACATTTACTTCTATCTCCTTTCCGTTTCTTTCTATTGTTAAACTTACTTTGTCTTTTGGCTTTTTATAATAAATATACTCTTGTAAATCAATCATTTTATTTATTTCTATATTGTCTATTTTCTTTATAATATCTCCTTGCTGTAAATTACTTTCATACGCCGGACTATCTTCATATATTTTTTCTATACATATCCCATTTTTATTATTTGTGTTTTCAGCATATGGACTATTTAAATTGTCATATGCTACTACTCCTAAATATGCTTCTTCAAAACTTCCTGTTGTATCTAATTTTTCTATAATTGGTTTTACAATATTAATAGGAATTGCAAATCCCATACTATCTGCAGATGTTATTTTTATAGAATTAATACCTATTACTTTTCCATTTTCATTTATTAAAGGTCCTCCACTATTTCCTGGGTTGATTGTTGCATCTGTTTGTATTAAATTTGACATATAAACATATTCGTTCTTTTCTTGAAATTTTACAGTCCTATTCAATGCACTAATAATTCCTGAAGTTACCGTTCTTTGAAATTCATATCCAATTGGATTTCCTATAGCATATACATTCTCACCAATTTTTATTTCACTAGAATTACCTAATTCTGCACACTTATCAAATGTCTTTTCAGCCTTTATTATTGATAAATCATATTCTCTATTTGTCCATATTACTTTTGACTTTACTACTTCTCCACTTTGCAAAGTTATATAACATGTTTTATCTCCTGAAACATGTTCATTGGTTAATATATAACCTTTTTTAGACACTATTATACCAGTTCCCAATCCTAATTCTTCGGATGCATTCATTAGAAAAATAGAACTTCCTGTATTTTTTAATTTTGAAACTCCTATTACACTTTTAAATCCTGTTTCCAAAATGTCTGTAATAGAATTATTGTTTATATCATTTTTCTTATCTGTTGTAATATCCGCTTCTGTAATTGGTGTTTTTATACTTATATAAAATTGATATATAAAAATAGCAATAAAAATAATTAAAAATAATTTTAATATTTTTTTTATAATATAAATCGCTTTCTTTTTCACTTTATCACCCGTTTTTATATTTTAACCAAATATTGTAATTTTATTTTATTTTTATCATAAATTTAAATATGGTGGTAAAATGTTTAATTCTTTATTTGTTTTAATTGGGACATTTGTTGGTGCAGGTTTTGCATCACGGAAATGAAATATTTAATTTTTTTACTATTTTTAATTTTAATGGATTTTTATCTATTTTTATTTTTAGTTTTTTAATGTTTTTTTCAGTTTTTAAAATTTTAAATATAAGATTAAAATATAATATTAATAATTACTCAGATTTTATTGCTTTTCTAGATGATAAATTTAATTTTTTTAATTTTAATTTATTTTTATTTATTATTGATTTATTTTTGGCAATTACATTTTATATTATGCTAGTAGGTTTTTCTACT
>JABLTL010103523.1_pt1 | contig 13922 bp, 10 predicted proteins | sample 7160151 | NCBI WGS metagenome assembly JABLTL01 (sample SAMN14651223, study PRJNA627086) | human gut metagenome | isolation source: feces | host: Homo sapiens
CAGATCCGCGGCCAGACCTCCAGCCGGAACGCCCAGAAAAACTATAAGATCGAGCTCAAAAAGAACAAGGGAAGCTGGCGGGGCCAGCGCACCATCGCCCTCAACAAGCACATGGGCGAGGGCCTGCGCTTCCGCAACAAAATGGCCTACGACCTCATCAAGGGCATCGACCAGATGATGGGCCTGCGGACCCAGTTTGTCCATCTCTATGTCAAGGACCTCACCGACAGCGATACTGGTGCCTTTGTGGACTACGGCCTGTACACCCAGGTGGAGCAGCTGAATAAAACGGCCCTGAAAGCCCACGGGCTGGACTCCACGGGCCAGCTGTACAAGATCAACTCCTTTGAGTTCTACCGGAATGAAGATATTATCCGCCTCACGACGGACCCTGCCTATGACCAGACGGCCTTTGAGCAGCTCATGGAGATCAAGGGCAACAGCGACCACTCCAAGCTCATTGAGATGCTGGACGTCCTCAACGATGAATCTTCCTCCATGGATGAGGAAGTGTTTGCCCGGTATTTTGACCCCGAGAATATTGCCTACTGGCTGGCGTTCCAACTGTTGACGGGCAACACCGATACCCAGAGCCGGAATGTCTACCTCTACAGTCCCCAGAACTCCGACTGCTGGTATCTGCTGGACTGGGACAACGATGGTATGCTCCGCCGCAAGGAGCGGGAGATCATCCAGTTCTCGGATTCCGAGAGCTGGGAGCGGGGCGTGAGCAACTACTGGGGCAATGTGCTGTTCCGCCGCTGCCTCCAGACCGAGAGCTTCCGCCAGCTGCTGGACACCGCCATGAACGAGCTCTATGCCTACATGAACCAGGATCGCATTGAGTCTATGTTGGCGCACTACCGCGGCGTTACCGAGGAATATGTCTGGCGGATGCCGGATCGACTCCATGTTCCCATCACCCATGAGCAATATGAGGAGGTGCTGGAAAGCATCTGGCCCGAGATCGACGAAGACTACGATTATTACTGGGAGAGCTACCACAACCCCATGCCGTTCTATATCGGCACGCCTTCTCTTCAGAATGGAGTGCTCCAGCTGAGCTGGGATTCCTCCTATGATTTCAATGCCGAGGACATCTCCTACACCGTGGAGCTGGCCCGGGATTATCAGTTCCGGCAGATGGTCTACCGGGAAGAACACGTCGTCCTGCCCATGACCCAGACAGCCGCCCCCGCCGCGGGCCAGTATTTCATCCGGGTGCGGGCCACCAACGCCTCCGGCTACACCCAGGACGCCTTTGATTATTATGTCATCGACAGCGGCAAGGTGTATGGCGTCAAGTGCTTCTACATCCAGCCGGACGGTACCGTGGTGGAGGATACCTATGAAGAATGATGCCGCACTCTGGCAGCGGGGCATGGAGTGGGGCAAAGAGCTGCTGGCCCCGCCGCCCCGCAGCCATGCCGAGGCTTACCGCCACGAGCTGAAGTATCTCATCTCCTACGCCGACAAGGCCGAGCTGGCCGTGCGGATGGCCCCGGTGCTCCACCTGGACCCTCACGCGAAGCAGGGCGGGTACTTCATCCGCAGCCTCTACTTTGACGATTACTGGAACACCGCCTACGCGGAGAAAGACGCGGGCGTCCTCCTGCGCAAGAAGTACCGCGTCCGCGTCTACAATTGCAGCGACAGGAGCATCAAGCTGGAGCGGAAGAAAAAGTTCGGCAGCTGGATCTACAAAGAAGCCGCCCCTCTGACCCGGGCGGAGTTTGAGCGGATCCTGGCCGGAGACTATGACTTTTTGCTCCACAGCCCCCACCGCCTGTGCCAGGAGTTCTATACCGAGTGTGTCAGCAATGTCCTCCGGCCCCGGGTCATCGTGGATTACGACCGGGAACCCTGGATTTTAGATGCCGGCACCGTGCGGGTCACGTTCGACATGGGCGTCCGGGCCGCCGTGGGCAGCTGGGACATCTTTGACCCCACGCTGCCCACCCTGCCGGTGCTGGAGCCGGGCAAGCTGGTGCTGGAAGTCAAGTTCACCGAGTTCCTGCCCCAGCTCGTGCGGGATCTCCTCCCGCCCCGGGCGCAGGAGCTGACCGCCGTCTCCAAATATGTGCTGTGCTGCGATAAAACTGCCTACCAGCATGGCTTTACCTACTGGAACGAACCCTGAGGGAAAGGAATCGAATCGCTTTATGAGCACAAAAGACTTTATCAAGAAATCCGTCCTGAACGCCTTTACCCAGTACGATGCGCCCAAGCTGGCCGTGGCGCTGCTGGCGGCGCTGGCGCTGGGCATCCTCATCTATCTGGTCTACCGCAAGTTCTACACGGGCGTGGTCTACTCCCGCAGCTTTGCAGTCACGCTGGTGGGCATGTGCGTGCTTACCTGCATGGTCACGCTGGCCATCAGCACCAACGTGGTCATCTCCCTTGGTATGGTGGGTGCGTTGTCCATCGTCCGCTTCCGCACTGCCGTCAAGGACCCGCTGGACCTGCTCTACCTGTTCTGGTCCATCACCACGGGCATCACGGCAGGCGCGGGCATGTACGCGTTGGGGCTGGTCACGGCTGTTGTCATGATCGGCATGATCTACCTCTTCTCCCACTGGCAGGCCAAAGGCCGGGTGTACATCGCCGTGATCCACTATGCGGGCACGGAGGCCGGGGACAACATCGTCCGGGCGCTTGGCCGCATCAAGTTCGTCGTCAAATCCAAGACCATGCGGGGCGAGAACACCGAGATGGCCGTAGAGGTCTTCTGCAATGACCCCAACGTGGAGTTTGCAGACCGCGTCCGGGCGGTGGAAGGAGTGCAGGATGTCACACTCATCCAGTACAACGGGGAGTACCATGGTTGAATTGGCCAGCCTTCTGGCCGCAGGGCTCTTCCTGCTGGGAATGGGAGGCTCCATGCTGAAAAACACCGCGACACAGACCAAGATTTACACGCCGGACGAAAGCGCGTTCCCCAACGCGCAGATCGGCTATGCCCCCATGACCGACAGCGCCTATGCCCAGGATTCCCTCCTGCGGTATGTGGAGCTGCGCTGGCGGGAGGTGGAGCCCCAGGAGGGCGTTTACGCCTGGGATGCTCTGGACGCCCAATACGGCTTCCGTGACCTGCGGGCCCGGGGCATCCATCTGGTGGTCCGCTTCGTCTGCGATGTGCCGGGGCAGGAGAGCCACATGGACATCCCGGACTGGCTCTACGCCCAGACCGGCGATGGCAGCTGGTACAGCACCGATTACGGCAAGGGCTACTCCCCGGATTACAGCAATGCCACGTTCCGGGCCGCCCACCGCCGGGTGCTTGCCGCCCTGGGCGAGCACTTTGGCAACGACGGCTTTGTCACCTATGTGGAGCTGGGGAGCCTGGGCCACTGGGGCGAGTGGCACATCAAGACCGGGGAGGGGCTGGTCCCCATGCCCGGCGAGGCCATCCGGGACGAATACGTCGCGGACTATGAGGCCGCGTTCCCCACGGCAAAGCTGCTCATGCGGCGGCCATTCAACATCACGGCGGCCCACGGCCTGGGCGTTTACAACGATATGACCGGCCACGAGAAAGACGCCGCCGAGTGGCTGGGCTGGCTGCAGAACGGCGGCTGGTACGGCGAGGAACCGAATGCACTTGCCCCCATGCCCGCGTTCTGGCAAAGTGCCCCCGTGGGCGGCGAGTTCACCAGCTCCATCCCCATGAAGACGATGCTCCGCAGCCAGCTCTCCCAGACCGTGGAGCTGGTGCAGCAGTCCCACATGAGCTTCCTCGGCCCCAAGGTGGCGGAGGAAACGTACCGCGGCGGATACAATGCGGTGCTCAAAAACCTGGGCTACCGCCTCCGGGTCACTCAGCTCACCCTCACCCCGGGCCCGGGCGGCACTACGGTCGCTTTGACGATCCGGAATGACGGAAACGCGCCGTTTTACTGGGACTGGAGCACGAACCTGTATCTGGAAGACGCGGCAGGGAATACCCTGCGCACCCTCCCGCTGGGTCTGAGCCTGCCGGAGCTTCTGCCCGGGCAGGAGCAGACGGTCTCTGTCACGCTGGAGGGGGTGCGGCTCTCCCTCTCCGGGAAAAACAGAGGCCAGAGGCTCACCCTCGGCATCGTGGACCCCATGACCGGCCGCGACGCCGTCCGCTTCGCCATGAAGACCAAAATTCGCAATGGCCGGGCGGTGCTCATTTGATTTCCCATCCGCGATATGCTACAATAAAAGGCACTACAACACGCCGCAAGGGGGAACCACCATGGACGCAAAACGGATATGCCCGTACTGTATGCAGGAGCTGGACACACCGGAACCGGTCTGCCCTCACTGCGGGCGGAGCCTGACCGGACGCAACCCGTCGGGCAGCCTCCCGGTGGGCACCGTGCTGGCCGGGCGGTACACCGTGGGCGAGATCCAGAGCATCGACGGTGAGGGCATCCTTTACCGGGGCGTGGAGAACAAGGGCCGCTTCCGGGTCACCGTCAAGGAGTATATGCCCCTGACGTTGGCCGCCGAGCGGGGCCGGGACTGCCATTTACGCCCCAAACCCGGCAGCGAGGTGCTGTTCAAGACCACCCGGATGGATTTTGCGGACCTCTACCACGCCATCCAGCGCATCACCCCGGCCAACGGCCTGGAAGCCGTGCTGGACGTGTTTGAAGAGAACAATACCGTCTACGCTGTGATGGAGAACCCCGGCGGACGGCCCCTGCAGAAATGGCTGGAAGATCACCCCGGCCCCGTGGAGCCTGCCGCCGCCTGTGCCATGCTGCAGCCCGTGTTTGAGGGCGTGGCGGCCATGCACGAGGTGGGGCTGGTGCACCGGGGCATCTGTCCGGCCAACATCCGGGTGCTGGACAATGGCCGGGCCCGGCTGACGGGCTACGCCACCGTGGGCCTGCGCACGGCCGGAAGCGGCCTCCACGAGCAGCTGTACGAGGGCTTCTCGGCCCCGGAGCAATACTCCACCGCCGAGTTTGAGGGCCGCTATACCGATGAATACAGCCTTGCCGCCGTCTTTTATCGGATGGTCTGCGGCCTGAGCCCGGTGCCCGCCGCCCAGCGGCTGGTGTCGGACTCCAACCCCAAAGCCCGCACCGTCAACCCGGCCCTGCCGGTCTACCTCTCGGACGTTTTGCAGTACGGCCTGCGGCTCAAGCCGGTGGAGCGCATCCAGACCGTGCCCCAGCTGTTCAAGGCTCTGTCCTCTCAGGAGTACACCCAGGAGCTGGCCCGCACCATGAAGCCCGAGACCGCCCCGGCGGCAAAAGACCCCGGGGATGACACCCACCTGCTCAGCCTGCGCAACCTGCTGGCGGCCATCCTGATCTTGCTGGCCGTGCTCACCCTGCTCGCGGTCTGGGGCTTTGTGAGTACCCACCTGCCGGAACAGGGGGCTTCGTCCGTCACCACGCCCGAGAGCGTGCCGGAGGAGCCCAGCATCACCGAGCCCGCCAATCTGGTGCCCGATTTCGTGGGGCTGGATTATGACGCTCAGGTGCGGAACAACCGCAGCTATGTGGGCGATTATCTCTTCTATGTCACGCTGGAATACAGCGACACCGTGGCCGAGGGCAAGATCATCCGGCAGGAGCCCGCGGCAGGGGAGCTGCTGGAAGAGGGCGGCACCATCAGCCTGGTGGTAAGCAAGGGCCCCGAGATGATCGAGATGCCCAACGTCATCGGCTTTACCCAGGAGGGAGCCGTGAAAGAGCTGGAGAGCAGGGGCCTGGTGCCCAGCTGCTTCATGGTGGTCAACGACGGCTCCTATGCGTCGGGATGCGTCGTTTCCTGCAGCGCCGAAGCGGGTACCAGCGTGGAGGCCGGGAGCGTCATCGTGGTGTATATTGCCGCGGACCCCAGCGTGGAGAATGTCCCGGCCACCCCGGAGCAGCCCGCAGCCTCCGATAACACCGACACCGCCGACGGCAGCGGGGAAGCCCCCGCCGACTCCCTTGAATACGACACGGACTGAGTAAAATACGGAAAAGTGAAAGAGCGAAAAGAGGCAATCATTCCATGAACTCCGCAGAGCATTACACCACGCGCTATCTGGAAACGGACGACCTGGATCAGTATAACGCCCTGCTCCGCTACACCTTTCAGGTGACGGAGGAGGAACTGACGGCTACAGGCTGGAAAGACGATGAGATCAAGCAGTCCAAATTCCCGGTGCTGGAACGCGCCGATGTGCTGGGCTGTTTTGACGGCGATACCCTCGTCTCCCAGTTCGCGGTCTACCCGCTGAAAATGAACATCTACGATGAAGTCTACCACGTCGGCTTCGTCACCAGTGTCTGCACCTACCCGGAGTACACCGGGAAGGGCATCATGAAAAAGTTGATGATCCAGGGCCTGACCCGGATGTATGAGGAGGGCAAGACGTTTGCGCTGCTCTACCCCTACTCCATCCCGCTGTATCATCACCTCGGGTGGGAAATCGTCTCCAATAAAATTTCGTTCAACATCAAGGACCGGCAGATCCCCACCAAAGTCCAGGCCCCGGGCTATGTCCGCCGGGTAGCGTGGGATAACACCGATTTCCATGAGCTCCATTCCCACTTTGCCTCCGTCACCCACGGGTGCCTGTTCCGCAATAACCTGGCCTGGGAGGAATACTGGCGCTGGGATGAGGACGACACCAACGTGGCCATCTACTACAACAGGAAAGATAAGCCCTGCGGCTATATGGTCTACCTCATCAAGAATGATATCATGCATATCAAGGAGATGATCTACCTCAACCGCGAGGCACAGAAAGGCCTGTGGGAGTATATCCACGCCCACGACTCCATGATCGACGAGGTGCATGGCAATACTTACTTTAGTGAACCCATCGCCTTCGAGATGGACGATGGCGACATCAAGGAGAGCATCCGCCCCTACGCGATGGGCCGCATCGTGGATGTGGAGAGCTTTTTGGAAGATTACCCCTGCGACCCCGATGGCGGCGAGCTCTGCATCGACCTGGAAATCGAGGACACCCTGCTGCCCTGGAATAACCGGACGTTCACCGTCCGCTTTGCCGATGGTCACTGCAAGGTAGTGAATGCCCCGGCGGAGTATAAGCTGAAAATGGGCATCGGTACCCTCTCCACCCTGTTGCTGGGTTATAAGACCGCCGACCGTCTCTATGAGCTGGAGCGCATCGAGGGCAGGGAAGAGGCCGCCGAGCGCCTGGACGACGTGCTCTTCCACAAAATTCCGTATATTTCGGATTACATTTGATTTTTACGCGGTATCATAAAAAGAAAAAACTTCCGAACTGGAACGGTCACGTTCCGGCATTCGGAAGTTTTTTTCGTAAGGGGAAACCTCTCAGTCTCGCATTCGCTCGACAGCTCCCTGGCGCAATTTACAACAATTTCATCGCCACGACTTCACTGGTGCGGTCCTGTGCCGTGTTGGCGGTCTCGGGGTCGTCCATCATGTAGCGCAGCAGCAGCACCTCGCCGACGTAGAGCACCGCCACCTTGATGGGGATGCTGCCGGAGTCCAGCGGGCTCTCCTGCGCCCCGCACAGCAGCACTACATCCGCCAATGCCGCGCCGGGGGAGTCCTCGTAGTGGGTCAGTAAAATGATTTTGGCTCCGGCGTCCTTGGCCGTGCGCAAGGTCTCCATCATGTCGCGGGTGGCACCGGAGTAGGAAACAAAGAGCACCACGTCCTCCGGGCCCATCAGGCTGGCTGTCAGTAATTGCAAATGACTGTCGCCTGCCGTCCGGAACTTGGTGGAAAGGCTGGAAAAGCGGGCGCAGATGTCGTTGGCCAGTAACATGCTGCCGCCCTGCCCTAAACAGAATACCTGCTTTGCCGCCCGCATCAGGTTGACCGCTTCGTCCACAGCCTCGGTGGAAAGGGCGTTCTGGGTGCCGTTGATGGCTGTCATAAAAAGGGCGTGGGCATGGTCGCAGAGGGTGGCCGTGGTGGCCCCGGGCTGCAGCTCCTGATGGTTGACCATGCTGCCAGTGGCATTGGCCTGGGCCAGGGCAATGCGCATCTCGTGGTAGCCCTCAAAGCCCAGTGCCCGGCAGAAGCGGAAGACCGTGGCCTCGGCCACATTGCACTCTTTGGCGAGGGAAGAGATGGAAAGGTACTGCGCTTCGTCGGCGTGCTGGAGCAGATAATCCGCTACCGCCCGGCCGGACTTGGTCAGCTCGTCCTGCCGCTGGTGCAGCAGATCCCAAAAGTTGATCGACATGATTTGATTACTCCTTATAAAGCAGGGGAGCCGGGCTCCCGCTGCACTGTTCTTACACCTGTTCCATAAAAAGTATAAAAGAATTCCGCCCGGTTTACAAGTGGGGCTTTGCCCACAAATGTGCCCGGTTTTCTGTGCAGAGCATCCAAAAATTTGTGAAAAGTGATACTTATTCCTGAAAAAGTCTTTCAAATTGGCTGAAAAATAATTTTCATACCCCGTGAACGAGATGAAACTGAAATGGTTACAAAATAAAAACAATTGGGGACAAAACTGGACAAAATGCTAAAAAACAGGATGTATCCCAGAAAGTTGTGCGAGATGCACAAGAAAATAATTTTTTAATTAGACAAGCGGCTAATGGACAAAATGAAAATTATTTTCTATAATAAGGCCAATGAACAACGGCCCGCCGCACGAGGGGCCGCACCGTGATAAAATAAGGAGAAACTGTTATGAAAAAAAGTATCTCTCGCCGCTCTTTCCTGAAAGCCGTTGGCGCGCTCAGCGCGGCAGGCGCTCTGGCCGCATGCGGCGGTTCTTCTACCAGCACAACTGCTTCCACCGCTTCTTCCGCTGCCCCGGCTGCCTCTGCCGAGGCTTCCGGCAGCGCTGCCGCCAGCATCAAGCTGTGGACATACCCCATCGGCGGCTGGGGCAAGGATGAGACCGTTCAGGAGATCATCGCCAGCTTCAACGCCAAGTACCCCGATATCAAGGTCACCGTGGAGTATCTGGATTACACCAATGGCGACGACCAGGTCAACACCGCCATCGAGGGCGGCAGCGCACCCGACCTCATCATGGAAGGCCCTGAGCGTCTGGTGGCCAACTGGGGTGCCAAGGGCGTCATGGCTCCGCTGAACGACCTGTGGACCGACGATGCCAAGAAAGACATCTATGAGTCTGTGGAATCTGCCTGCAAGAACGACGCCGGTGATTACTACGAGTATCCCCTGTGCATGACCGCACACTGCATGGCTGTCAACATGACCAAAGTCAAGGAAGTGGGCGCGGACAAGTACATCAACACCGATACCCACACCTGGAGCACCGATGACTTCCTGGCTACCGTGGATGCCCTGTACAAGGGCGGCTACGAGAACGTGGCAGCCATCTACTGCAGCGGCCAGGGCGGCGACCAGGGCACCCGCGCCATCATCAACAACATGTACGGCGGCACCTTTACCGATGCGGCCCACACCAAGTACACCGCGGATTCCGCTGAGAACATCAAGGCCATCCAGACTCTGCACGACACCGACGGCATCAACTTTGACGCTTCCATCAACGGCGGCGAAGAGATCACCCTCTTCCGCAACGGCACCCTGCAGATGGCGTTCTGCTGGAACATTGCCCAGCAGCTCAACACCGACAACAACGACGCCGGCCTGACCAACAGCGGCGACGAGATCTTCCCCATGGCATTCCCCACCGCAAGCGGCGACCCGAAGCTCTGCGGCGGTATCTGGGGCTTTGGCATCTTCAATAACGGCGATGACGCCAAGATCGAAGCAGCCAAGACCTTTATCGACTTCATCGCGGCCGACCCCGATCAGGTGGGTGCAAGCGTTCTGGCTTCCACTTACTTCCCGGTCCGTGCAAGCGTGGGCGACATCTACGCCGGCAACGAGATCATGAGCGAGTATAGCAAGTTCATGAACTACCTGGGCGATTACTACCAGATCACCCCGGGCTGGGCAACCGCCCGTACCGAGTGGTGGAACATGCTCCAGCGTGTTGGCACCGGTGAGGATGTGACCACTGCCGTCAAGACGTTCTGCGACAACGCCAATGCAGCCGCTGCTGCCGAGGCATAACGAGCCTGCCTGAGGGCAGATCAAGGTAAACTTTGTGCCCCTCCCTCGAACATCCCGGCGAGGGAGGGGCATTTTGTGTAAGAAACCGGTGCACATGCCGGAAAGAAAGGTTTGGTGATTTTTTTGGCAGCAAAGACTGTAAAGATCGAAGAGCCAAAACGCAGCAGCGCACTGGTCCGGCAGGAGACCATTGCCTCCTACCTGTTCCTGTTGCCCAGCCTGATCTTCTTCCTGGGGTTCGTCATCTATCCCATGGTGCTCTGCGTGGTCACGAGCTTCTTTGACTCCACCATGAACCGTGCCGATGTTTTCGTGGGCCTGGCAAACTATAAAGAACTGTTCAGTGACCCCATCTTCATTGGCGCGCTCAAAAATACGTTCATCATCGTCATCGTCTCGGTGCCCGTCACCTGCGCGTTCTCGCTGTGGGTATCCTCCGCCATCGTAGACCTGCCGGAGTGGGCCACCAGCCTCTTCCGCTGCGTGTTCTACCTGCCGGTGGTCACCGGCTCCGTGGCCGTTACCGTGGTGTGGAAGTGGATGTACAACAACTACTACGGCATCTTCAACTACCTGGGCAAAGCCGTCGGCCTCATTGATAAGAACATCAACTGGCTGGGCGATGAAAAATACGCCTTGGGCTGCATCATCCTCATCCTGCTCACCACCTCGGTGGGCCAGCCCATCGTCCTGTACGTCTCCGCCCTGGGCAACGTCGATCAGTCCATCGTGGAAGCGGCGGAGGTGGACGGCGCGAACGATTTCCAGGCGTTCTGGAAGATCAAGTGGCCCGCCATCATGCCCACCACCCTGTACATCCTGGTCATCACCACCATCAACTCGTTCCAGTGCTTTGCGCTGATCCAGCTGCTGACGTCCGGCGGCCCCAACCACAGCACCGATACCATCATGTACTACATCTACTACACCGCGTTCAAGCTCTACCGCTACGGCTACGGCAACGCCATGGGCGTGGTGCTGGCGGTCATCATTGCCATCCTGTCGGCGGTCCAGTTCAAGCTGGGCAACCAGGATAATTAAAGGAGGTGCCGGAAATGAGTGCAACTGCAAAAAAGCAAAAGCCCTTAAAGCGTCACCCCAGCAAACTCAAGCGGATGAGCGCCTACATGATCCTTGCCATCATCCTCATCAGCATCATGGCGGTGCTGTTCGCGTTCCCGCTGTACTGGATCATCACTGGCTCGTTCAAAACGGGCGCGGCCATTAACTCCACCACCCCGGAGTGGTGGCCCAGTGAGTGGGTGCTCACCAACTACCAGAAACTGTTTGCGGGCAAAAGCGCTCCGCTGTGGCAGCTGGCCGTGCCGTTCGGCAGCCGTTTCAGTGCCGACGGCGAGCCTGTCTACTTCTCGGTCGGCCCCACCGTCCCGGCGGCCATCCGCTGGATGGTCAACACCGTCTTCATGGCGGTCGTCTCCATGATCCTCACCTGTGCAACGGCTGCCATGGCAGGCTATGCACTGGCCAAGAAGCGCTTCGTGGGCCGCAAGCTGCTGTTCACCCTCATCGTCTGCGCCATGGCTCTGCCCAAGCAGGTCATCCTGATCCCCCTGCTGCGCGAGATGAGCTCCCTCAACCTGTATAACACCATCTGGGCGGTCATTTTCCCCATCGTCGGCTGGCCGTTCGGTGTCTTCCTGATGAAGCAGTTCAGTGAGGGCATCCCCACCGAGATGCTGGAAGCGGCCCGCATTGATGGTGCCAGCGAGGCCAAGACCTTTATCAGCATCGTGCTGCCCATGGTCAAGCCGGGCATCGGCGCGCTGGCCATCTTCACGTTCATCAACAGTTGGAACGACTACTTCATGCAGTTGATCATGCTGTCCAGCACCAGCAACCTGACCATCTCGCTGGGCATTGCCAAGCTGCAGGCGGAAAACAGCACCGACTTCGGCCTGATCATGGCCGGTGCCGCGCTGGCCGCTGTGCCTATCATCATCATCTTCCTCATCTTCCAGAAATACTTTACCAAGGGCATCGCAATGGGTGCCGTTAAGGGCTAAAGTTGCGACCACTGCCAGCGGCAGAAACAGGGAGCAACTTTTGGCGCCGCGGTCTGCAGGATGCAAGGCCCATTCAAGGGCCGAAGCAGACGCAGGGCACCGCAAGAGGGCGCTGAAACCGTTAACCAAATGAGAAACGTTTGAAGCTTTAAGGAGCGAATAGTATGAAAGACTTAACCAAATACTGCGGCGTCATCCCCGCGTTCTATGCCTGCTATGATGCAGAGGGCAATATTTCCACGGAGGGCGCGAAAGCCCTGACCCGCCACCTGATCGCCAAGGGCGTCAAGGGCGTCTATGTGGGCGGCTCCTCCGGCGAGTGCATCTACCAGCACCCCGATGAGCGCAAGAAGCTGCTGGAAGCTGTCATGAGCGAGGCCAAAGGGAAGATCACCGTCATTGCCCATGTCGGCTGCAACAATACCGCCGACAGCGTAGAGCTGGCAGCCCATGCCGAGAGCGTGGGCGTGGACGCCATTGCTTCCATCCCGCCCATCTACTTCCACCTGCCTGAGTATGCCATTGCCAAGTATTGGAATGACATGTCCGCTGCCGCCCCCAACACGGATTTCGTCATCTATAACATCCCCCAGCTGGCAGGCACCGGCCTGACCATGAGCCTGCTGCATGAGATGCTCAAGAACCCCAACGTCGTCGCCGTCAAGAACAGCTCCATGCCCACCCAGGACATCCAGATGTTCAAGGATGCCGGCATCGCCGCCCGGGGCGAGGGCAGCTTCGTGGTCTTCAACGGGCCGGATGAGCAGTTCGTCTCCGGCCGTGTCATTGGTGCCGACGGCGGCATCGGCGGCACTTACGCCGTGATGCCCGAGTTGTATCTGGCCATGAACGACCACATCAACAAGGGCGAGATCGAAAAGGCCCGCGCCATCCAGTACGATGCCGACCGCATCATTTACAAGATGTGCGAGGCCCACGGCAACCTCTACGCGGTGCAGAAAGAGATCCTGCGCCGGATGTACGGCCTGGAGCTGGGCGGCGTCCGCGCTCCCATGCCCAACCTGGCCTGCGAGGATGAGAAGATCGTCGCGCAGGCACAGGCCATGATCGAGGCCGCCATCGCAAAACTGTAACCCCTGTTCCCGGAAACCGCGCCCCCTCTCCGTCTCATTTTTGAGGGGAGAGGGCAGGCGCTGTTTCTGGTTTTATCACAACACAAAAACGGAGAAAACATCATGATCTGCGATACGCTGGAACATCTGAACCGCTACCGGGGCTTCCATGAAAACCTCGATACCGCCATTGATTACCTCACCGCCTACTGTGTGGGCCACACCCTGGCCGACCTGCCACTGGGCCGCACCGAGGTGGACGGGGAGAACGTCTTCATCAATGTGATGGAGGCCGACCTGAAACCGGGCGAGGGGGCAAACCCTGAGTACCACCGCCGCTATGCGGACCTGCAAATCGACATCACCGGCGGCGAGGGCTGGGGCTACGCCACGGCTCCCGGCGAGGAAGTCGGGACGTTCACGGGGGACATCGGGTTCCAGAACAGCCCGGACGCCGTCACGGGTTCACTGGGGGAGGGGCGGTTCGTCCTGTTCTTCCCCGGAGAGCTGCACAAGCCCGGCGTGGCCCGCCCGGAGTGCGCGAAAGTGCGCAAAGCCGTCGTCAAGATCAGAATGGAGGACAAAGCATGATGGACAAAGAAAAACTGTTTGCACAGATCAAGGGCGGCCTCATCGTCTCCTGCCAGGCATTGGAGACCGAGCCCCTGTACACCAAGGAGGGCGGTGTGATGCCCCTGATGGCCAAAGCAGCCGCCATGAGCGGGGCCGTGGGCATCCGGGCCAACACCGTGCGGGACATCACCCAGATCAAGCAGGTGGTGGACCTGCCCGTTATTGGCATCATCAAAAAGGACTACCCCGGCACGCCCATGTACATCAC
>JABLTL010054279.1_pt1 | contig 13909 bp, 9 predicted proteins | sample 7160151 | NCBI WGS metagenome assembly JABLTL01 (sample SAMN14651223, study PRJNA627086) | human gut metagenome | isolation source: feces | host: Homo sapiens
CGCACCATATTCTGTTCGCGCAGTTCAACGGGGTCGCGGCCGAGCTTTTCGGCCAGCTCGTTCACGATGGTTTCAACGGCGAATTGACCCTGCGTGGCGCCGAAGCCTCGGTAGGCGCCCGAAGGTTGCATGTTCGTGTACACCACGTTTGCGGTGAATTTGAACGCTTCGAGCGATCCGGTGTACAGCGGAATGGACTTATGGCCGGTAAGGCCGACCGTCGCCCAGCCGTGCTCGCCATAGGCGCCCGAATTCGACAGCGTGGTCATGCCGAGCGCGCGAATGCGGCCGTCGTTGTTCGCGCCCAAGCGCACGGTGATTTCCATCTCGTGGCGCGGAGAGCCGCAGGTCTGCGATTCTTCGCGCGTGTACACGCACATGGCGGGGCGGCCCGTTTTCATTGTGACGAATGCGGGGTATACCTCGCACACTGCGGTCTGCTTTGCGCCGAAGCCGCCGCCGATGCGGGGCTTTTCGACGCGAATGCGGCCTTTCGGAATGCCGAGCGCGTGCGATAAGATGCGGCGCACGTGGAAGACGACCTGCGTAGATGAAATCACGTGCAGGCGCCCGTAGCGGTCGAGCTCGGTGTAGGTGCGGAAGGTTTCCATCATTGCCTGGTTGTAGGCCTTGGTGTGGTAGGTGCGTTCCAGAACCACATCGCAATCGGCCAGCACGGCCTCGATGTCGCCGCCTTCGTCGGCCGTGGTGCCCACGAGGTTGCGCGTGTTGTCGCCGCCCAAATCGCACAGCATGCGCCAATTGTCTTCGGGATGCACGAGCACCGGGTTGTCTTTGGCGGTGCGGAAGTCCAAAACGGGCTCGAGCACGTCGTAGGTAACCTTGATGCGCGCGAGGGCCTTGTTGGCGGCCGCTTCATTTTCGGCAGCGATGATCGCCACCACGTCACCCACGAAGCGCACGTGCCGATCGATGATGAGTCGGTCGTAGGGGCTCGTTTCCGGGTAGGTTTGGCCTGCGTTCGAAAAGCGCTCGTTCGGCACGTCTTCCCACGTGAAAACGTCAACCACGCCGGCGACCTTTTTCGCCTTCGAGGTATCTATGGTCTCGACGATGGCATTGGCGTGCGGGCTTCGCAGCAGCTTCACCACGAGCGCGTCGCGCACGATATCTTCGGTATACAGGGGCTTGCCCAGCAGTTGCTGCATCGCGTCTTTCTTGCGGACCGACTTGCCCACCGATTGGTACTCGGGTCTATTCATGGTTGGCCCCTTCCGCATGCTTGCTGTTCAGGAAGGCGCGAATGCCGCGCAGCTGGCCTTCGTAGCCTGAGCAGCGGCACAGGTTGCCGCTCAGGTACGCGAGAATTTCCTCGTCGGACGGGTCGGGGTTTTCGCGAAGCAACGCGATGGTATTCATGACGAAGCCGGGGTTGCAAAAGCCGCACTGCTCAGCGCCTTGGTCGGCGATGAAGCCGACGAATTCCGATGCTTCCTCCTGCAGGCCTTCGAGCGTGTGCACGCTGCGGCCGTTGGCGCGCGCCGCGAGCGTGGAGCACGAAAGCACGGGTTCGTCGTCCATGAGCACGGTGCACAAACCGCAGCTTGAGGTTTCGCAGCCGCGCTTCACGCTGAAGCAGCCATGCGCGCGCACGAAATCGATGAGGAGCGTATCGGCGGGAACGTCGTCGGAAACCACGGTTCCGTTCAGCTTGATTTTGATTTCCATTACAGCACCTCTTTCAGGGCCAGAAGCGCGCGGCGCGTGAGCACGGGCACGAGCGCACGTCGGTATTCGGCGCTGCCCCACATGTTGCCCGAGACGGTCACGGCGCCGGCGGCATAGTCGGCGAACGCGGCGGCGCTTTCTTCGGTAATGCCGTTGGCGAGAATGCCCTGCTCATCGCGAAGCACCACGGCGCGTGCGGGACGCGAGCCCACGACGACGCGCCACTCGCCCGCTACCTGGGCCGCAACGCAGTTCAGCGAGGGGATGTCGGTGCGCTGCTTGCGCACGGCTTGGTATGCGAACGCGCCCGGCTGCTTCTTCACAATGAGGCGCACCAAAATGTCTTTGTCGTAAGGCATGCGCGCGAATTCTTCCAGGGGCACGATGCCGCCCTTGTAGAGTTCGACGTAGCTATCCATGGCGAGGAAAACCGTGAGGATGTCGGAGAAGCCCATGCGGCGCCACAGGCTTCCGCCGAGCGTTGCGCCGTTGCGGAACTGCACGCCCACGATGTCTTTGAGGGCGGCCTCCACCGCGCCGCAGGAATAGGCGGCGAGACCTGGGTGCTTCTCCATTTGGTGCAGGGTGACCATGGCGCCAATGCGGAATTCTTCGTCGGTTTCTTCGATTTGGTTGAGACCCAGATCGCACAGGTCGATGGCGGTGCCGAAGGAGTGGGTGCCCATTTTCATCCACATGGTGCCGGCCACGATGCGGTTGCGCTTTTTCTGGTTGAGCTCCCAGGCCTCGTCGAGGGTTTGCGGTCGCTCGTATTTTTGGAAGGTAATAATGTTTCTCGCCCCATTACTTGAGGTTGACATAGTTATCCATATTATACTGTGGCCTGCGATTAATTCTCAAATCGAGCCCGTTCAACCATTGAATTTGCAAAGGCGAATACTGCTATGTCCCACGCTGGCGACAACTGCACATTGAAGCATGGATGCATTGTTATGGCATCGGGCACAGGTGTGCGCTTCGGGGGCAATAAACTCATGGCCGAGCTTTGCGGAGAGCCGCTTGTTGGCCATGTTGTGCGAGCGACCGATGGCTTGTTCGATCGACGCGTGGTGGTCACGCGCCATGCCGATGTGGCTGCGTTGTGCGAGACGCTGGGCGCGCAGGTGATTTTGCACGACGAGCCCGGCCGAAACGACACGGTGCGCCTGGGCATGGAGGCCATGGACGGGTGCGATACCGTCGCGTTTGTCCAGGGCGACCAGCCGCTTATTCGCCCGGCGAGCATCGCTGCGCTTCTTCGCGCCGCTGAGCGTGATGCTACGAGGGGCACTAGTGCAAACATTTGGCGCACGGGTTTCAATGGCGTGCTGGGCGCGCCCGTGCTTTTTCCTTCCTGGGCGTTCGACGAACTCCGTTCTCTTCCCCGCGGTAAGGGCGGTGGCTATGTGGCAAAGGCGCATGCGGAATGCGTGCGTGCCATCGGGGTCTCAAGTGAGTGGGAATTGTTCGACGTGGATACGCGTGACGACCTGCAGCAGTTGCAGGCATATGTTGCGTGAGGCGGCATGTAGGTTTGCCGCGCTGGCACTTTTCGGCGCGCTGATTTTGCCTGCGCGTTCCGCCGGGTGTTCTGCTGTGCCCCTTGGCCAGATGCTCCAACTGTGTGCCCTGCTGCGTCCCGTTCCCTTTTTCTTCCTTCTTTCATTGACTCCTCCCCTCTTCTCTCCGGGTTTGCTTCGAGTCTTCTGGTGGCGCCGTCTTGAACAATTTGCTCCTGCTCGATATTTGGTCCGAATCGCCAACTTTTTGGCACAAATTTGCGGTTGTGCACGATGAAGAACGCACTGCCCCCTCTTGCGATAAATCGTGACCTGGGGTTTTGTTAAAGCGAAGCGTCTTTGGGACCTTTTTGGGGCGCTATAACCGTTCACAACCGCAAATCTCTGCCACTTTTTGCGAAATCAGGACATGATTTGGGCTTGCATTGGCGTCTTCGGGTTTGTTCTGGAAGGATTTGCAAGAGGCGCCGTGGGAGCGGGCGCGAAAATGCATAATGGGTTCAATTGGAGATAAGCATTGCGGTTGGCGCGAAGGGTGCGGTTGGAGGAGTCCCGTTTCGTCGTGCGCATTTCGGTCACTCAACGAAGAACGGCCCTCTGTTTCTCCCGCGAGAAGCAGAGGGCCGTTTGTTTGAGTGTATATGAGCGATTTGAGTCAAAGAGCCGAAGGTTCGAGTGACAACCTGAGCCGCTGGTTCAACTAGCTAAGCGTTCGCGCTTTTCTCGGGCGCTTTCTCGTCTTTGGGAAGCACGATGTTCAAGATGATGGCGACCGCAGCCGCGGCAACAATGCCGGAACCGCCGAAAATCAGGCCAACAAACTCGGGCGAGCCGGCCAGAACGGCGGGGTTCGCGCCAATGCCATAGCCCAGGCCAAGCGCGACGGAGACGATGCTCAGGTTGCGCGGCGTAAGGGGCTCGCGCGTGATCAGCTGAATGCCGCTCACCACGATGGAAGCGAACATCATAACGGCCGCGCCGCCGAGGACCGACTGGGGCATGATGGAGACCACGGCGCCGAGCTTCGGGCACAAGCCGCACAGAATGAGGAATACGGCGCCGCAAGCCAGGGCCTTGCGGTTGACCATTTTGGTCATGGTGACCAGGCCGACGTTCTGGCTGAACGAGGTGTTGGGCAGTACGCCGAACATGGCCGCGAGCGACGAGCCCAAGCCGTCGCATACAACGCCGCCGGAAAGTTCTTTGTCGGTAGCCTCGCGGTTCATGCCGCCTTGCGTGACGCCCGAAATGTCGCCGACGGTCTCGACGGCCGTGACGATGAACATCACCAGAACAGGCGCGATGGCTCGCATGTCGAAGACGGGCATGACGGGCAGCAGGTTCGGAATGGCGAACCATGATGCCGCGGCGACCTTATCCCAGTTCAGAACCCATGCCTTGGTGTATTCCACGCCATCGGCGGTCACGCCGGCCGTAGGAAGCACCAGGCCCATGATGCCGGCGATAACATAGCCCACGATAATGCCAGCCAAAATGGAAGAGGCGCTGACAAAGCCCGTAGTCGCATGCTTCACTGCGAGAATGACGATAAGCACGATGAGCGCCAAGCACAGATTCTCGAACGAGCCGAAGTCGGGCGCGGTGTTACCGCCGCCGAAGGCGTTCACGCCGACGCTGATAAGACTCAGGCCGATGGAAAGCACAACGGTGCCCGTAACGACTGCCGGGAAGAAGCGGCGCAGGGGTTTCAGGAAGAAGCCCAGAACAGCTTCGAACAAACCGCCGATGAGCGATGCGCCCATGATGGCGCCGTAGGCGATAAGGCCGCCGCCCATCGATGCGGCCACCGAGTTAAACACGCCGATGAAGCCTGAAGACGTGCCCATGATAATGGGTACCTTGCCGCCGACCGGGCCAATGCCGAAAAGCTGGACGAGCGTTACGACGCCCGCGATCCACATGGCGTTTTGCAGCAGGGAAAGCTGCACGTCGGCGAATTCGGCGCCGGCCAATCCGCACGCGCTCGTCACGATAAGCAGCGGCGTCAAATTGCCCACGAACATCGCCAGGACGTGCTGCAAGCCCAAGGGGATTGCTTGCGCGAGCGGCATGTCGCCCTCGAATGAGAATACGCCGAGCGACCTCGTTTTCTCGGAGGTCTCTTTCGGAGATTCGCCCGCGGGCTCTTCCGCTTGAGCCTGCGCCGCGACCTCCTGTTTTTCATCTGTCATTGGCATCCCTTTCTGAAAGCACATTAAGAGAAAAAAATAGCACTCCACCACGCTATTTTGAAGAAGCCAAAATAAGATTTTTGACCAGCAAACATATTCTTTTTCGAGAACGATTTGAATCGCGCTGCGGCCTTCCTCTCCGTCTGAGCTCAGCAACGAATGGAATTCAGAATGCGCCCATTGCCGAGCTCGATACCGCATCGAGGCTCCTTCGTTCTTTGTGCCGTTCCTGCTCGTTGCTCATGCTTTCTCACCTGCTCATTCTTTTCGTGCGACAAGGTGTTCGTGCATTTTGGGCATCATGAAGCTGCGCGGCTGGTTGAATGCCGCATATAAGGAGGAGGGAAAATGAAGACTATCAACCGTAGGTCGTTCTGCGCGGGTGCTGCGATTCTTGGCGGAAGTTTTGCTTTGGCGGGATGTTCAGGTACCGCCTCGAAGCAAGCTGATGAGGAAAAGCCAAAGGGTGAGATTATCGAAACCGATATTGCGGTTATCGGGCCGGGCCTTGCCGGCGAGGCGTGCGCGCTTGCCGCTGCCCAAAATGGCGCGAAAGTCGTGCTTGTTGAGAAGTCGCCGACTTTGGGCATTTCTTTCCAGACTTCGAAAGGCAACGTTTCGATTTATCAGGGCGTCGAAAACGAGGAATTCTGGCAGTTCGTTTCCGAAACGACCGACACCATGGATGAGTTCCTCGCTCGTTTCAAAAAGGCAACCGAGACCGGCAAAATCGATGCGCCCTACCCCGATTACGATCGCGTGAAAGCGCTCATGCAGGCGAGTTGCGAGACGGTGAATTGGGTTGAGAAAACGGGAATCGATTTCATTCAATCGTTCACTAAAGAAAAGGTTGGGACTGATACCGTATGGCCCGATACGAGCGCTGATGCCTCGAAGGCCGCTGGTCAGCTCATTACCGAGAAGATGACCGCAGCTTTGGAAGATGCGGGCGTCGAAATTCTGCTTGAGCATGAGGCGACCGAGCTGGTAGCCGAAGATGGCAAGGTTACGGGCGTTGTTCTGCAGTCGAACGGTAAAACTAAGACCGTTGCGGCGAAAGCGACGGTTCTTGCATGCGGTGGTTTTGGCGGAAGCGTCGACTATCTCAACAAGTTTGTTCCATCGGTTGAAAAAATCGGTTTCCAGTATTTGGGCAATGCGATGAACACCGGCGACGGCATTACCATGGGAAAGACTGTGGGCGCAGCACTTTATGACAATTGCTGGGTGATTCCTTTCAATATCATGCCCTCCAGGAAGCTCACCGAAGCCGATCCGTCTTTCGCGACGCTCGTTGATATGTCTTTGTCTACTAAGCCCCTCGAGGGTGGCGGAGTTGCGAGCAAGATGCTCGTTGACGCCCAGGGCAAGCGTTTCGTCAACGAAGCTGGTCCGGGAATCCTGCTCGCCTCGAGCATGGCCGATCACGACGCTGCCCCGTATTACGCGCTTTTCGATAGCACGAATGCCGAGGCGTGCGAGATTCTTGAGAAGGGCATTTCGACCGGAGACGTCATTAAGGCCGATACCATCGACGATCTCGCATCGGCGATGGGTGTTGCGGCGCTCACCGAAACGTTCGCTTCGTATCAGGCATTCGCCGAAGGTTCTGCTGAGGACGAATACGGGAAGTCCGTCGAAAAGGCGATTGCGTACGGCGAGGGCCCCTACTACCTCGTGAGTTATGTTCCCTCGTACGTTACGACTATGGGAGGCTTGAAAACCGACAGCGACTGCCGTGTTGTCGATGACGCCGGCAACGCCATCGAAGGCCTGTGGGCAATTGGAGAGCTCACGCATCGATTCATGTATAACCGTAGTTTCGTGCGCCATTGCTCGAATTCTGCTGGATTGTCGATGGGTCGCCTCACGGGCGAAGCGATTGCCAAAGACCTCGCTTAATAAGAAGGCGTGGCGGCAGTGAGCTGCTACGCCTTTTCTTTTGCGCTCTTGAATGATTCGGCGCGCATCTCTTCTATTGCGTCAATGAGTTCCTGACGGGAGTGCACGCCAACTTTCGTATAGGCCCTGCGTAAGTGTGTTTTGACGGTATGCTCCGAAAGCATATACCACTCCGCCAAGTATCTTGCGCTTCGTCCGGCGGCGAATTCTCGAACGATTTGTGCCTCACGCTCGGAAAGCGCATAGTGCTGGGCAAACATGTTGAATGCATCGTCCCACGGATCTGAGTCTGGGGCGATAGGCGCAGTCGCCTCGCATTCCGACGGCGCAATGCTCATGGTCTTGTCGGGTTCGATTGTCTCCACTCGAGATGAAAGTTGTCTATCTTCTTCGGGGGCGGTTTCGTCGAAGCCGCCCCGTAAGCGTTTTGAGGAATAACGCAAATAGACGAAGAATATGGCTGAAACGGCAATTGAAAGCGCCCAAAGACTTACGGCGCTTACGGCGCTCTGAACGATGAGGTTGCCGTCAATGGCCCAGTCGGCGCATGCCCGACCCGCCATAACTGACAAACGTGCGACTCCCAGGGCAAGGCCGAGCAGGAAAAACGCGGGGAGCTTCCTCTCGTGAGCTTCGCTCACGAGCATGAGCCAGAGCAATACGTAAAATGAAATCAATGTTGCGGTCATGATACTGCCCGATACCGAATCTTCGAGCAATCTCGTAGATCGCGTGAACAACGCCGTTGCGATCCAGGCGGCGGCTATGGGGCACATGTAATCGATATTCGCTTTCCGAATCGAAAAAACGAGCAACATGCAGACCATAAGAATCGCTGCGGCGAGACAAATGAGCGCCGTTTCGTTGCTCTGCGCGTATTCCATGCTCGTGGCAAGCAAGTCGGCTTCGATAACGAATCCGCAAACAAAAGAAAAGGCAAAAGCGCAGGCGACGGCTCGGCGTGCGCGGGAAAATGCCTCCGAAAGCGTGGTCGTTTCGTGGCACGGTGCGTCACTGGAAGCTCGCTCATGTACGAAGGTGTCATGGGCAATCGCCTTATCGTAGCGAATGCAAATGCCGAGTAGGACAATTGAAATGGCCATGAATGAGGTGAGCGCGCCATCGACCGGCAGGTCTAAGGCCCCGAGGAGCGGTTTCACTGCAACATTCACCGCATAGGCAAGCGAAATCATGATGAGGGCGAAGCGTGGTTTGTAGTTGGTGAAGATCTCCATCCAACATAGAACGTTGAGCGACCATGTGAGACCGGCGAATACCTGGTGAATGGCCGCGTCGCCAAGATTGAAAAGCGATAGAGCGAGATAGAGCGCGCACGAAATCGCTCCTGCGCAGTAGAGTTTGCGATTGTCGTCAATTTTCCCTAAATACGAAAGCACGGCGACGGTAAGCAGGGTCGCGCCATCGACGAACAGGCCGAAAAGCGCAAGCGAATGCGCGCTGTAGGGCCCTGAATTAACGTCGATGAAGCGTGCCCCCTGAAGCAGGCCGAAACCCATTACCGCGATTGCGGCGAGTGCCATACGCCTTGTTTTTGTTATGTTCGCATCGGCGGCAATCCTCATAAGCCCCTCCGTGCACGAAACGGAGCTTGCGTTGCGCAAGCTCCGTCTGTTCCCTCATATTGAGAATTGAAAGCGTTTTACCGGCTGGCCAACGCTTTATTCTGCAGTTTCCTTCGATGCATTCGCACCCGCAATTCTACCGAATACGATGGAGTTTGTTTGCCAGCTTCCCGAAACGGTGTCGGTGCCGAATTGTCCACCCGTGCACATCCCAGCTGCGTAAAGGCCGGGGATCACGTCACCGTCGGCGTTGCGTACGCGAGCGTTTTCGTCTGCGTCAAGACCGCCGTGGGTATAGAGCATGATGCAGGTCTCGATGGGGCCAACGTAGAATGGCGCCTGGTTGATTGGGGTAAGAAAGTGCGGATCTTTGCCGAATTCGTCGGTGCCAGAATTGCAACCCTCGTTGTAGGCTTGGATGCTTGCGATAAGCGTGTTTGCGGGGATTCCGAAGCTCGATTCGGCTTTAGATGCGACTTCTTCGAGTGTGTCTGCGGTTACCACGAAGCCTCCATCGATCCATTTCTGAAGAACCTCTTCCTTTGGATTTACCTGCGTTGGAACGAAATGGCCGTCGAGCACGGGATAGAACACGTTGTCTTCAAGTTTGAGCACGTCGCGGGCAATGGCACCGCGGGTTTTGCCTTCGTCGGTAAATCGCTTGCCGTTTGAGCCTACCATGACCTGCCCAACGACACGGGTGATGCCCGCAACAGCGATACCTTGCGACATGAGGTCCGAAGTCGAATAGCACGGTTCGGGCACGCAGTACTCCATATGGCGAACGGCCGCGCCGGCCTTTTGGGCCGCACGAATCGCTTCACCGGTAAACGGACCATAGGGCATGCCCAATGAAGCGAAAGTCTCTCCAGCTGCAGCGGGTGTTTCGGGCAGTTCGTTCATGTGGCGAGGAATCATTACCTCATCATTGGTCCAGGGGCCAGAGCAGATGACAACTGCCTTGCGCGCGCGAATGCGCTTTTCCTTGCCACCCTCGAGACAGACGGCTCCAACGATGCGGCCTTCTTCATTTGTAACAAGGCTTTCAAGCGGGCAATTGTTGAGCAATGTTGCCTTTTCTTGAATGATTGGAATGAGCTTCGTTGTAAGCTCGCCAGCGGTTTTTGCGATGTATTTGCCCTGTCCTTGTCGACCTTCGCAAATCTTCAGCGTTTCTTTGAACTCGCATCCATGGTCAATCATCCAGTCAATCGCGTCAGCTGCGCCATCGCACCAGATTTTGACCAGGGAGGGGTCGGCGGTTCCCTCGGAAACTTCCATGGCGTTTTCGAACATGAGCTCTGCGCTATCGGTCACGTCATCGAAATTCTGCGGAATTGCCAGCGAAGACGTTGGGGCGCAATACTGGACGGTCGCACTTGTCGCTCCGCCGATGAGGTCGGCCTTTTCGACCATGACGACTTCAGATCCTTCTTCGATTGCCGTTACTGCGGTGGCAACGCCTGCCGCTCCAGAGCCCACAACGACGATATCGGTCTCGAGGTCCCATGCGTCGCCCTCGGCGCTGGCTCCTTTTTCGCCGGAGCATCCAGGAAGCATGCTCGCCCCTATGATTCCTGCCGCTCCGATGCTTGCGGCCGTGAGGAACGAACGGCGAGACACGCCCGACTCTTTTGCGATAGATGTACCCATAATTTCCCTCCTTGTTCGTGCGGCCTGTGCCGCTTGTTGGAAATTGTCTCCAATCAGGCACGATGCGTGTCGCACGAAAAGAATGAGTAAGGTAAAGAAAGGATTGGGCGCGCTTGAAAAGCAATGAAAAAGGGCCCGCCGAAGCGGACCCTTGAGGCAGCAGCGAGGCTGCGTTGAATGCATTTGCGGAATTGGCTCCAGGAAAGCGGGCTCAGCGCTTTTGAACACGACGCTCGCCGGAGCTTCCTCCCTACGCCCGCCCTACTCGGCAACCTTCTTCTTATTGCCGAAAATCACGCGCGCACCTTTGACGGCAAGCACCACGGCGAGCACCGCGAGCAGTACTGCGAGCACGAGCTGCAGGCCATTGGCCAGCGTGAGTGCGCCGCCTGCGATGGTCAGGAACTTCGCTTGCATGGTAAGCACGAGCGAGGTCAGCGTCACGATGAGCATGAACACCATGGGAACATAGAACATCTTGTTGTTGCGGCCGGCATTGCCGAGCCACGCGCACACGGCCAGCAGGCCAAGCGCGGCGAGCAGCTGGTTGGCGGCGCCGAACAGCGGCCACACGAGCTGGTAGCCGGTGAGGCCGAGCGCAACGCCGAGCGTCACCGTGATGAGGGTCGCCACAACGGGATTCGAGAAGAACTTGCGCCAACCAGAGAGCTCTTCGCGGGTCTTGCCTGCGGGAATGAAGAGCTCCTGGAACATGTAACGACCAAGGCGGGTTGCGGTGTCGAGCGAAGTCAGGCAGAACACCGAAACGGCCAGAATCAGCAGCGAGTATGCAACGTCCTCAGCGCCGGAAAGGCCAGGGATGCAGCCGAGCATCTGCGAGAGGCCTCCTGCGAAAACCTGCGTGGGCGACGCGTAGGTGCCGTCCATGTAGCCGTCGAACACGAACGCCACGGCGCACAGCGAAATAATGGCGACCAGGCACTCGAGCAGCATACCGCCATAGGCGATGGGCTGTGCTTCGCTTTCATGGTCGAGCTGTTTGGACGTGGTGCCCGAAGCCACCAGGCTGTGGAAGCCTGAAATCGCGCCGCACGCGATGGTGATGAACAAGGCCGGGAACAGGAAGCCCGTGGTCGCGACTTTGCTGTCGCCCTTCACGGCGGTGAAACCGGTAAACGCTGGAATGTCCAGATTGGTGGCAGCGCCGGTAACGCCCGCGCCCACGATGCCCACCAGGGCGAGCGCGATCATGCCATAGAGCAGGTAGCTCGAAAGGTAGTCGCGCGGCTGTAGCAGAATCCACACCGGGGCGACAGAGGCAACCAGAATGTAGGCGCCCACAATCCACATCCAGGTGAAGTTGTTGAGCTCGAAAACCGGGAAGTTGTAGCCAATCGCAACCACGGCGACGATAACCACAATAGCCATCGCGATGTTCACGGGGCCGGGAATGGAGCGGCCGCGAAGCGCGACGCCCCAAATGACGGCGGCGACGATGAACAGAACGGAAATCATGGCGGTGCGGCTGTTCGCGAGGTTCGTGCCCGTCATTTCCACTACGCCATCGGCATTGGGAACCACGGCGAACGTGCCGGCGACGATAGATGCGAAAGCAGCGACGACCAAAATCAGCGTGAGGTACGCGAAGATGCAGAACAGCTTCTTCGCGGTGTCGTCGATGTTTTCCTGAATAACGCTCGCGAGCGTCTGGCCCTTATGGCGCAGCGATGCGAATAGGGCGCCGAAGTCATGCATGGCGCCGAAGAAGATGCCGCCGATGAGCACCCACAGAAGCACCGGAACCCAGCCGAACACGGCTGCCTGAATGGGACCGTTAATGGGGCCCGCGCCCGCGATGGACGAGAAATGGTGGCCCAAAACGACGTAAGGCTTGGCGGGAACGTAGTCGACGCCGTCCTCGAATTCGTGGGCAGGCGTTACGCGATCGGCGTTGACGCCCCATTGCTTGGCAAGCCAACCGCCGTAGAAGATATAGCCCACGACGAGGATAGCCGCGCCGATGAGCAGAACCAGCATGGCATTCATGTAAAACTCCTCTATATATAGCAACGTTGGGCGGTAACGCCCAGGGGTAGCCGCAACGTCGTGGCAACCTGACGAGCGGCCTGTGCCATAGAGAGCTTGAAACGGCTAGTCGCGAAGCGTGTCGGTGGCATTCGCCTCAAGCGATTTGCGAATGCGCTTGGCGGCGCCGTTGCATACGACGCGGGAGCCTTGCGGCTTCGACAAATCGATGAGCGCGAGTCGCACGTCGCTCCATCCGCGAATCCCCCACATGAAATTCTTGCGGTGGCTTGTTTTGCGGAACAGGGAGCATGCTTCATCGCTCGTCGAATTGGCGATCACGACCAGCGTTCTGAACGAGGACATATGGTTCGGTTCGGGCTTCACGAGTTCGAGCGCTTCATTCTTCATGAACTCGACGTAGGAACGTGCCGCCTCGACATCGATGTGATCGCGCACGTCAAACAGCATGTACTCGTGCTCTTCGGCCTCCCACAGCTTCACGCGCTTCACGAGCACATATTGCTCGCCGAAGGAATGGAACTGCGCAAGCGCGCGAAAAGCGCGGCCAGCGACGGTGACGTCTCGCGATACATCGAACCACGCCCCATGCGCGGCGAGCAAACGTTCAAGGACGAGTTCGCTTTTGGCGGTAATCTCGTTTCCGGGCTTCGGCCTGTGGGCCGCCTGCTCCTGCTCTTCCGTGTGCTTGTCGTACATGCGGTATGTTTCTCCTCGCCTCTCAATGGCTGGCGAAATTGTAACGAACGTGTTGCGTATGGGTTACAGTAAGCCGCTTTAGTGGACTAAAGCGGCGGTAAGCGGCACGTTCGCGCGGCAAATGGCATCGAATTCATAAGCTTGGGCGATAAATCGGGACGAATGGCATAAATACTCGCGCGAGCGGAATTCGTGCATTTGGCCTACGATGCGTCGCGTCGACGGATAAACGGCCTCGGCTCTCGCGCTCCCTTTGGTGGACGTCCTCGACTTTCGAGTATTGTTCAGTGAGTATTTTCGACCATAAAAAAAAACGGCGGCTCGTTGGCCGCCGTTTACGTGCGTATTCTATTTGTGCTGCTTGAAGAACGCTTCGCCGAACTACTTCGATTCGATCGTGGGAATTTCGTCTTCGCACACTTCATCGAGATTACCATCGTAGACATAATGCTTGGTTTCGCGGGCGATAAGACTCGAAAGCGCGAGCACCATGATGATGTTCGGAATAGCCATGAGCGCATTGCCGATGTCGGAAACGAGCCAGACCGCGTCGCCGATTCCGACGGCGCCCAAAAAGCCGATGATCACGTAGAACACCTGGTAAGGAAGCTGGGCTTTCGCGCCGAACAGGTAGGTCACGCAGCGGTTTCCGTAGTAGCTCCAG
>JABLTL010074615.1_pt1 | contig 13909 bp, 10 predicted proteins | sample 7160151 | NCBI WGS metagenome assembly JABLTL01 (sample SAMN14651223, study PRJNA627086) | human gut metagenome | isolation source: feces | host: Homo sapiens
GCTGATGAATGTCCGGCGTGCCAGAGATGCGGTGCGTGAGGGGCATCTGCGCTACTTAAAGACCCTGACCGAAGCCCAGCCCACCCGGAAGCCCCAGGAGATACCGATCACACCCGTGCCCGACCCGAAGGAGGCGGAACGCCTGCGCAAGGAGGCCGAGACCCAGGCAGCGCAGATCGTAGAAAACGCGAACCAGGAAGCAAAGCGCCTGAAAGATGAGGCGCAGCTGGAAGCGGAGCGCATCAACCAGAGCGCTCAGACCGCCGCAGATGCTATCCTAGCAGAGGCGCAGGCCAAGACAGAGAACAGCGCCAAGGAGCGGGCGGACGAGCTGGTGCAGAAGTACCTGGCTCAGGCTCAGCGGGAGATGCGTCAGGCTTGCGACGCGGATATGGAGGCCCACCTGCAGGAGACCCTCAGCCAGGCACGCACCCTGGAGACCATCCACGGCGAGATGTGCGACAAGACCAACGCCCTGCAGGCCAACTGGATCAAGGCGTTGGACAATACCCTGGAGCAGCTCAACGCCGTTAAGGCGGACTTTTACCAGCACCTGAGCCAGTGGCAGAAGGCCCTCTACCCCAGAAAGGGGAAGGCTTTGGCGGATTGTTATTTGGAGCTGTACCGCATTTTAAATGTGGAAAAGCTCCTCCGGGAGGAAGTGGTCTTCCAGGCCGACCAGCCCCAGGCGGGACCGTCTCCCAAAACGGTGGAGGGGCTGCACAAGCTCAACAAGACCCTGACGAAATTCCTCCGTCACTTTGAGGCGGCGCTGGATGGCTTGGGACTGTATGCCTATTTCCCCCAGCCGGGAGAACTGTTTGATGAGATGCGTCATACGCCCGAGGATGAGGATGCGGTATGTGAGGGCAAGACCATCCAGTTCTGCATCCAGCCCGGCATTGCCAAAAAATCCAGCGATGGCGGCGAGGATGACGTAGTCATTCCCGCTGAGGTGAGACTGAACCCATAGGAGGCGTATCATGAGTACAACACGCTATGAAGCAGCCGCCCTCTACGACAGCAGCAGACAAAAGGCCGGTCACCCCGCCCGTTACTTGGTGCTGGACTTGGACACCGGTTCCGCCGGTGCTTGTTCCTGTGCCAAGGACGGAAAGGCGAAACTGATCGCCGCTTGGACACTGCCGGAGGAGACCAACCTTTGGACGGCCTGGGTGGGGCGCATCCAGGAGCTGCTGGGGGCGGATTACCCCTTTGATGTGGCGTCGGAGCTGAAACGCCAGATGCCGGAGGCCAACCGCGCCTTGCACAATTACCTGACCTCTGAACGCCTGCTGGACAGCACCGCATTGACCTTCGGCGAGCGGAGCCTGACCTGTTCTCAGGTGGAGACGTCCTTTGAGACAGTGAGAGCTACGCTGGACACCTTGTTGCAGCAGGGCGAAGCGTTGGTGCCGGAGCAGGCGCGGGAGACCATGGGCATCTTCCCCCTGGGACAGGCGGCCCACTGCTTCCTGGTGGAGCACGCCATCCGCGCCCACTTCTCTGCCGACCCCTTCCTGCCCGATGACCGGTTTGTTCTCGACGGATTCACCCAGGACAGCGCCAAAATCATCGCCCAGGGCATGGAATTGGCCGCGGCCAGCGCGGTCATCCCCCACACCGTCACTCTGGTGCTCACCCAGGCGCCGGACGGAAAGGCAGCGGAAATCCCCCTGTTGACCAAGGGTGCACCGCCCACCCAGGTGATGCCGGAGGCCTACGTGGGCCCCATCTACATTGCCAACGGACAGCCCATCGTCCTCAAGGTGGACGATGCCCTCCGCACCGTCAAGCTGCCCTATGCCATGGCCCCCATGGACAGCGACCTGATCGACCTGGCGGCCGGCGGGGACGGCAGTGGGGTGACCCTCAGTATCCGGTGCAGCCGGATGCCCACCCGGGTATTTACCAAGCAGTTGACGTGAGGCGAGTTTAGATAGAGAGGAACAGACCATGGATTCCAGAGAAAAGAAACAATTAAAGAGACAGCTGGAGGGACAGGCCAGCTTCCTAGTCTCCGAGACCAGTGACGTGGCCTTGGTGGCTGGCCTGCTGACGACCTGTTCCGCCCTCCTCCGGACGGCAGAACAGAATATGCCCGCCGCCTTTACCAACCAGGAGTTCGACCAGATCTATGCCGGTTACTTAGGGTTAGCCGGTGGCGTCAACCGGTTCAGCCAGTTTGGACAGGGGTATCTGAGTCAGAACTACAAGACCCTGCTCCAGGAGCAGATGGACAAGGCGACACAGCTCCAACAGGAGCGCAAGACCTTGGAAGACCAGCTGACCCAGACCCAGCACCAGCAGGCGGAGACCCAGCAGGTGTTGACCCAGCTAAAAGGACAGTTGGGCAGCGCCCAGGCCGAGCACCAGGCGGCAAAAACCCAGAAAGACCAGCTGACCCAGGAGGTGAGCGACCTCCAAAGCAAGACCGAAGCCCTGAAAGCCCAGCGGGACAGTCTCCAGCGCCAGAAGGAGCGGTTTGAACCGGACTTGGAAGCCCTGCTCCAGGCGGTGACCGCAGCGAAGGAGAGCTATCAGGAGCTGGTGGCCTATTACGCCGAACTGGAACGCATCCAGAAGGGTATGGAGGCGGAAGGTTTTGTGGACATGGCCAGCTTCGCCCAGGCGATGGAAGAGCGGAACCAGCAGAGCGCGACCCTGATGGCGGATTACGACCGCATCCTGGACAATGTGCTCGCCGATGTGGAAGCACTCCAGCGCAAGGTGGATGAACGGAGACGGGCGGGGAACTGAGATGAAATTACAGCTGCACAATATCCAGGACGGTGTGACCGTCCTGGGGCCGGGGGTGCGTTACGGACTGTGGGTGCAGGGCTGCCTCCGCCGCTGCCCAGGCTGCATGACCCCTCAGAGCCAGCCCAGAGAGGGCGGCAAGTGGATGGAGACAGCCCAGGTGGCCCAGGACATTGTGCGCTCCGGACGGACAGGCTTGACCATCAGCGGCGGTGAGCCCTTCTTGCAGGCGGAAGCCCTGTGCGAGGTCATCGGACAGGTGCGCCGGGAACAGGACATGGGCGTCATCATCTACACCGGCAACACCCTGGCAGAATTACAGGCCAGCGACGACCCGTGGGTACAGGCACTGTTGGCGCAGTGCGACCTGCTGGTGGACGGCGCGTACATCGAAGCATTGAACGACGGAAAGAACCTCCGCGGCTCCTCCAACCAGAACGCCATCCCTCTGACCGACCGCTATCGGGACTGGGTGGGGCAGTACGGTTCGGAGCCGGCGAAGGTGGAGTTCTTCTGGAAGGAAGACGGCATCAGCATGGTGGGCGTGCCCACAAAGGACGTGCTGGAACGGTTTGCACACACATCCTTTTAAATGTATGGAGGATTTAAAATATGAGTTATACGGAAACCCCCGAACAGCGGCAGATCCGCATTCTGAGAAATAGCATCTCCAGCATGAGAGGCGACAACGACCGCCTGAGCAGCCAGAACCGCCGCTTGGAGCGGGAGATGGAGCTGGTGCGTCGGCAGCAGCAGTTGGAGAACGAGCGCATGGCCATCCAGATGCGCCAGTTACAGCAGCAGGAGCGTGCCGCCCGCACCGCCGCCCTCCAGGCACTGGACGCGGAGGTGAAGGAGAAGGAACGGCTCCAGAGCGAGAAGATCCGCGCCATGCAGACCCAGCACGCTGCCCAGATGCAGCAGCTTCAGAGCCAGTTCCAGAGCGAGCGCCAGGGTCTGCGGGAGGAAATCCACCAGAGCCGTGCCGAGCTGCGCACCGGTTTGGCTCAGCTGCGTACAGAGACCGACGAAAAGCTCCGCCAGCAGCGGACAGAGCACCAGGCGGAGCTGGCCCAGCTCAACAGCAAATGGGAAGGTCAGCTCAGCCAGGTAGACCAGAAGGTCAACGCCCTGGCCCAGCAGATCGTGGAACGGGAACAGGGTCAGCGAGAGCTGGCGGTATACTGGAGCCAGGAGGCGGAACGGCTGGTGCGCCAGCTCCGGGAGAACTTCCGGGATCAGCTGCTGGATCGCCGCCGCATGACCGTCCTGGAGCGGAAGATTCGTCAGGCACAGGAGGACATCCAGGGCGGACAGTACCAGTCCGCCATCACCGCCGGCCGAGATGCCTTCTTTGACGCCTTGGACAGCAAGGAAGATTTGGCGGCGGCAGAATTGGAGTGGAACTACTGGTTCAACGCCGTCAAGACCAGAGAAGCCCAGCTGCTGGAAAGCCTGGACGCCGCCCAGCACCGGGTGTACACCATCCCCATGGACGGCGAGGAGGTGGAAGAGGACAGCGGCATCGACTACTGGACCTATGGTCAGCTGTCCATCACGCAAACGCACATTGACCAGCTGCGCCAGCAGCTGACCCAGCTGGACAACGCCACCACCACAGAATTGCAGGAGCGGGTGGAGCAGATCCGTGGCTTGCAGGAGGAGCTGGCGTTGGTGGAGAACGCCGCCCATATCAACGTGGCCATGTCTCTGTCCCGCTTTGAGACAGCATCTAAGATTGGGCACATCCTGGACGAAAACTACGAGATGATCGACTCCGACGGGGACTTCTTCAGCGAGGAGAACCGGGAGGAGTACCATGCTATCTTCCAGAACCCGGTCACCCGGGATCAGATGGCGGTGGTCATCACTCCGCTGCCCGACGAGGCCGGTGTGGTCACCAACCACGTGGAGCTCATCGTGGGCAACGCAGACAACAACCCAGTCACCCGGGATCGCATCGCCCAGGAGGTGGCGGAAAAGCTCCGGGCGTCCGGCGTGGAGGGCTGTGCGTTCCCCTGCGCCAGACGGTACGGGGACGGGACGGCTCAGGAGGTGGCTCGCGTAGGCAATATCGCCGCCGTGGCTGCCGGGAAGGAGTCCGCCCGTGCCACCCCGCCGGAGGGTGCGGTACAGACCAGAGACGTCACCGCTCGCATCGGACGGAAGACCAGACCCTGATAACAGAGGAGAACCATCATGGGAGCAAATTATTTTACACCGGAAAACGCCTGGCGGCATCTGTTCTTCATCCATGGCTGTACCGCAGATGAGTTCTACACCGACGGCGGACTGAAGCTGAACATCGAGCAGCTGACCCAGTTGGAGCTGAAGCGCAGCGGCTATGAGCGGGTGGTCTTCTACGACAAGGATCAGAAGCTCTACTGCTACGACGACGAATCCTTCGCCCTCCTGCGGGGGCGGAATGGTACGGGCAAAGGGGCGGATTCCGCACCGGAAGGTGCTGCGCCCACCCGTCGGAAGGGCGGCCTGAAACGGGGCAAGCTGGGCAAGAAGGCAGCTGCGTCAGCAGAGCCTGTCCAGCCGGTGGCGGCGGAAGCCGTTCCCGACCAGCCGGAGCAGACCGATGGAACGTGGACACCCGGCGCCGCCTCCGGCATCGGCATCCGCCGGATGGGCGACGGCCCGCTGCACCTGGGCATGGCGTACAACGTCACCGTCAAGCGGCAGATGGAGGCATATATGTATGACGCCAGCATCAAGACGGCGGTGGTCATCAATGATCCGGATGACTTCCTGCGGGAGTTCGGCGATGACCCCATGCACGCCCTCACCGCCGGGTACGAGCGGATGGGCACGGAGAACGAGAACATCATGGTGTTCCTGTACACCGACGAGCGCTTGGGCAACGTTTACCGAGTCACCCAGTTCGACCCCCAGGACAAGAACGTCAACGACATCCGCATCGGCTGCCCCAACGTGGCCGAGCTGCGCAACCTGCTCACCTACCTGCGGGTGCGCCACGGCCTGCAGATGTCCCTTCGGGATTTGACGCCCAACGCCCTGGCCTTGCGCCAGGCCATGTCTCTCAGCAAGCAGGAGGTGCGCATCAAGGATCTGTACACCCGCCTGCGGGCCTTTGGCGATCGGCAGCCTCTGACACCGGCAGTCTGCTATGAGCTGGTGGGAGTAAAGCAGCCCACCCCGGCCAAGGAGCAGCTGGCGTCGCTCATCGGGATGCAGTCCCTGAAGGACGCTCTGGGACAGTACGACGTAGGCGCCCCAGACCAGACGGCGGCACTGTCCTACCTGACCGCCTCCCGCCTTCAGCCTGACCTGCCCCATCCCAAGCCCAAGGAGGAGATGATCCACTTCCTCCTCACCGGCAACCCCGGCACCGGCAAGACCACCACCGCCCACCTCATCGGACAGCTATTCTACGAGATGGGTTACCTGGAGACCGGCCACGTGGTGGAGACCGACCGTTCCCAGCTGGTGAGCAACCATGTGGGCGAGAGCGCCCTGTGGACCCGACAGAAGGTGCAGGAGGCCATGGGCGGCGTGCTGTTCATCGACGAAGCCTATACCCTCAAGCGCAATCGCGACAGCGGCAACGACTTTGGCCAGGAGGTCATTGACACCCTGGTGAAGCTGATGGATCAGTACAAGGGCAAGTTCATCGTGGTGGCGGCAGGCTACCCCAGAGAGATGGAGCTGTTCGAGAAATCCAACCCCGGTCTGGCCGGTCGGTTCCGTCACCTGCACATCAACGATTACACCCCGGCAGAGATGGAACAGATCGTGGCCTTCCACACACGGAAGAACAACGCCGTCCTCTCTGACGAACTCCAGGCAGCGCTGCCCAACTTCTGCGAGAACTGGGTGAACCTGGCTGGTACGGAGTGGAATAACGCCAGAGAGGCGGTGAACCTGCTGGATGATATGATGCGGAATTGGAAGCGGGACCCGGACGCTCAATCGGTGACCGATGAGCACGGCCACACCCACGCCCTCCTGGAGCCCCGTCATATTCCGGAAGCCCTGTCCGGCAACCTGAAACCGGTGGCCGAGATGCGGACAGAAGCGCTGAACCGACTGAACAGCCTGACTGGTCTCAATGGCGTGAAGGCCACCGTGGAGCGGCTCCGCCGGCGGATGCTGGCGGGAGACCAGAAGGAGCCGGGACACTACCTGTTCACCGGCAATCCCGGCACTGGCAAGACCACCGTGGCACGGTACATGGGGCAGATCCTGCGCAACCTGGGGATGCTGAAGCGGGGGCACCTGGTGGAGTTCACCGCTTCGGAATTGATGTCCCAGATGTTCAATGAGGAGCATCATGGGGACTTCTACGAGACCGTGAAGCACGCGATGGACGGCGTTCTGTTCATCGACGAGGCTTATCAGCTGACCACCGACACCACCGGCCGTGGCCGTCCCATCCTGGACGCGCTGCTGCCTTTCATGGAGAACAACCGGAAGAATATCTGCGTCATCGTGGCAGGCTATGAGGACGAGATGGACGACTTCTTGAAGTACAACTCCGGCTTCCAGAGCCGGTTCACCGAGAGCGTACACTTTGACAACTACTCCGGCGCTGAATTGCAGGCCATCCTGCTGGCCATGCTGGAAGAACAGGGCATCCAGGCGGATGCGGACTATCAGGAGTACGCCCTGCGCGCCTTGACTCGTTATGTGGAGATCCACGGCAAGGAAAAATCCTTCGGCAACGCACGCTACGTCCGCACCGAGTTCCTGCCCGACTCCCTGGACGCCCAGACTGACCGGCTCATCCGCCAGTACGGCGAGGACTTCCCCAGAGAACTGAAACAGCAGCTCACCGGCGCGGACATCCCCCCAGAGCTGGTGCGCTTCACCAAACAGCCCCTGCCCCAGCCGGACACCCGGACGGCGGCGGAAAAGCTGGATGATCTGGTGGGCTACGAACCCATCAAGGCGGAGCTGCGCAAGCTGCTCAAGAGCAAGCGCTCCACCCAGGACGAGGAGCTGGGCGTGATCCGGATGCCGGAGCGGCTCCATTGGGTGCTGGAGGGCAACCCCGGTACCGGCAAGACCATGATCGCCAAGCTCATCGGCCAGGTCTATCGGGAGTGCGGCATCCTGCCCAAGGGGCATACGGTGAAGGTCACCCGCTCCGACCTAGTGGGCGAGTATATGGGTCAGACTGCTCATAAGACCCGCCGGTGCATCGACCGGGCCATGGGCGGCGTGCTGTTCATCGACGAAGCCTACGCCCTGACCAAGGTGGAGGGCAGCGGCAGCGGCGGCTATGGCCAGGAGGCTATCGTGGAGCTGGTGGAGGCTATGGAGGACTACAAAGGCGAGTTCGCCGTCATCTGTGCCGGTTACCCCAACGACATGGAGGACTTCCTGAAGGCCAACGCGGGCCTTGCCAGCCGGATGAAGAAATTTGTCCTGGAGGATTACACCCCGGCGGAGCTGGCGCAGATCTTTGTTCAGAAATGCCGAGAGCAAAAGGCAGAGCTGGAACCGTCCCTGGCGGAGAAACTGGAATCCTTCTTCGCCAATCAGAAGCGGCGGGAAAGCAAGCTGCGAGATTGGGGCAACGGCCGGGAGGCGGAGAACCTGCTGCGGGAGATGCTCCATGAATGGGACGACCATCCGGTGTTCCAGGAGGACGAAAACGGACGCACACGCCTGCTGACGGCCGACCATATGCCCAAAGAGCTGACCCGCTACCTCAAGGGCAAGGCCAAGGCGGAGGAGGAGCCCCGCAGCGCTGTGGAGGAGATCCAGCAGCTCATCGGCTTCGACGAGGTGAAGCAGGAGCTGAAGGATCTGCTGTCCCTGGGACAGATGGGCACCAATCCGGACATGGAAGACCTGTTGGAGGATATGAACCTCCATTGGGTGCTCCGGGGCAACCCGGGCACCGGCAAGACCACGGTGGCGGAGCTGATCGGCAAGGTCTACAAGGAGATCGGCCTGCTCTCCCGTGGGCACACCGTGAAGGTGACCCGCGCCGACCTGGTGGCAGAGTATGTGGGGCAGACCGCCGTGAAGACCAAGCAGTGCATTGAGCGGGCCATGGGCGGCGTGCTGTTCATCGATGAAGCCTACACCCTGAAACGGGCAGGCAGCAGCGGCGGCGACTTTGGCCAGGAGGCCATTGACACCCTGTTGGAGCAGATGAGCGATCGGAATGGGGAGTTTGCGGTCATCGTCGCCGGTTACCCCAGGGAGATGGAGGTCTTTCTGCAGTCCAATCCGGGGCTTGCGAGCCGGTTCGAGAAGAATTTCCTGCTCAAGGATTACACTGCGGAAGAGCTGTGCCAGATCTTCCTCCAGAAGTGCCGGAAGTGGAAATTCGTCCTGGCCGAGGACCTGCAGGAGGTGTTGGAACCGCTGTTTGCGCACATGATCGACGCCAGGATCAAGAGCTGGGCCAATGGCCGAGAGGCGGAGAACCTGGAGAAGCGGATGCGCAAGCTGTGGGCACGGGCTCCGGAGCTTCAGGATGGACAGCGGGTCTACGCTCTGCGCCACCTGCCGGAGCAGTATCGCGTTTATCTGTCCGACGAAGAGGAGGCGGAGGAATCTGCTGTCCCCAGCTCCAAGCAGGCCAAGGCATCGTTCACCCTATCGGCCAGCAAGCTGGCTGTGCCGGAGGGGGAAGGAAACTGGGAGGAGCGCTACCTGGATCAGGTGGCCAGCGTGGTCTATATCCGCGCCAAGAATGACCACAGTGTCAGCAGCGGCAGCGGTTCCATCCTCACCAAGGACGGTCACATCTTGACCTGTCACCATGTCATCGAGGGCAGCACCGATATTCTGGTGCGCTTGAAGGTGGACAACGGGCAGCGTACCCTGTGGAACCCGGCCCAGGTGGTGTGGGCGGACAGGGAGTTGGATGCGGCCCTCTTGAAGATGGAGAACGGGGACTATCCCACCTTGCCCCTGCGTCCTCTGTCCCAGCCCCCCCAGACCGGTGAGTCCATCTACCATTGGGGCTACCCCTTCGGTGGGAAGCTCAGCGATGACCTGAACGAGCTGCAGCCCAGCCTGTTCCAGGGCTATATCTCCTCCACCCAGATCAAGAACGGCCTGGAGCGCATCAACACCAACATGGAGGCCAAAAAGGGCTGTTCCGGCGGCCCGGTCTTTTCCAAGAAGGACGGCGCCATCATTGGCATCCTCTGCGGCTCCCAGACCTCCGGGGATGAGCATTTTCTGGAGGAGATCAACTATGTGCTGCCGGTGAAATACATCTGGGAGCGAGTTGTCACTCATACAGAAACAGAACAGGAGAAGGGAGACAACGCATGAGCATCAAATTGGCTTCGGTCTGCCCCGTGTGCGGCAGGCCGAAGGGAGCGGTCTCGCTCTCAGAATACGACTGCGGCCACTGCGGATTCCAGAACGCCTACCTGCAATCCTTTGTCGGCGCGGAGAGCCTGACCCAGTGGCAGAAAGCAGTCCAAGCCGCCAAAACGGCCTGGCAGGCCAAACAGCGGGCGGAACACGCAGGCGGACACCGCCTCACCGTAGGCAACCACGCCGTCGCCCTGCTGGTGCCTCAGGAACATGCCCTCTACCTGGCCTCCACCAATGGACAGCTCCGGGTGGAACAGAACGTTGTCCAGTTCAGCGCCAGCGAGCGTAATGACGCAGTGGTCTACGCCGACGGCACCGTGAAGGTGCTGGGGGAGGACAACAGCTATGGCCAGCGGGACACCGACCAGTGGCGAGACATCCAGTTCGCCCTGGCCGCCCCCAACTGCACCTATGGCGTCACCAAGACCGGCGCCGTCCTGGCGCAAGGCGCTCCGGTGGACCCGGCAGTGCGAGGGTGGACAGACGTCCAGACCCTGGCCTGCGGCACCCGCCATGTGGTGGGCTTGACCACAGACGGCACCGTCCGCCTGGCCGGCACATTGCCGGCCGGTGCAGCGGAAGCGATCGCATCTTGGCAGAACGTAACGCAGCTCACAGCGGCACGAGACTGCGCAGCGGCGCTGCATCAGGATGGCACGGTATCCTTTGCCGGCAAGCCCAACGACCCCAGAAAGGAAGCGGAGCAGTGGCAGAACATTCTGTCCGTGGCCTGCGACAGCGCCTATGTGTACGGCCTGACCCAGGACGGCAAGCTGTTGCTGGCCGGCTCTTGTAAGGCGTTCCTGGATAAGGGACGCTCGGAAGCGGCTCAGTGGACGGATTTGATGGAGCTGGCCTGTAATACTGCCGGTGTGGGCGCTGTGGACGCCGCCGGACAACTGCATTTTGCCGGAACCATGACCGGAGATGTGGAGCGGGTTTTGTCCGTGTGGAGGGAGAACCTGAAACAGCTGGTGTAGACAAGGAGCGTTACAGAACATAGAGACGCCCAGGAGAATCCCAAATCGAAAGCAGTCAAAAAGAGAGGTTGTCATCTATTTTAGATGACAACCTCTCTTTGATCGTCTGTACGGACCGGTTCCGATCACCCGTTCACTGCGCCGCCGCAGAACTCACAGCAGCCGCTGGCGTCGGGGGTAGTGGTAGCGCCGCAGAAGGGGCAGGTGACGGCCTGCTTGGGGGCGTTGGCGGCTTCGATGTTCTCCCGCACGGCTTCCCGAACCTGCGTTAGTGCTGCGCAGATTTCTTCTCCCAGCTGCTTACAGCTGCGGTATTCCGGATTGTTGTCCGGATTCAGGGTGGCGCCGCCGCCCAGAGAAACACCGGCGATGGAGATGCTGGAGCTGGTCTGAGGAGTGACGGTGATGTCCTGACGATTCAGCTGGAAGCGGATCTGGTCAAAGTACGGGTGATTGACGGAAATGTCGATGTAGAAGTCATAGGAGTATTCATAGCGCGGGGGATTGTAGTGCTCCTCCTTGCCATCGGCATCTTCGTAAGTCAATTCATCCCGCGTTTCGTCGATGTCCAGACGGCAGCCAGTGACGTCAGCGAAATCCAACACGTCCGGATTGGCTTGTCTCCAGTCTCGGGCGGAGGTGACCATAAACTTGCCCGCATCCTCGTCCAACAGTACTTTGGTACGCTCGCCAAGGGAACGGGTGGGGTGGAACTGGGCGACTTTCTCTTGATTGGCTTCTCGGTAGGCCAACTGCTCCTTGATCTCTGTCACCGTGCTCTGGCGGCGGTCACTGAACCAGGGAGAGAGCTTTTTGGCGCACTCCTTGCACAGGTTGCCGTCCTCCAACTTCCGGTTGCCCAGCAGTCCGATCTTTTCGCCGCAGACATCGCAATACTTTTTGCTGAAAAGTCCCATAAATTTAACCTCCAAAAACTGAAAAAATAGATTATGTTGTACTGTCCTGTGGGAATAGGACAGGTTTGGTTGCTTTCTGTGCTAAGGCAGTCTCTGCGATGTCCGTCAGTTGATCGCGTAATTCAGACTCATACTCCCCATTATATCGCTCCGTGAACGACTGACCATCTCGGCTCCAAGTGATGGACAGGTTGCTTTCCGTTGCATCGGAGACGAAAATACCTGGGATGGGTTCTTGCTGCGGAGAAAATGAGTGGGCACGCAGATGGGATTCCAGCTGCGCCCATTGTGCTTCAGACAGCGGCAGCTGTTCCAATGTCCGCTCCGCTTTCGTGCTTTTGGAGAGGTAATGGCCTTGCAAGTAGGGAGCATCCTCGCGTCGATACACCCAAAAAGAAAAACAGTCGTCCCAGCACATATGGTTTTGCACCCAGCTCAAGGACACCAGATCCGCCGGCGGCGGAGAAGGGTCAGGTACACTGGGGGAAAGACGCCGAGTTAAGCAGCTGACACCAAAGATCAGAAAAAACACAAGCAGGATGCACCAGAGTGCGGCGATCTTTTTCTGTGCCATAGTCGATCACATCCAGGGATCCTCTGCCGCAGGGATGCGCACACCACTCAAAATGCTGGAGTATTCCCACAAAAACCACTGGTCGCCCTTTTGCCGCAGCTTCAAGGGACGGGGGGAATCTGCGCCGCCGCTTTTCAGATAGAACCGCAGGTATCCGGCTTCTACGTCCTGCGGACGAGGGTCAGGCAGTACTTCCAACACATAGGGCTGAGCGGGGGTATAGTTGTTCGCAGGAGAAGCGCCGTGAAAATAGGATTGGGGAAGATAGGCTTTTCCCCGCAGGCGATCACGCAAGAACTGGCCGTCATATGGCGTCATAGGTCTGGGGCCGCGGAGTTGGTTCATGGCTGCAATACCGGCTTCCGGATCCAGCGTGTATAGGTGCAGAGCGCAGAGAAGGTAGGCGCAGACCTGCTCGGGCACGGTGGTGCCGTTTTGGGTGAGGGCGGAAAATGCCTGCTCTGTGGTGGGCAGCGTGGGCAGTGTGATTCTCATCGTTCGTTTCCTCCTTTGATCCGTGTTAAGTGGTCAAGACGTCTATCTTGTCTATCTTATTATACGGGGTTTCGCCTATTGCCGCATCACCCGAAAGAATAAGATACGGAGAATTTGTCAGGAGGAATAAAAGGGAATGGCGCAGGCAGCCGTGTCTTTTCAGAGCATTACCTAAACGGGTGAAGCCAAACGATGTCAAAACAGGTATAATGACGGATATAGCTCAGGTGAGAAAGGAAGAAAGGAAAACAAGGTGAAGCGATGGCAAAGAAAGTAAAGCAGGAAGAAAAGCCTATGGGCTGGAAGGATGTGCTCCCTGTCATTGGGGTGGGATTGGTTTTGATCCTCATCAGCGTGATTGGGATCCGCACGCATAATTCCCTCTGGAATGAGTATACCCATTCTACCGATGTGCGCATAGTAGAGGCGGAAGTCACTTATGTGTCCTATCATACGGTAAAGGAAGATAAGATGGGGGATCCCAATTACAAACGTCCGGAATGGCGGGCAAAATTTCAGTATACCATAGACGGAAAGACATTTACTGGAAAAGAAACCTATTACAGTGAGGTACAAACGGGAGATAAGGTGAAGGTAAAGGTCTATCGGAACAAAAAGGGCAACTACAGGCTTCGTCCGAATATATTCAGCCAGACGCAGGTGACCATAATGAATGTTGTGTGCTATGGGATCCTGGTCGTTGGCGGCCTGCTCGTTGTGGCAGCCTTTGGCACGCTGCTGTCCGGCAAGGCGAAAGAAAAGCGAAAAAAGCAGTAACAGAAGCAAAACGAGGGCCTGGCGCGAAATCGCCAGGCCCTTTTGTGATTATGGAGCCGCATCCCAAGATGGTATAGGGGACGGCAAAC
>JABLTL010125062.1_pt1 | contig 13901 bp, 14 predicted proteins | sample 7160151 | NCBI WGS metagenome assembly JABLTL01 (sample SAMN14651223, study PRJNA627086) | human gut metagenome | isolation source: feces | host: Homo sapiens
AAATTTGGTAGGGGAACCGGCTGGAATGAAACGAAAGAAAGGCTGGATAGCTTTAAGCTATAGATAAATGACTGTCACCACGCAAGTGGAACAGAACATGGCTTATGATTTAAGGAACTATATAGAGCAATTTAATTTGCTCTTTTTTTTTATATTAAATAAGTGTATACTAATTTTGCATAAATTAAATCTTCAGGGTTGGGTGAAATTCCCTATCGGCGGTAAACCCCGCGAGCAATTTGCATGAACTGGTGAAATTCCAGTGGCGACAGTATAGTCTGGATGGAAGAAGATGTTTTTTGTACATTCTTTTATGTATTTGAAACGCGCCTAGGGGATTTTCTTTAGGCACGTTTTTTAGTTGATATATGAAGGGATGGATGATTATGAGTTCAACAAAGAAACTAACAACAATCGCAATTTTGAGTGCGATGGCAATGGTTCTAAATCTATTGATACACTTTCCACTTGTGCCAGCCGTATCTTTTTTAAGTTATGATCCAAAAGATATTATTATTGTGATTGCAGGATTTATTTATGGTCCGATGACATCTTTTATCATGAGTGTTTTATGTTCATTTTTAGAAATAGTATTTCGAGGTGGAAATTTATTAGATGTATTAATGGATGTAATGTCAACATGTACATTTGCGTGTGTTGCAGCATGTATTTATAAGTATAAACATTCGAAAAAAGGCGCTATCATTGGTTTGGTATTAGGAACCGTTTGTTGTACATTGAGTTGTACATTATGGAACTACATTGTTACACCGATTTATTTTCAAATGCCAAGAAGTGTAGTGGTCGGTATGTTACTTCCAGGAATTGTGCCATTCAATATTATTAAATGTACATTGAATGCGGCATGTGCAATGTTGATTTATAAACCTCTTGTGAGTGCATTGAGAAATACACAATTTGTTCCTCAATCAAATACAAATGAAGGTCTTACAAAAGATGTTGGTGTTGTAAGTGCATTTATTATCGTATCAATAGCTATATTAATATTTGTAATGAAAGGTTAGGAGAAAATATGGAACTTTTAGAAGCAAAAAAAATTATGGATGAAAAATTAGGAGATTTTAAAATCATGGCGTTGGCTAGCTGCGTAGATGATTATCCTATGGTTAGAAATGTAAGTTGTGTTTTCTATAATGACAAAATTTATTTTAAAACAGATAAAAACTTCAGAAAAACACAACAATTATTTAAAAATGATAGAGTAGCAATGTGCTTTAATGGTGTACAGGTAGAGGGAACGGCTAAAAACTTAGGTTTAGTAGTAGACGAACCGGGTCGTATCTTTGAAAAGAAATATAAAGAATTCTTGTGGCAAAGCTATAATGCATATTCACATATTGATACAGAAATCTTAATTGAAGTAACACCTAAATTTGTTGAGATCTGGGATGAAGATGAAAATCGTAATGCATTCCAATTATTTATTGATTTTGACAAAGAAACAGTTGAATACAAACCTTATGACTAGTCTATACTAGTCATTTTTTTTGAAAATTTACAAGAATTTGACATGAATATGATACAATATTCTTTAGTAGAAAGTAGGTGGAAGCATGTCTCCAGACCCGAGTTATTTTAATGATAAAAAAGTATATATGTTCGGAGGCATGGGATTTGTCTTCGTTTAAATATAAGGAGGACAAATTGTGTTAGAGTTTTTTAAAACATTTGAAGATGGAACTCGCAAGATTCAAGAACCAGAACCAGGGTGTTGGATCAATGCGATTGCACCTACAGAAGAAGAGAGAAGTTATTTGATTGAACAAATCGGTGTTTTGCCGGAGTTTGTGAAGTCTTCACTGGATGAAGAAGAAAGTTCGCATATGGACTATGATGATGATTTTAGACAATTGTTGATCATCTTTGACTATCCAAGTGCTGAAAATGAAGATGATGATTCGATTGACTCTACATATTCTACTTTACCAATGGGAGTTGTTATTTTAAAAGGATATGTAGTGACTATTAGCTTATACGAAAACTGGAGTCTTTTAGAAATGTCACAAGGACGCGTAAAAGGAATGGATACACGTTTGAAAACGAGATTCTTTTTGCTTTTGGCTTTGCGTATTTCGCAAAGATTCTTGATTTGTCTACGTCAAATCGATCGTTTATCGAGTCGTACAGAGACACGTTTACATCAGTCTGTAGAAAATGATGAATTAATTGAAATGTTAGGTTTGGAAAAATCATTGGTTTATTTTTCAACCTCATTAAAATCGGATGAAGTAACATTAAATAAGATTATGCGTGGAAAGCAGATTCAATTGTATGAAGAAGATGAGGATTTATTGGAAGATGTGATGATTGAAATTCATCAGGCTATTGAGATGTGTAATATTTATTCAAACACAATGGCAGGTACCATGGATACATTTGCGAGTATCATTTCTAACAATATGAATATTGTCATGAATAAATTAACGGTTATTACGATTGTTATGGCAATTCCAAATATTATTTTTGGTTTTTATGGAATGAACGTACAACTGCCATTTCCATTTGTATGGTTCCCAAGTTTTGTTGCAATATTATCCTGTGTAATTGCGACGGCATATTTTTTCAAACACAACATGTTTAAGTAAGGGTTTGATGTTTTAAACCCTTTTTTCTTTGGGTAAAAGAAAAAGAGCATATTCTAATTTTAGAATAATGCTCCTAGTGCTCCAAATAAGCCCATGCTCGCAAGAGCCATGATAATACCTGCAAGTATAACGCCTAACATAACAGCTAAAACGCTAGATTTAAAATCCATATCCAAGATACTTGCGGCTAGTGTTCCAGTCCAAGCACCTGTTCCTGGTAATGGAATACCAACGAATAATAGTAGGGCAACAAATAATCCTTTACCAGCAGTGGCTTGTAATTTTTTTCCGCCCTTTTCTCCTTTTTCTAAACACCAAGTAAAGAATTTTCCGATAACGGGTTTATTGGCTCCCCATACTAAAATTTTTCTAGCAAAGAAATAAATAAAGGGAACAGGAATCATGTTTCCGATAATCGCAATTATATAATATTGTATAAATGGTAATCCCATTCCAGCGGCAATAGGAATGGCTCCACGAAGTTCAATTAATGGTACCATTGATACAAAAAACACAATCAAGTATTTTTTAAACATTTAAAATCTCCTTTTTGTAACATGTTAAAGTTTACCATTGATACAGTGAATTTACAATATTAGACAGATATTGAAATGTGTCTAGCACTGTTATATTGAAAGTGCTAAAAATAGTGTTATACTGAAGCCGTAAAGGAGATGTTAATATGAAATGGTTTGATTCAGATTATGATTATATTGACGAGTTTACTACACAATGGAATGAAAGATATAGAAAGACAAAAAGAATGGGTATAATATTAAGTGTAGTATTGATTCTAATTGGAGTCTTATGTTTTGTATTTCCGGAAAAAGTATTTACGACCATTCAAATCATTGCGGCTATAGGCTTAATTGTTTGGGGTGCTTGTGAAATCTATTCGTATATCACAACAACATTCTTTTTTAGAGATGCGATGTGGCTAGCTAGTGGTATCTTGAATATTTTATTAGGCTGTTTATTATGTACAATGCCTGTCACAATTACTGTAAGTACTTTAACTTTCTTGTTTGCGTTTGTCTTATTGGTAAATGGGATTCAAAAGATAACTTGGGGTTCAAGATTAAGTTTCTTTAGAGTTATCGATACAAAATATTTAAGCTTAACTGGCTGGGTCAATTTATTGTTAGGTATTATTTTTCTAGTAATGCCATTTCAAAGTGCGTTAATCATCAATTATGTGATTGCAGTCTATTTAATTGTGGCTGGAATTAGCTTGTTGATTGAAATGGTTTCAATGAAAAAGATTTAAAAAGGGGTTTATATGGAAAATTTTAAGTTTTATGCACCAACAAAGGTTTATTTTGGGAAAAATGAAGAAAAAAATGTTGGAAAGATTCTAAAGGGATATCATCCAAAGAAAGTGTTGATTCATTATGGAGGAAACAGTGCAATCAAGTCGGGTCTATTGGATCGCGTAAAGAAAGCCTTGGAAGAAGAAAATATTGCCTATTGTTTATGTGGTGGAGTGGTTGCTAATCCATTACTTTCGAAGGTAAATGAAGGAATTGAGCTTTGTAAAAAAGAAGAAGTGGACTTTATCTTGGCTGTTGGTGGAGGCAGTGTTTTGGATTCAAGTAAAGGTATTGCGTATGGTGTTTATAATGAAGGCAATGTCTGGGATTATTATGCAAGAAAGAAAAAGGTAAAAGGGGCATTACCTATGGGGTGTATTTTAACACTTTCGGCAACAGGTAGTGAAATGAGTAATTCGAGTGTCATAACCAATGAGGATGGAAACTTAAAAAGAGGTTTAAGTAGTGAATTTGGATATTTTAAATTTTCAATTTTAAATCCAGAATTAACATATACAGTTCCACAATATCAAACGATGTGTGGATGTACAGATATTATTATGCATACATTTGAAAGATATTTTACTCCATATGAAACATTGGATTTAGTAGATCAAATGGCTGAAAGCTTGGTTCGTACAGTCATTAAAAATGCGAAAATTCTTATGGAAAATCCAACAGATGAAAAGGCTCGTGCTGAAATTATGTGGGCAGGTAGTGTTTCACATAACGATATGACAGGGGACCGATCGTTAGGGGATTGGGCTTGTCATCAATTAGAGCATGAATTGAGTGGAATGTTTAATGTGGCTCATGGTGCTGGGCTAGCAGCTATTTGGGATAGTTGGGCAAAACATGTATATATGGAAAATCCAACACGATTTGCCAAACTTGGACATCGCGTATTTGGCTTGGATGATACAGATACATTGGCTTGTGCTTTAAATACAATTGAAAAGATGGAAAAATTCTTTAAATCAATTGGTATGCCTACAAGTATTCAGGAATTATTGAAGCGTAAATGTACAGAACCAGAATTATATGAATTAACTTACAAATGTAGTTTTGAACATACGCGATCAATTGGAAAATTTAAAGAATTAGATGAAACGGATATGCTTGAAATTTATCGTATGGCAAACGAAAAGGAAGTCGATTGACTTCCTTGTTTTAGTTAAATAAGCTCTTTATGAAATTAATAATTTTGTCTAGCCATCCTTCAGATTGTGCTTTGTTGAAAAGACCAGATAATTGATTTTTAAGACTGCCCGATAATTTGTTTAATTGATCTAAAACTTCTTGTGAATCGATAGCAGAAGTGTTTTGGTATTTCTTTGCGAATGCAATCAATTTATCAATGTCATCTTGAGAAATAATATCACTTAAATTAAATTTGTTTAAAGCATCCTGTACAACTTGTTCAACTTGCTCTGCTGTTGCAGCGCTACCTTGATTTTGTTTGATTTCAGCAAGCTCTTGCTTAATTTCAACGATGGCTTGATCTAGATTGCTTGAATTAAAATTTGAGTTATCTGAATTGTTTTCAGCAATTTCATTTGTTGTTTCTAATTCATCTTGAGCGACTTGTGTACGGTCCGCATCCAAAGTTTCACCGTTTGCCTCTAGTGCTTTATAAACACCTGTTAACGCGGATTCACCCGTTACTTTTGATACAGCGGCGACATCAATTTCAACATCACTGACACCTGCAGTAATAGCAGCGTTAGCATATTGATTTGAAGTGATTTTCGTGATGTTTTCTGGTGTAATGATCTTTACTTTTACACCTGTTCCAGCATCTTGTTTTTGTACCATGACACTTGAAATCAAGATTAAATTATCAGCACCTGCAACACCGAGATATGTGAATAAATCATTCGCATCTACACTGGTTTCATATACGTTGTTTGTATCTTGAATATCAAACAATTCTCGTGTACTTTCGATTTGTTCATCATTTAGTCCGCTGCCATATACAACTGTGGGTTTACCCCATTTTTCATCTATAACCGAAGTGTCAATTGCGAATACGTTAGATGCGCTTGCAGAAACGCTCATAACAGCGGCAAGGGATACTCCTAACAATTTATTACATTTAAACATTTCTTTTTCTCCTTTGAATAAATTTACTTTATAAGTGTATATTAACTTTAATTTTTGTGCAAAAGTTTTGAATCTTATGTGAAATTTTGTTATACTCATATGGTAAGTTAAAGCTAACCGGAGGTGTGTCTATGCGGCTAACACAATCGCAAGAAGATTATTTAGAAACAATATATGTGTTGAAGTCTCAACAAGAACATGTGCGTGCTATTGATGTAGCCGCAGCTTTGGGTTTTTCAAAGCCTAGTGTTTCGCATGCTTTAAAGGATTTGAAAGAAAAAGAGTTGATATATACAGATAAAACGGGATATATCTTTTTCACAGAACAAGGACAAGTAAAAGCAAGTCAGGTGTATGAAAGACATATCTATTTTAAGAATCAATTGCTTCATGCCGGGGTAGAACCTGTGCTTGCAGAAGAAGAAGCTTGTCGAATGGAACATACAATAAGTGAGGAAAGCTTTAAAAAGCTAAAAGGAAATAAATGCGATCGCTCTTGTATTGATTGTAAGGGAGATGGATGTAAATGAAAAAAGCGCGGTTGCGCTTTTTTTAGTCTCTTCTTTGAGGAATGAATGGCATTAGTGCATCGGCTAATGAATGTAGGTTACGTGATTGGATGTATACTTTGCCATTGCCGTGGAAGACATTGACTAAGCCTTCGCCAGTTGTAAATCCGAATGTTCCAGAAGCAATCTTGATTTCATAATCTAATGAATCATCCCATGCAACAACGTGTTCATTATCAATTGTGATTGGGTGTGCATCGTCGATATTGATTTCCATGATGTCTCCGTATGCGTTGATTAAAAGGTCACCTTGGCCAGATGTATGCATAACGAAGAATCCGCCAGTTCCGCCAAATAAGGCTTTTCCTATATTTTGCGTTTTCATTTCATAAGCTACGCTTTGATCACAAGCTAAAAAAGCACCGTTATTTAAGTAATAGTGACATCCGGGTTGTACTTTTAAACATACGATTTTTCCTGGGATTGAAGGAGCAATGCCTAATAATCCGTCGTAGCTTGTTCCGGTAGCTTCTGTGATAAACATACTTTCATCACTGGTTACACTACGTCCTATGGCGCCTAATACACCTCCAAGGCCTTTTTTACTACTGTTCATTTTTCCTTCAATCACAACATTGGACATGTATGCCATTGAGCCTCTTTCGATTTTTACTGTTTCATTGTTTTGTAGATTGATTTCTACGATTGGGCAATCTGAATCCCCTTTGATTTTGTAATCCATAATATAATCTCCTTTTATTACTTTTATTGTAACAAGTCTATGTGAAATTAACATTAAATTCCGAAAAAAAATAAATCGACATTTATAATGTCTGTATGAGAGATATTGTGTAGATAAAGGAGGTTGCACAAAATGAAAGGCAGAACGAAAAATTTATACAAATTAATTTACTTTAAAAAATAAAAAAATCGGTTTCCTTTATATAAAGGTCAAGCATTATTTTGTTGGATTGTAAAGTCTTGTTTTAGAAAAAAATATAAGTATACTTAAGATAGTCAATAAAAATAGTTGAACCTTCAACTATTTTAGGAGGATTTATATGAACGTTATTAAAAGAAGTGGAGAAGAAGTCATTTTTGATGCATCGAAAATTGAAAATGCAATCAAAAAAGCAAATAAAGCAACAACACATAATCAAATGACAGATGAGTTGATTCATTCTGTTACGCAAAGTGTGATCGATAAATGTGAAAATTTAAAAAGAAGTCCAAATGTAGAAGAAATTCAAGATATGGTTGAGGGTGAATTGATGGAGCATCGTTGTTTTGCGGTAGCTCATAACTACATTACATATCGTTATGAGCGTGCATTGGTTCGTAAGGCAAATTCAACAGATAAACAAATCATGTCTTTGCTTGAGCGTAATAATGAAGAGGTAAAACAGGAAAACTCAAATAAGAACCCATTAGTAAACAGTGTTCAGCGTGATTATATGGCTGGGGAAGTTTCTAAGGATATCACAAAACGTTTCTTGTTGCCTCAAGATGTTATGGAAGCACATGAAAATGGTATTATTCATTTCCATGACTCAGATTACTTTGCACAGCACATGCACAATTGTTGTCTGGTAAACCTAGATGATATGCTTCAAAATGGAACTGTTATCTCTGAAACAATGATTGAAAAACCACATAGTTTCTCTACTGCGTGTAATGTAGCTACACAAATCATTGCACAAGTCGCAAGTTCACAATATGGAGGACAAAGTATAACACTTTCTCATTTAGCTCCATTTGTGCAGGTTTCAAGAGAAAAAGCTCGTCGTGAAGTAAAAGAGGAATTGGAATCATTAAATCTTGATTCATCTGAAGATACAGTAAATAAAATGGCAGAAATGCGTGTTCGTAAAGAAATTGAAAAGGGTGTACAGATGATTCAGTATCAGGTCATTACTTTAATGACTACAAATGGACAAGCTCCATTTGTGACTGTATTTATGTATTTGAATGAGGTGCCTGAAGGACAAACACGTGATGACTTGGCTATTATTATTGAAGAAATGTTGAAACAAAGAATTAAGGGTGTTAAGAATGAAAAGGGTATTTGGATCACACCAGCATTCCCTAAATTGATTTATGTTCTTGAAGAGAACAATATTGAAGAAGATTCAAAATATTGGTATTTAACAGAATTAGCAGCTAAGTGTACCGCAAAACGTATGGTTCCAGATTATATTTCTGAAAAGAAAATGTTGGAACTAAAGGTAGATGCAAATGGAGAAGGACATTGTTATCCATGTATGGGATGTCGTTCATTCTTGACAACATACCTAGATGAAAATGGTAAACCAAAATATTATGGTCGTTTTAACCAAGGTGTTGTTACATTGAACTTAGTTGATGTAGCTTGTTCAAGTAAACGGGATGAAGATGCATTCTGGAGAATTATGGATGAAAGATTGGCTTTATGTAAAAAAGCATTGATGTGTCGTCATGAAAGATTATTAGGAACACCAAGCGATGTAGCTCCAATTTTATGGCAAAATGGTGCATTGGCTCGTTTGAAAAAGGGTGAACCAATCGATAAATTATTATATGGTGGATATTCTACAATTTCTTTAGGGTATGCAGGATTATGCGAATGTGTATATTATATGACAGGGCACCCTCATACAGAGGAACCAGGAACTTCATTTGGATTAAAAGTTATGCAGTATCTAAATGAGGCATGTGCTAAATGGAAGGCAGAAGAAAATATTGATTTTTCATTGTACGGAACGCCAATGGAATCAACAACATTTAAATTCTCTAAACATCTACAAGAGCGCTTTGGCATTATTCCACATGTAACAGATAAAAACTATATTACTAATAGTTATCATGTACATGTAACTGAAGAAATTGATGCGTTTACTAAATTAACTTTTGAATCGCAGTTCCAAAAACTTTCTCCAGGAGGAGCTATTAGCTATGTAGAAGTTCCAAATATGGAAAACAATATTGATGCAGTTTTAGCTATTATGAAACATATCTATAGTCACATTATGTATGCAGAATTGAACACAAAATCAGATTATTGCCAGGTATGTGGATATACAGGAGAAATCAAAATTGTGGAAGATGAAAACCACAAATTAGTTTGGGAATGTCCAAACTGTGGAAATCGTGACCAGGAAAAAATGAATGTGGCACGTCGTACTTGTGGATATATTGGAACCCAGTTCTGGAACCAAGGTAGAACACAAGAAATAAAAGAAAGAGTATTGCACTTATAATCCTAGTTTCACAATATAACAATTTAAGAGCTAGTATCCTAGCTCTTTTTCTTCAGGAGGCATTAATATGTATTATGGAAATATAAAAAAGAATGATATCGCAAATGGTAAAGGTGTGCGTGTAACACTGTTTGTATCGGGATGTACAAATCATTGTAAGAATTGTTTCCAACCAGAAACATGGAATTTTGATTATGGTAAGCCTTATACAAAAGCGACAGAGGATGAAGTTATTGAAGCTTTAAAGCCCGGTCATATTGCCGGTTTGACATTGTTGGGTGGAGAGCCATTTGAACCAGAAAACCAAAGAGAATTGGTCAAGCTTTTACGTCGTGTTCGTAAAGAATTACCTGAAAAGAATATTTGGTCTTTTACTGGATTTATTTTGGATCAAGATTTATTAGATGGAGGAAGAAAACATTGTGAAGTAACCGATGAAATGTTATCTTTATTAGATGTTTTAGTGGATGGTCCATTTAAAGAAGAAGAGAAAGATATTACACTAGCATTTCGTGGGTCAAGAAATCAAAGAGTGATTGATATGAAGAAATCCTTAGAAGAAAAGGAAGTTGTATTATATATGGAATAAGTTGGAAGTTGAATCTTCCAATTTTTTTATCAATTGTTAAGAAAATTTGATATAATGATTCCATGAACTATAGTGTGATTGTTTTAGCTGCAGGAAGAGGCAGCCGAACGAATTTAGATTACAACAAAGTATTTTATACTTTTGAAAATGGGCAAACTGTTCTGAATAAGAGTCTGTCTGTTTTTTTATCAGATGATGATTGTAAACAAGTTGTACTTGTTTGTGCAGATTATGAAAAGGATTATGTCACTGAAAAGTATCTGTATGATTCTCGAATTCAAATTGTAACAGGAGGAAAAACACGACAAGAAAGTGTATACAATGGATTACAGATTGTAAATCAGGATTACGTCATGATTCATGATGGGGCTAGACCTTTTGTTGAGAAGAAATGGATCTTTGATTTGAAACAAACATTAGAAACTGAAGATTCATGTTTATTAATGGTTCCAAGTGTGGATACTACTAAAATTGTTGTGGATGGCTATGTTAAGGAGTCGTTGGAAAGAAAGCTTGTATATCATGCACAGACTCCGCAATGCTTTAAAACAGATTTAATTAAGGAATGTCATCAAATCGCAAGAAATAAACAAGTAGAAGCAACAGATGATGCCCAGCTTGTAGAGTGGTTTGCGGATGTGAAAGTAAAAGTAGTATTATCAAGTTTCACAAATAAAAAAATAACTTTGCCAGAAGATTTAAAAGGATAGAATAGAGGTATAAAGATGGAATATTCAGCGTTGGTATTTGATGATTGTAATGAAGTAGAAGACACGTATGACATGCTGCTAGAAACAATTGATTTGTTTGCGAATGATGAAAATTGTACACAAATTGTTGTGAGCTGTAAAAGTGTATGGACATTAAGACTTGCGACTGCACCAAAAAATAAGGTGATGCTTGTACAGAGACCGGATCGTCCTTATGTTGCTTTATTGAATGGCTTAAAGGCTATTAAACAGGAAAATGTAGTTGTGACAGGAATTTCGACTAAACATGCATCTGAAAATATTGACGAACTTCTAAATCATTTATCAAAGTATCCTGCTATTCAATTTGATAAAGATTTACAGGCATTCGATACAAGATTATTGATGTTCTGTTTACAAAAAGCAATTGAATCCAATTTAGCAATTACATCTTATGCTGAGACGGTTACACTTGTGGATACACCACTAGAATTTATTTAATGATACGGCGATTGTCGTATCATTTTTAATAAAACTTTAATAATTAAAAAATATAAAAGGTAGTACAATAAAAGTATGCATAAAAAAAATACAGTAGAACCCATAATCTCGAAAAGTTATCGTGAAATTATTCAGCAACATGTATTCACATTGTTTAATGGAATTAATGTGATTCTAGCAATTTTTGTCTTCTTTACTGGCTCTTATCGCAATATGTTATTTATGATTACAGTTATCTTGAACATGCTGATCGGCTTGTTTCAAGAAATACGATCAAAGCATATGCTAGACAAGCTTTCCTTATTAAATCAGGCAAAGATTCATATCCTTAAAGATAATCAAGAAGTTGAAGTTTATATTCAAGACGTAGAAGAAAAGGACATTCTTGTTCTTCATGCAGGGGATGAAATATGTTGTGATGGTCATATTTTGTCTGGAAACATTGAATGTAATGAATCGATGTTGACTGGTGAAAGTGATGCCATTTATAAAAAAGAAAATGATACATTGCTAAGTGGTAGTTTTGTGGTCTCAGGAAAATGTTATATGATGGCAGATAAAGTAGGACAGGATACCTATTCTTATTCAATCTTAAAGCATGCCAAACGATTTAAACGATATCCAAGTCAATTACGAGATTCCATTGATACCATTATTAAATGGTGTACCTATATCTTGATTCCACTTGGATGTACTTTATTTATCAAACAGCTTATTAAGACAAATTATACAACAGCTACATTGAATACCGTAGCTGCCGTCGTTGGCATGATTCCAGAAGGCCTTGTGTTCTTGACAAGTGTTGCCTTGGCAATCAGTTCGTTTAAGCTAGCTAAACAAGATGTTTTAGTGCAAGAACTCTATTGTATAGAAACATTGGCTCGTACGGATACATTGTGCCTAGATAAAACAGGTACATTAACGCAAGGAAAATTAAGTGTATGCCATGTAGAAGCCTTAGAAAAGGTAGATGGAATCATTGGGGATATGATGCAGGCTTTGCCAGATGATAACGCAACAGCCGTAGCGTTGAGAACCTATTTTAACAAACAAAATCATAATAAAGTGATTTCATTTGTGCCTTTTTCCAGTCAAAGAAAATATTCAAGTGTTACATTTGAAGATGGGGAATATAAATTAGGGGCGTATTCTTATATCGCAAAAAATAAAAGTATTCGTGTTGAAAAACAAATCGAAGAGTATACAAAACAAGCCATGCGCGTAGTTGTATTAATGAAAAATGATTTTGTTCTGGCATATATATGTTTACGAGATGAATTAAGGTCAGATGCTAAGGATACGTTAAATTTCTTTAAAAAGCAGGGGGTCGATATAAAGTTGATTTCTGGGGATGATCCCAAAACAGTACAAGCCTTAGCTAAAAAAGCAGGCTTTGAATCTGAAAGTATAGATATGTCTTGTGTTCAAGATGTAGAATCTGTAGTCGATTCCTATTCGATTTTTGGACGTGTTACACCTGAACAAAAGAAAGAGCTCGTTCTGGCATTAAAGAAAAGAAACAAAACAGTTGCGATGACAGGGGATGGCGTGAATGATGTTATGGCTTTAAAAGAAGCAGATTGTTCCATTGCGATGGGAAGTGGTTCACAAGCATGTAAAAGTGTAGCTTCTTTGGTGCTGTTGGAAAATCAAATGAACGCATTACCTGTTATCTTATATCAAGGTAGATGTGTTATTAATAATATTCAAAGAACAACTTCTTTGTTTTTAGTCAAAACATTGTTTTCAATTGGATTGTCCTTATTAACACTTGTCTGTTTGAAGAATTATCCATTTAAACCCATCCAATTAACTTTGATTTCCGCTTTGGCAACAGGAATACCTAGCTTTATATTGACCTTAGAACCCAATGGAAGCATTGTGAAAGGCGATTTTTTAAAGAATGTTTTTTCAAAAGCCATTCCAGGAGCTGTCTGTGTTATTTTAAGTGTCATTGGAGTATCGATTGTAGGACATTTTGTACCAGTTTCTTCTAGTCAATATTCAACAATGTGTACTATTCTGGCCGGTGTGAATGCACTAGTCGTATTGATACGTGTCTGTGTGCCGATGACGATACTTAGAAAAATACTTGTCATTGTGATGTGCTCTATTTTCTTATGTGCTATGGTACTATTTAAACATTTCTTCTACATTGTAAATTTAACGTGGTATCAAGTTGTATATGTTGTGATCAATATATGTTTGATTCCATATATATTAAATGTAGTATCCTTTTGGGTAAAACATAAAATACGGAATTTTAAATAAAAATTAGATAATAAAAATCAAGCCTAATTCATAAAATTTTGTGTCTTTCCATGAAGGACACATTTTTTGATGATTTTCCACGACAAA
>JABLTL010136781.1_pt1 | contig 13893 bp, 9 predicted proteins | sample 7160151 | NCBI WGS metagenome assembly JABLTL01 (sample SAMN14651223, study PRJNA627086) | human gut metagenome | isolation source: feces | host: Homo sapiens
AAGTATTATTTAACATTTAATGAAATTAACTGTATTGAAGCTGCGCCTTATGTAACTGCTGGCTTGATTCATGCGGATGAACAGAATATTGCTAATGCAACGTTCCACCAGTTCTTGGCAAGTGCGAAAACAGTGATTGCGGCACATCAGTCTCATCCGGAAATTCGTGTTGGTATGATGCTTGCTTTTGGCCCTGTATATGGCTATACATGTGATCCATATGACCAGTTATTAGCAAAACAGCAGGAAGATAGAACATTGTTCTATTCTGATGTGCAGATGACAGGTGTATATCCTACCTATAAGCTAAAGGAATATGAAAGAAAGAATATTACAATTCCTTTTGAAGATGGTGATGCTGCTTTATTGAAGGCTGGTGTTTGTGATTTCTTGAGTTTCTCATGTTATGGTTCTCATGTGTTAACAACACATGTTGATGAAGATATGAAAAAGGGTGAAGGAAATGGTGCAATGCAAAGAGCAGTTGCCAATCCTTACCTCAAAACAAATGCATGGGGATGGGCTACCGATCCACAGTGCTTAAGAATTGTATTGAATACATTCTATAATAGATATCATTGTGATTTATTCTGTGTTGAAAATGGTATTGGATGGAATGATAAATTTGAAGATAATACAGTACATGATGATTATCGTATTGATTATATGAGAGCCAATATTCAGTCTATGAAGGATGCGGTTGATATTGATGGTATTCCTTTAATGGGTTATCTGTATTGGGGATGCGTTGACATGGTTAGTAATGGTGAAGGTGAAATGGCTAAGAGATATGGTCAGATCTACGTTGATGCCGATAACTATGGACAGGGCACAATGGAAAGAAAGTGCAAGGATTCTTACTATTGGTATCAGAAGTGTATCAAGAGTAATGGAGAAGATTTGAAGTAATGAAAAAAAGGGATATTGTATGAGTGATTCGCTCATCAATATCTCTTTTTTCTATACTTGTAAAATGGATTTCATTATGACTTGCACCTTTTGATACCTTTTTTTGAGGATGATTTGCACCTTTAAGCGTGTTTTTCGGATATATAATTTGCACCTTTAGGCATATTTTTTGATGCGTAGTTTGCACCTTTTGACGAATTAGATGTATGAGAAATGGATTATGCTTGAAGAAATATGAACAAAATGACAATATAATAGTAGAAGTTTATACAAGGAGAAAATTTATAATGACACAATTTTTTTGGGGCAATAGTTCTAGCAGCATGCAGACGGAAGGTGGATGGAATGAAGGTGGAAAATCTTTATCTGTCTATAACATTGTAGAACCTGCAGAACATCGCAGTGACTGGCATTTTGCAAATGATAATTATCATTCTTTTGACGAAGATCTTGATCTGATGAAAGATCTTGGCATGAATATGTATCGTTTTCAGGTTTCATGGAGTAGATGTGTGAAGGATGGTGATGGGAAGTTCAATGAAGAAGGATTGGCTTTCTATGATCGTTTGATTGATGGTTTGTTAAAAAGAAATATTACACCAATGATTTGTATGTATCACTTTGATATGCCTTTGCATCTTGCAAGAGAATATAATGGATTTTTGAGTAAAGACGTAACCAAAGCATTTATTCGTTTTGGCAAGAAAATCATTGATCGTTATAGTGATCGTGTGAAGTACTGGATTACATTTAATGAACAGAATTTATATCACAATCCTTATGCATATAAGATTGCGGGCAGTGAGAATTTTGGAAAAAATACAAATACGTTGTATCAGATTTTTCATAATGTAATGTATGCACATTGTGCGATTTGTGATTATCTGCATGAGAATAGTGATGCAAAGATTGGTGGTATGCTTGCGTATAGTGAAGTGTATCCTGCGACATGTAAACCTTTGGATATTCTGTGTGCGAGAAAGCATGATGAGTTTATGAATCTGACGTTGCTGGATGCATTTTCACATGGTCATTATTCTGAAGAAATGATGCATTATGTTGAAACGCATCGTATTGATATGAAGGCAACGAAAGAAGAACTAGAGGTGATTCGTCATCATAAAGAAGACTATATTTGCTTCTCTTATTATTGTTCAACAACTGTTAATTCAGATAAGATTCCTGAAGGAACGGTACCAAATGAATATTTGATGTATGGTGGACAGGATAATCCGTATCTTGAAACGACTGAGTGGAACTGGCAGATTGATCCATTAGGTTTTAGAGATGTAATAAATAAGATATATAAAAGAACGGGATTACCTGTATTTCCAATTGAAAATGGTATTGGCGTACAGGAGGAATGGGATGGTGAGCATGAAATCCAGGATGATTATCGTATTGCTTATCATAGAGAACATATTAAAGAAATGTTTAATGCGATGCATGAAGATGGTATTCCTGTATTAGGATATCTTGGTTGGGGATTGATTGATATTCTTTCTTCTCAAGGGGATATGAGAAAGAGATATGGCGTTGTATATGTGAATCGTACGAATCATGATCTAAGAGATATGAAGCGCGTTCCAAAGAAGAGTTATCACTGGTTGAAGAAAGTGATTGAGAGCGATGGAGAAGAGATGTAAATAAATTTATTGTTTCAGTAAATTTACTGCGTCATGAAAAAATAATTTTGATATACTAAAAAGTGCGTTATTTAACGTACTTTTTTGTGTATATAAATTATTTAGGGGAAATGAAATGAAAACAAAAAGATGTATTGAGGGATTATTGTCGTTTTTGATTCTTACTTCAAGTGTAATTAATGTAAAAGCGGAAAGTAATGTGAATTCATGGTCTTTCACAAATGGTGCATGGTATCATTTCGATGAGCAAGGTAATACGCAGACAGGTCTACAGGAAATTGATGGAAATCTGTACTATCTAGATGGCAATGGTGTCATGAAAACAGGATGGCAGTATATTGGTAATGATTGGTATTACTTCCATGCCAATGGAATGGCTGCACGTAATGGCTGGATTGGAAACTACTATCTAGGCAGTGATGGAAAGATGTTAAGAAATCAATGGGTAGGTGGCTACTACGTTGATGGAAATGGTGCATGGGTTCCAAGTGCTAGTGAATGGTGCTGGATCAAGGAAAATAATATCTGGAAATATCATAGTACAAGAACAGACCAGAATTTAAGCAATGCATGGTCTTATATCAATGGTGCTTGGTATCACTTTGATGCACAAGGTAATATGCAGACTGGTTTACAGGAAATTGATGGGAACCTGTACTATCTAGATGGCAATGGTGCGATGAGAACAGGATGGCAGTATGCAGGTGAATGGTATTATTTCCATGCCAATGGAATGGCAGCACGCAATGGCTGGGTAGGAAACTATTATCTAGGCAGCGATGGAAAGATGGCGAGAAATCAATGGGTAGGTGGCTACTACGTTGATGGAAATGGTGCATGGGTTCTAGGTGCTAGTGAATGGCGCTGGATCAAGGAAAATAATATCTGGAAATATCATAGTACAAGAACAGGCCAGAATTTAAGTAGTGCCTGGTCATATATCAATGGCGCTTGGTATCACTTTGATGCACAAGGTAACATGCAAACTGGTTTACAGGAAGTTGATGGAAATCTGTATTATCTAGGTGGCAATGGTGCAATGAAAACTGGCTGGCAGTATGCAGGAGAATGGTATTACTTCCATGCAAATGGCATGGCAGCACGTAATGGCTGGATGGGTAACTACTATCTAGGAAGTGATGGCAAGATGCTAAGAAATCAATGGGTAGGAGACTATTATGTTGATGGTAATGGTGCATGGGTTCCTAACGCTTCTTCTTGGCAATGGATCAAAGAAAATAACAAATGGAAATATGTTAATACTAGAACAGGTAGTTTTGCAAAAAGTAAATGGATGAAGACGGGTTCTTTCTGGCATTACTTCGATAAAGATGGTTATAGTGTAACTGGCTGGCAGAAAATTGATGGTGATGATTATTGTTTTGATAATAACGGTGCAATGTTTGCAAATGAATGGGTAGGAGATTATTACCTGAATGCAAATGGAAAAATGGCTAGAAACCAATGGATTGGTGATTATCATGTTGGCGCAGATGGCAAATGGGATAATGTAACACCTGTTTATTATTCACAGCGTGATCCACAGTGGTCTTCAGTAACATATAATGGATATAGCTTATACAGTACCGGATGCGTACCTACATCTGTAGCAATGGCAGTGAATGGCTTTTTGCATAATGGTGTTAATCCTAAAATTATGGCTGACTATTTAGTGACAACTGGAGAATTTGCTGGAAGAAAGCATGGTGGATCTGGATTAGCAATTAAATATGGTGCTGAACATTGGGGATTGGCTACAACTGGAATTGATAGTCTGGCAACACTTGTAAGTCGCTTGGATGCTGGTGATATCGTAGTATTTCAGGTTGGTGCAGGAACATTTACTAGTCGAGGCAGCACACATGCAATTGTTTTATTTAGAAATTCTGGTGGAAGTACACATGTATATGATCCATGGAATGCACATAATGGATGGTATGGAATTGAAATGATCTGGAATCAAAGAAGTACAAATAGTTATGATTTAACAGGTGGTTATGTAGGATACGGTATCCATAGATAAATTATGGACGGAGAAGTCTTATGAAATTAAAGAAAAAAGTTCTTGTTGGTGGAAGTGTTATACTTGTCGCAGCAATAACTACTGCGGTTGTTTTAGTGAACAATCATTACAAAAATAGTGTTTCTCATATTACTTTTACTGAGGATAGCTTGAATAAAGATCATCAGTTGGAAATTGAATATTCGAATGGTGAAATATCACCAATGGAATATGTTGTTACAAATGACAAAGTGGCTGTTTCTAGTTCTCCTGAAAAGATTTCTTTAAATGCAGTGGGAGAAACAACAGTAACATATACATTGCAGCAGGGATCGAAATCTAATCAGATTCAATGCGAATTTGTAGTGAAGGATACAAAAGCACCTGTGATTACATTCTTCAACGATACTGTTGATACAGATAATATGGATGCTTTTGATGCACAGTCAAATATTCAATCTGTAGAAGATCCTGTGGATGGAAGCTTGATGTATTTAGAATCTGAACCTGAAAAGATAGATGATGTGTTAGGAAAGAGAATGTATGAAACTGGCTGGTATACAATTGTAAAGAATGAGAATTCTGTGTCTGTGCATGCATGTGATATTCATGGGAATGTATCTGAAGCGTCTTATACTGTGAATATTAGTGCTGTACCTACGGAACAGCCAACAGATACATTGTTATATAGCTATAGGCCTGTTGATTTAGCTGGAATTGATGATCCATCTAATTGGAATCAGATTGATCGAAGTGATTGGTATTATGCAGAATGTTCTTACTTGAGTGGGAAATATGCTACAGCGCAAGAGGCACTGCAAGATGTCGTTGATCATGAAAACGCAAATGGCAATACAGCGAATGTTGAAAATGAAGCACGTATATTCTGTGTGACAGATGCAGAAGGAAATGTGTTATATTATCAGGCTGGATTTGAGGAATAGTGTATGAATGCATTTAAAACAACTTTGTGCTTTGGAGCGACGGTTTCAGTTTTATCTACAAGTACATTAACTGCATATGCCAAGGAAATCACAAAAGATCTCAATCATACAAATCAGAATACAGTTCATACAGTTTTAAATCAAAACAATTTATACAGATTAACAAATAATCAATATGCAACATATTCTGTAAAATCATTTGATCTTATAAAAGCAAAAAATATTGTGGATGCAACTTCTAATGAAAAATCATGGAAATTCATCAATGGAAGCTGGTATTATTCTGATGAAAATGGAAATCAGACAATTGGTTTAAATATCATTGATGGACAGATTTATGATTTTAATGCATCTGGTGCAATGTTGACTGGCTGGCAGTATGTAGATGAGTGGTATTATTTCCAAGGAAACGGTTGGGCAGTACGCAATGCATGGATTGGAAACTATTATCTTGGCAATGATGGCAAGATGCTTAGAAATCAATGGATTGGCGGCTACTACGTTGATGGTAATGGTGCGTGGGTACCTGGTGCAAGAGAATGGAACTGGGTAAAGCAGGGAAATATCTGGAAATACCAGAGTTCTGTAACTGGGCAGTACCTTACAAATCAATGGAGTCTGATTGGTGGCAAGTGGTATCACTTTGACGCAGATGGCAACATGCAGACTGGCTTGCATGAAATTGATGGAAATAAGTATTTCATGAATGCTAGTGGTGCAATGGTAACTGGCTGGCAATATGTAGATGAGTGGTATTATTTCCAAGGAAATGGATCAGCAGTTTGCAATGCGTGGATTGGAAATTATTATTTAGGAAATGATGGAAAAATGCTGAGGAACCAATGGATTGGCGGCTACTATGTAGACGGCAATGGTGCATGGGTACCTGGTGCAAGAGAATGGAACTGGGTAAAGCAGGGAAATATCTGGAAATATCAGAGTTCTGTGACAGGTCAGTACCTTACAAATCAATGGAGTCTGATTGGTGGCAAGTGGTATCACTTTGATGCTCAGGGTAACATGCAGACTGGATTCTTTGATGTGGATGGCGCAACATATTATTGTGATAATTCTGGTGCGATGGTATCGAATGGATGGATGGGCTCCAATTATTTCTATCCAGATGGCAGACTGGCACGTGATACGTGGATCAATGGATATTATGTAAATGCAGATGGCATTTGGGTTCCGAATGCAACGGAGTGGCAATGGCGTCAAGATGGTAATCGCTGGATGTATAAAAATACTAAGAATAATGCATATGCGAAAAACTGCTGGATGGATGTAAGTGGCTCCTGGTATTATTTTGATCAAGATGGATATATGGTCACTAATACTAGAGTAGGAAACTATTTCTGTGGAAGTGATGGAAGAATGGCTACATCAAATGTGATTTATGGTGGGTATTATTATCACATTAATAGCAATGGGGCCATTGTCAGCTGTTCGAGAAGCTTATATGGTGTTGATGTCAGTCAATGGAATGGGGATGTGAATTTATCACAATATCAGAATGGGTTTGTGATTATTCGTGCTGGATATGGTTGGTCTACAGATCAGGAAGATACATATTTTAGAAAGAATATAGCAAAGTGTAATGCCTATGGAATTCCGTATGGTGTGTATTGGTATTCTTATGCTACGGATGTAAATCTTGCAAAACAGGAAGCAAATACTTTTATACAGATTTTAAGAAATTCTGGTGCAAATCCTACGCTTGGCGTATGGATGGATGTGGAAAGTGATCCATATAAAGAAGCAAGAATGACATGGAATCATGCTTCCCTGGATCCAATTGTTAAGACATTTTGTGATACGATTCAATCGAGTGGATATAGAGCGGGTGTATATGCAAACTACAACGATTTTGAAAACAATATTTCCACTGGTTATCTAAAATGGGTTGCACATTGGGGAGAAACCAATGATGGAACTTTGCAGAAAGATTTATCGAATTATGGTGCAGCAATCCATCAGTATACTAGTCGAGGAATTGATAAAAATATTATCTATGATATGGGGTATTTTGATTGATTAACTATTGTACAAAAAGATTGTTTATGCTATTCTATTAACGCACTTTCTTTATGCACGTATAGAGGCATAAGGCAGAAGGGAGAATGAACTATGAAACAAGGAATTCATCCAAATTATTACAAGACTAAGGTTGTATGTACATCATGTGGTGCAGAATTTGAAACAGGTTCTGTATTAAAGGAAATCAAGGTAGATACATGTTCTAACTGCCATCCTTTCTACACAGGTAGACAGAGATTCGCTGCAGCTGCAGGTCAGGTAGAAAAGTTCAATAAGAAATACGGACTTAAGTAAGAATGATGACTTGGGATTTTATCTCAAGTCTTTTCTTTTGATTCATCAATTCTTAAGAAGAGTATTTAGAAGATATTGTGTTTGCCATGTTATAATTGCATGGAAATTGAGTTTTTTTACAAGCTAATGGAGGGTACAATTATGCCTGCAAAGAATTACAAATCATTAGAAGAGATTAAACAATATCTTTTGGAACAATCAAAAAAAGAAAATGAAATCAATGAAAAGGATGTCATTGATATAGCTACAAAAAATCATCTCAGTGAAGATGAAGAGGAAGATTTATTTAACTGGATTCAGGAGAATGATGAAATCTTGATGTCAGGTGAAGATGAAGAAGATGAGTTAGAAGATGAGGATGAGGAAGAGGATGAAGAAGATGAGGAAGATGATTCTGAAGATACTTCATCTCAAGTAGATCGTAAGAAATCATTTGATTCAATGAAAGCATATCTTCAGGAAATTGGAGCTGTTGATCGTTTGACACCGGAAGAAGAAATTGAAATTGGCAAAAGAGCTGCACAGGGGGATCCTGAAGCTAAGGAAATCATGATCAATGCGAATCTTAGATTAGTTGTTGCGATGGCGAGAAAGTTTTTGAATCGTGGATTGTCGTATCAGGATTTGATTCAGGAAGGAAATATTGGATTGATGAGAGCTGTAGAGAAGTTTGATCCAGATAAAGGATTCCGTTTTTCTACATATGCAACGTGGTGGATTCGTCAGTCTTTAACGCGTGCTATTGCTGATCAGTCAAGAGATATTCGTATTCCAGTGCACACAACAGAACAAATCTATAAAATCAAAAAGATTCAACGTGAATTATTCCAGGAGTTTAATCGTGAACCAACACCTGAAGAAATTGCGGAAAAGATTCCTGGCATGGATGCAGCAAAAGTTACAGATTTATTGTCTGTATCACAGGATACAATTTCTTTAGAATCTCCTACAGGAGATGAAGAAGATAGTACTTTAGGTGATTTTATCAAGGATGATTCTATTAAAGGTCCGGAAGATGTATTTAAGAGTGAAGCTTTGAAAGATCAGATTGATAAAGTGTTGAAAGAATTACCTGAAAGAGAAGAAGCAATTGTTCGCATGCGTTTTGGGTTAGATGGCACAGGAACAGTGAAAACTTTAGATGAAGTTGGTAAAATATATGGGATTACTAAGGAAAGAGTCCGTCAGATTGAGAATAAAGCGATGAGAAGATTGAAAATGATCATCAAGACAAAAGAAGAATATACGGACTTAGATGAGGAGTGAGGAATGGACGCAGTAAGGGAAAAACTAATTGAATTAGAGAAACAATATAATGAAATCAGTGATCAGCTGATTAGTGAGGAAGTCATTTCGAATCCTAGAAAGATTACAAAGCTTTCTAAGGAACAGGCACAGTTGAGTGGCTCTGTAGAAGCCTGGCATGAATTACAGGAATTGGATTCTAGAATTATGCAGGCAGAAGAAATGCTTGCAGAAGAAGATCCTGAAATGAAGGAAATGGCACAGATTGAATTGGATGAATGTGTTCCTGAAAGAGAAGCACTTTTAGAAAAGATTCAAAAGATGTTGATTCCTAGAGACCCTGAAGATGGCAATGACGTCATTATGGAAATCAGAGGTGGTGCTGGAGGAGATGAAGGTAACATCTTTGCGGGTGACTTGTATCGTATGTATACAAGATATGCGGAGAGCCAGGGCTGGAAAGTACAGGTTATGGAAGCTTCTGTTTCTGAAGCTGGCGGATTTTCTCAGATTGTATTCTCTATCAAGGGTACAGATGTGTATAAGGCATTGAAATGGGAATCTGGTGTACATAGAGTACAGAGAGTTCCTAAGACAGAGACACAGGGTAGAATTCATACTTCTACTGCAACTGTTTTGTGTCAACCTGAAATTGAAGAAGAAGATTTTGAACTGGATATGAATGATCTGACATTTGAAACGCATAGAGCGAGTGGTGCCGGTGGTCAGCATATTAATAAAACAGATAGTGCCGTTAGAATTGTGCATATTCCTACAGGTATTACTGTTAACTGCCAGGAAGGAAGATCTCAGATTGAAAATAGAGAAACTGCAATTCGTATCATTCGTGCTAGAGTGTATGAAGAAATGCAGAAGGAAAAAGAAGAAGCTGCTGGCAAGGAAAGAAGAGCGAAGATTGGTACAGGTGATAGAAGTGAAAAGATCAGAACATACAACTATCCTCAGAACCGTGTAACGGATCATAGAATTCATTTTTCTGTAAACCATTTGGATCAGATCATGGAAGGCAAGCTGCAGGAAGTGATTGATGCTTTACAGGCAGAAGAAGAAAGAAGAAAGTTAGAGGTTTCTGAATGACAACTTTCTCTAGTATTGTTAGAAAATATGAAAAGCTTTGTGACAACAAGGATATTCCTTGTGAAACTGTGATGGCGTATTTAACAGAATTGGCGCAGAGAGAAAGATATGATTTATATCTGCATTATGAAGATGAAATGCCAGAAGCCTTGGAAAAGGAATTTGAAGCTGGTATGGATAGAATCTTGAACTATGAACCAATGGAGCATGTTCTTGGATATTCCTGGTTTTATGGATATAAGATGATTGTGAATGAAGATGTATTGATTCCTCGTCCTGAAACGGAAGAATTATGTGCAAATATTCTTGCGAGAATGGATGAGTGGTTTGTGGATAATCAATCGATTGCTTGTGCGGATGTTGGTACTGGAAGTGGTGCGATTGCGATTGTATTGGCTAAGGAAGAACCTAAAGTACATATGATGGCTACGGATATCAGTGAAGAGGCTGTTGTGACTGCTAGAAAGAATGCGGAGAACAACGAAGCTGACATTGAATTTGTGACTGGTGATATGTTGCAGCCACTGATTGATAAAGGTATTAAATTGGATGTATTGGTATCTAATCCACCATATATTCCTCAGGAAGAAGTAATGGAAAAGAGTGTTGTTGATTTTGAACCTCATGTTGCTTTGTTTGGTGGGGAAGATGGATTGAAGTTCTATCGTGAAATTTTTAAGAACTGTAAGAAAGTTTTGAAAGAAAAAGCATTCATGGCTTTTGAAATGGGCTGGGATCAGAGAGAAAGAATGTCTAAGCTTGTTGAAGAAATGCTTCCTGGATGTGAGTATGAAATACTGAAAGACATGAATGACAAAGATAGAATGTTGTTTGTGTATTTAAAATAAATATGAAATGAAGCTCTAGTTGTCTGCGCAGCTAGAGTTTTTAATTTGGTAGCGTTACAATACTAGTAAAGATATAACAGTTGTTGAACTGAAAAAAGGATCATTATGAAAATAAAAAAGAATGCATTTGAGAAGAATGGAAGAAAAACGAAGACTGTCCTGGCTTCTTTTCTGACGTTGCTTGCGGTGAGTACAGTTGCATGTACAAAAGAAGATACAAAAAAAGAGGAACAGAGTATCAAAGATGTAGCAACGGTTCCTAAAAAAGAAGAAAAAAAGAAAGAAGAAGAGAAAACTTTAATTGAAGAAAGGCCTTCTATTCTTTCTATTACGTATTTAAATGTTGGACAAGGAAATAGTGTATTTATAGAATGTGATGATCATTATATGTTGATTGATGGAGGAGCATCTGATCAATCTAGTGAAATTTATTCTTTCTTAGAAAAGAAAGATATTGAAAAGTTAGATTTTGTTGTGGCAACAAATACAAATGAAGAGAATGTTGGCGGACTGGCGGCAGCATTAAAAGAATATGACTGTGATATGGTGTTGGCACCAACAAATGAAGCTGCTAATGAAGCGTATGCTGATTTTTTGAAATACACGGAGAAGAACAATGGAAGTGTAACCATTTCTAAAGTGAACGATACATATACATTAGGAGATGCAAAGATATCTGTTTTGGCGTGTGCATCTAAAATTGATGCAGCGCAGTCTATTATTTTACAGATACAGCATTTTGATACAAAATATTTATTTGCGTGTGATGTGAAAGCAGAAGAGGAAGGTGCTTTATGTAAACGATATGGAGAAGCTTTAAAGAGTGATGTTCTGTTTATTGGAAATCATGGTTCTAGTATTTCTTCTTCTGATACTTTTCTAGATACAGTTAATCCAAAGATTGCGATTCTTTCTGTAGATGGGAATGATGGCAGTGGTTTACCTGAAAGTAAAGTTTTAGATGCATTGCATCAAAGAAATATTGATCTTTATAGAACAGATTGTAATGGAGATATTAAACTGGTATCTGATGGAAAATCCATTAATATATCAACAGCAAAGAAAGCTAATCTCAATCAATTACTGACACCTGGTTTTGTTCCAACGCCAGAACCAACACCAACACCAACACCAACGCCTACACCTGAACCAACTCCAGAGCCAGTAATGGAAGAACAAAAACCAATTGAACAATATTATATTATTAATACAAATACTGGGAAATTTCATTATCCAACTTGTCGTAGTATTAAGAGGATGAAAGACAAGAATAAGCTGGAATTCACGGGAACAAGAGATGACGTGCTTGCTAGAGGATATTCTCCATGTATGATTTGTAATCCTTGATGCTAAAAGGCAGTGATGAAATTAAAAATCATCACTGTTTTACATATGCATATATAAGCTAAAGAAAGCGCTTGCGGAAATGCTAGCCTTAAGAGATAATGAACTTAGAAATAGACAAGGGAGTGATAATCATGAAAAAATTATTAGCGAAGTTTTTTGCAATTCTTCTTTCTATCCTTTGTGTGATGGGAATGGGAATACCTATTTCTGCCGCTGGACAGGATACTTATTTTTCATTCAATGAAAATGATGTCAAAATGCATATTGGTGAAAGTTATCAAATCCAATATCAGATATCATCCAATTATGTGATTACTGGAACAAAAGTTTTATTCGGTGACTACAATATAAACTATAATGAAAGTACTAAAACAGTCACAGCGAAACAATATGGTTCCGCAACAATCCAATTTGACATTTCTAGAAAAAACGGCCTAGAGCAATACATTCAATATTTCAATTTGACAATTGCAGAAGATGCGACTGGATTTTACTGGAATGTGAAACCTGTAATCAAAACAATCAATACAAGTTCTCCAGATTACTCTTTAGATTTCTGGATTGATTCTAGAAAATACACAATTGAACCAGAGAACAAACCAGTCTTTGATGATGGGGTAAAGTTTATTGTGAAGGATCCAGATGGCGTTGTTACACAAGATGCGAATGAGAGTGCACTTCTTCATGCGAACAAATCTGGAACATTTACAGTCACTGGAAGCATTGATAATCAATTTTCTGATACAACACAATTTAAAGTGTTGATGGGAAATTATGCAGAAGATATTTTCCAGGATGAGATTGATAAAAACATTAGAATTGGAGAATCTTTTGATATTAAACAAGATATCAAACAATATCTCTATCCAGAAAATGGAAACTTTTCAGATGAAAAGTATACTTGTAGAAATGTCTATTTTTCAGAAGAAATTGAATTGAAGAATGGAGTTGTTACGGGTAAGAGTTTTGGTTCTGGTCTTGTTGAAGTTGATTTAGCGAATGGAGATACGATCTATTATCGAATCTCGGTTGGATTCAACGACATTTCCATGGAAACACCTCATTATGAAGATGTTCAGTGGCTTGCGATTCGTGGTATTAGTACGGGATATCCAGATGGGTCATTTAGACCATTTGTAAATGTAGCGAGATGCGATATGGCAGCATTCATTAGAAGACTTGCGAAAGATAATAACTGGTTGGATGCATCGTATTGGAAACCATCAAAAGCAGACTGGACTGCATTTGAAGATATTGATTCATCAAGTCCACATGCAGAAGATGTATTATGGTTGGCACATTCTGGCATTTCAAAAGGTTGGGATATTGGCAGTGGCAAGAAGGAATTTAGACCATATGATTCTGTAGCGAGATGTGATATGGCAGCATTTCTTCATAGACTTGCTTCAAAAGCAAAGGTGGGTGATGCGGCTACATGGAAACCATATGGATATGACTGGGCGATTTTTACAGATGTGGATGAATATAGTCCACATGCGGAAGATGTACTGTGGCTTGCACAT
>JABLTL010066268.1_pt1 | contig 13889 bp, 10 predicted proteins | sample 7160151 | NCBI WGS metagenome assembly JABLTL01 (sample SAMN14651223, study PRJNA627086) | human gut metagenome | isolation source: feces | host: Homo sapiens
GTCTTTACTATGCTGAGACTGGTGCTTCTATGCGCCCATCAAAGGTTATCTACGACCGTGCTCACAGCGCTATCGCAGAGGCTGATGCTGCAGATTTCGATTTCGATAAGATTATGGAGGGTGCTCAGTGGTTCCACTGGAGCGGTATTACTCCTGCTATCAGCGACAAGGCTGCTGAGTTGACCAAGTTGGCTTGTGAGGCTGCTAAGCGTCATGGCGTAACTGTTTCTGTTGACCTCAACTTCCGCAAGAAGCTGTGGACTTCAGAGAAGGCTATCTCAGTGATGCGTCCTTTGATGAAGTACGTTGACGTTTGCATCGGTAATGAGGAAGATGCTCAGCTCTGCCTGGGCTTCAAGCCAGATGCTGACGTAGAGGGCGGCAAGACAGATGCTGAGGGTTACTACGGCATCTTCCAGGGTATGATGAAGGAGTTCGGATTCAAGTATGTTGTTTCTACTCTCCGTGAGTCTCTCTCTGCTACACACAACGGCTGGAAGGCTCTTATCTATGACGGTAAGGAGTTCTACCAGAGCAAGCACTATGATATCAACCCTATCATCGACCGCGTAGGTGGTGGCGACTCTTTCTCTGGTGGTCTGATCCACGGTCTTCTGACCAAGGAGACTCAGGCAGAGGCATTGGAGTTCGCAGTAGCTGCTTCTGCATTGAAGCACACTATCCCTGGCGACTTCAACCTCGTTTCTGCTGATGAGGTAGAGAGTCTTGCTGGCGGTAACGCTAATGGTCGCGTTCAGCGATAACATTTAACACTTAACATTTAATATTAAAATAAAAAATGGCAAAATTTAGCAAAATGCAGGTCATGGCAGCCATGAAAGAGACTGGTATGGTTCCTGTATTCTTCAATAAGGACGTTGAAATCTGCAAGAACGTAATCAAGGCTTGCTATGAGGGTGGCGTTCGCGTTTTCGAGTTTACTAACCGTGGTGACTTCGCTCACGAGATTTTCGGTGAGTTGGTAAAGTGGGCTGACAAGGCTTGCCCTGAGATGATCTTGGGTGCTGGTACAGTTGTTGATGCTGGTACAGCTTCTCTCTATCTCCAGTTGGGTGCCAACTTCATCGTAGGTCCTAACTTCAACCCAGACATTGCACCAGTCTGCAACCGTCGCCTGGTTCCATATTCACCAGGTTGTGGTTCTGTTACAGAAATCAACAATGCTCAGGCAGCAGGTTGCGATGTAACCAAGGTATTCCCTGCTGGTAACGTAGGTGGTCCTTCATTCGTCAAGAATGTGATGGCACCATTGCGTTGGAGCAACATCATGGTAACAGGTGCCGTAGAGCCAACAGAGGAGAATCTTACTCCTTGGATCAAGGCTGGTGTTCTCTGTGTAGGTATGGGCTCTAAGCTCTTCCCTAAGGAGACTGTTGCTGCTGGCGACTGGGCGGCTATCACAGCTAAGTGCCAGGAAGCTCTTGGCTATATTGCCAAGGCTCGCGCTTAATTTTGAAAATCGTTTTTAAATAAAAGTTGTTTGGTTTTTATGCTTATGCATAAAAAAAAATGTCATCTTTATAGCGTCGTCATCAACCTTGTGGTGGTGGCGGCGCTTTTCTTTTCAGCTTGTTCGCCTGCCCATCAGTATGAGGTGGATAAGTTGAACAGCCAATCCTATGCTCTTCACTATCGCAACCTCGACTCTACCAAAGTGCTGGCAAAGAGAGCCTTAGCTCTTTCCGGCGATTATCCTACCGGTTATGCAGAGGCTTGCAACAACCTTGCCTTCGTGGCTATTGCCAAGATGGATTACAAGCTTGCCAAACAGTGGCTCAACCTGGTGGAAGAACGCAGCGACAACCAGATAGAACTCCTTATTGCCGACGTCCAGAATATGCGACTCTGTCAGCGGGAAGCCCGCAACAAGGATTTCTACGCCTATCGTGAGAAAGCGATGCGCCGACTGCGCCGAATAGACGAGGAGACTGATAACCTTCCTCCTCGTGAATATCAGCGTGCGGTCTATGCCCAGTCAGAGTTTGCGGTTGTGGCTTCCACCTATTTCTATTATGTGCAGTTGGAGAAGCCGATGATGCAAGCCCTGAACCAGATAGACCCTGACGCCTTGGAGCAGGACACAGCCCAGTATCTGAACTATCTTTACAATTACGGTTCGGGTGGAGCGATTACCCACGGTACTCAGCACGAGATTCTGCAGGCAGAATTCGATATGCTCATCAGATGCTACATGCTGGCGAGCGGTCCTAATCCTTATCCTTACTGGCAGGCGAATGCCCTTCAAGCTATCAGCGAACATATCCAGGATGAAGACAACCGGGAGTTCCTCATCAGGAACAACCTGCCTGCCTTCCAGTATCTCAACATCGAGCAGATGCCAGCCAACCTGCTTGCCGGCAACTTTGCCCAGCGGGCGCTCAATCTCTTCAGCAGCTATGGCGATGTTTATCAGACGGCAGGAGCCCATCGCACTCTTGCCGAGTGCTATTGGCAAATCAGGGATTACCAGTCGTCGCTCGACTGTCTGAACCATGCGCTCTATGACAACAAGGCTATCTTCCAGGCGCCCGACCTCGTGGCTTCCATCCGCGAGCAGATGAGTCTGGCTTATTCCGCACTCGACGACAAGGTGAAGAGCGACTACAACCGCAACGCCTATCTCGACCTGCAGGAGTCTTCCCGCCAGGACCGCCAGCTCGAAGCCCGTGCAGCCCAGCTCGACGATATCGCCACGATTCTCAATGTCATGATCATCGCCGTGATAGCCATGATTGTCATTGCCGTCATCCTGCTCTATGTCTTCGACTATATGAAGCGCAAGAAAGCCAAGGAGGAATCCACGGAAGAACTGCTTAAACCTCTGCATGAACGAATGGAGCTTAATGCTCAGAAACATAAAGAATTCCTTGAGAAGTTTGAAGAGGAAACAGAACGCCGTATAGAATTGACGATGAGAGTATCTGCCAACAAGGAACGCAACGTGGAGCAGCGCACCAAAGTGGAGTTTGCCAACTCAAATCTTTCGTATATAAACCGTATGCTGAACGAGGTGACCCGACTCTGCAAGGGTGGTGAAACTGAGGAGGTAAGAAAACAGCGCTACCAGTATATATTGGAACTGGTAGATGTCATTGAGGATTATAACAGTACCCTGACACGCTGGATTCAGATGAAGCAGGGAATGCTGAACCTCCGCATCGAGAGCTTCTCCCTGCAGCAACTCTTCGACATTGTGGAGAAGGGAAAGACGAGCTTCCAGATGAAGGGAATCAGGCTCGTGGTGAAGCCGACGGATGCTGTTCTGAAAGCCGACCGTGCCCTGACGCTCTTCATGATCAATACGATAGCCGACAACGCCAGAAAGTTTACTCCTGCCGGTGGCGAGGTGGTCGTCGAGGCTCAGGTCAAGGCAGAGGATAAGTATGTGGAGATTTCCATCACGGACAACGGAAAAGGTATGGACGAGGAACAGCTGGCTCATGTCTTCGACCGCGCCTATACCGGCGGACATGGTTTCGGACTGATCAACTGCAAGGGAATCATCGAGAAATACAAGAAGACGAGCCGCATGTTTGACAAGTGCGATATTTCTGTACAGAGCAAGGTGGGCAAGGGGAGCCGTTTTGCCTTCCGCCTTCCTGCGGGTCGTATGCTCCTGCTGTCGTTGCTGATAGCCCTGTTCTCATGTCTTCCTTCAGGCAGCGCCTGGGCGAAGATGCAGAAATCTCATGGCTCTCATCATCAGCACAAGCGTACAGCCGTTCAGAAGCCGCTCAATCTGCAGCGAGCCGACCAGTATGCCGACAGCGCCTATTTCAGCAATGTCAACGGTCATTACGAGCGCACGCTTGCCTTCGCCGATTCGGCAAGAGAGTATCTCAACCGCCATTATCTCTCGCTCCATCCTAAGGGAACCTTCCTGATGGTAAAGTATCCGAAGTCGGGAGCCATAGCCGAACTGCAGTGGCTCAGAGACAGTCTGCCAACCGACTACAACGTGATTCTCGATATCCGCAACGAGAGTGCTGTGGCAGCCCTGGCGCTCCACCAGTGGGACCTGTATGCCAGCAACAACAAGGTCTACACCCAGCTCTTCAGGGAGATGAGCGCAGACAATACGCTCGATGAATACGTGCGCACGATGGAGGTTTCCAAGAACTCCAAGAATGTGGCGGTGGTTCTCCTGATACTCCTCCTGCTGCAGCTGCCGCTGGCTTACTATCTGCTGTATTATCGCCACATCCTGCGCTATCGCTTCGCCGTAGACAAGGTGAATACCATCAACCAGATTCTGCTCAGCAGCAGCTCTGACAAGGAAAAGCTGCAGAGAATCAGCGAGATATGGGATGAGAAAACCAGCCGTAGAGCCAACAGCGAACAGCTCAACGAGGTGGTGGTGCGCATCGAGAAAGCGCTGAACGACGGCATTGCAGATGTCCGGAAAGACTACAGCAGACTGGAACTGCTGGAAGATGAAATCCATCGGACGGAATACGAGGGCGACAAGCTGTATGTTGCCAATCAGGTGCTCAACAACTGTCTCTCTGCCCTGAAACACGAAACGATGTATTATCCGTCGCGCATCCGACAGCTCATCGAAACCAATCCCGATGATGTGGAATCGCTGCGCGAGCTGATAGAGTATTACAAATCGGTATATACCATGCTGAGTACGCAGGCGATGGAGCAGGCGAAGGGCATGGTAAGGCTGGATTACCACCTGCTGGAGTTTCTTTTCGAAATTCTGATAGCCAATACGAAGAAGTGCGACATCAGAATCGAGACTACGGACGGAAATCCTTATGCCGAGGTGTATGTGAAGCAGCATGAGTCGGCTTACGTTTCCCGCCAGATTACCGATTTCTTTTCTTCAACTACCGTGGATGTCAATTATCTCGTGGCGAGACAGATAGCCAGAGAGGTAGGTGATATTACCAACTTGCGCGGCTGCGGTCTCAGTTCCACTGGCGGATCTGACGGCAGTGCAATCATCACGGCTGTCCTGCCTGTAGCGGTCGTTAAGAGAATCGACTTCGAGGGCTTGAAGGAAAGATGGAAACATAAGGTTAAATTAGAAATAACAGAAGTCCAGCATGAGAAACCTCAAGCTGGAGTTGAATAGAAATACTAAAAATAGAATTGAGATATGGAGAATTTTAAAGTGATTATAGTAGAAGATGTGCCACTGGAGCTGAAAGGTACCGAGGGCATCTTCAAGACCGACATTCCTGAGGCAGAAATCATTGGAACTGCCGAAAACGAACCGGCTTACTGGCGACTTATCAAGGCGCAGAAGCCCGACCTCGTGCTGCTCGATCTGGGATTGGGCGGTTCTACCACCATTGGCGTGGAAATCTGCCGCAGCACCAAGCAGCAGTATCCCGACGTGAAGGTGCTCATCTTTACGGGCGAGATTCTCAACGAGAAGCTTTGGGTGGATGCGCTGGATGCCGGATGCGACGGAATCATCCTGAAGAGCGGCGAACTGCTCACCCGTGGTGATGTGGCGAGCTGCATGGGCGGCAAGAAGATGGTCTTCAACCAGCCTATCCTGAAGAAGATTATCGAGCGATTCAAGAAGAGCGTGAACAGCGAACTGATGCGCCAGGAGGCTCTCATCAATTACGAGATTGATGAATATGACGAGCGTTTTCTGCGCCATCTTGCCCTGGGCTACACCAAGGAGCAGATTACCGGTCTGCGAGGAATGCCTTTCGGCGTGAAGAGTCTGGAGAAGCGCCAGAACGAGCTGGTGCAGAAGCTGTTTCCTGACGGCAACAACGGCAATAGCGTGAATGCTACCCGACTGGTGGTAAGGGCGTGCGAACTGCGCATCCTGGATATTGATAATCTTGTGGCTGACGAGGAGTAGGTCATAGGGGAGATAAGTCATGGGGAATAGGACTATGAGGAATAGGAAATCGATTTATCGGAAGTTGACGCGTTTGGGGGCATGGCTGGCTAGCGGATTGCTGGTTGGCCAGTGCGTCCTGGTGCTGGTATCGTGGCTGCAGACGGCTGCGATGCCGGAAACCTTCCCGCGCACGTTGCTCAATGCCGAGGGCATCCGATGGTTCTTCGGACGCTTTACGGAGAATCTGATGCAGCCGATACTGGTCTGGCTCCTGCTGCTCTGCATCTCGCTGGGGGCACTCTACAGGAGCGGTCTGCTTCATTTCAACGGCAGGGAATATCGCCAGCGGGTAGCCATGCGAGTGGTGTTTTTCGAGTTTCTGCTGTTCGTCTTCGTGATGGTTTGTCTCACGATGGTTCCCCATGCTATATTGCTGAACGTGATGGGTGGCATCTGGGGCAGTAGTTTTACAAAGAGTCTCCTTCCGTACATTTGTTTTGCGGTCATGGTGATGAGTCTCACCTTCGGTGTGGCGAGCAACCGCTTCCGTTCGCTCACGGAGGCTTATGAGGCGTCGTATTTCGGCATCCGCATCTTTGCTCCTCTCTATCTCCTCTACGTTCTCTCCGTCCAGCTCTACAGTTCCCTGGTTTATCTTTATTTCTAAAAGGACGGGGCTAATATCTCTGTGAAATATGAAAATATCTCTGAGAGATAAAAAAATATCTCGGTGGAATATAATATTATTTCTGAGAGATAAAATAATATCTCCGTGGAATATGAAAATACAGAACTTTCTCATGTGGTCCAAGAACGGGCTGAAGGACTAAAAGCTCCTAGCCCAATGTGTAAAAAGAGTAGGGATATAAAAAAGCCCTGCAAGAGGTAACTTGTTGCTGTTCTCTTGCAGGGGATTTTTATCTATTATTGGGCTTACTTGTGAAGCTTTTGCCTAATTGACTGTTATTGTTGGGTTACTTTGTCGTTTCCATTTGTTGAATTACCAGTATCGTCTGTCCAATCATCTGCAGATGCAGTGAAGTTAATTGGAGTCAAGATTGGCTGGCCTTGGTCAGTATAACCACCACCGAATATCAGGGTGTAGACATAACGCTTGCCTGGCTCCCAAGTAGCACTAAATGGTACATAGAGAGTATCAAAGCCGTTTTTGCCGAATAGATATGAATTATTCTGCTTTATTCTGCAGCTGATTTCAAGATATGTAAGCTTGGCATTGTCAGCAGCCTCTTTGTTTTTTTCAGAAGGTACCCAAGGGCTTAAGACTTGTGGAACAAATAGCATTGGCTTTGTGAAAACATCTATACCAGTATTTGTGAATTTTGCTGATCCATCCATTCCGACCGTAAAAGTGATTTGTGCAGAACCTGTTTGAGACCAGTCTGTTCTTTGAGGCTCCCCTGCAGGAATAGTGAAGGTACCTCCTGTTTGGAAATTGTGGAATTTGATTCCGTTAACCTCTACTTCCAATTTGTCATCATTGGTTTTTGCCTTAAATAAAACCTGAGACAAAATATGCTTGAAAGCCAGGTTTACCTTACCACCATTAGAATTTGTCTGTTCCTTGGCAACAGCATACATTACATCAAGGTTTTGATTACCACCTGCTGTTTTATACTCGTCAAAACTGGTGTATGTTATCGTTTGCGCATCTTTATTGATTTTCCAAAATAAATGTATATCTTCAGGAAAGGTTGCAGGACTTACTGCATAAAAATTCAAGTGGGAATCTGGCCAATAGCGAAGGTCTGAAGAATACTTATATCCCCAGGCACTGGTAGTTTTGTCGTACTCGATGTGAACACCATTACGTAGATGAAGATCATCATCAGTATCATTATTACCCATAAAAGCGTTACCGGCATCATCAAAGGCATACACCTTGAAGTCCGTCGATGTGATATTCCCAGAATTAATAATCGTTGCTCTAGATCCCATCTGGCTGCCAACGGTATGGAAGCCGATTGGGGTCTTTTCCTGAGCAGTATCAATGCTTGCGAGCTCGGTGTCCGAGCATCCTGACAGCGATGCCATTACGGCAAAGGCTGCGGTTAATAAATAAATTTTATTCATAAGATAATTAAATTTACTAAAACGTTAAATATATATTTGGTTTATTTTACCTGAAACTTTCTGAATTGCATATTTTCTAACACAGAATATCCGTGTTTACGTCTGCCCAGTCATCGGCCCCGACGTCAAATCCGGCATCGTCCTTGCTGCCTCCGGAATCCTCCGGAATGTCGAAATCAAAGTTCAATACCAGATGAACATTGCCTATATGGCCCTTTACGGGGAAGGAACGGACCTGCTGGGTTACGTCCTGCTCCAGAACATGCAACTTGCCCGTGCGACTCTTGATGTAGAGCTTGAACACATGGGGCTCGGTGCTCTTCTGGCGATAGCCGAAGGTGTAGAAGCCGCCCTTGATCTGACCGTCCTTTACCTCGCCGCCAAACAGCAGGCGCTCGGATGGAACATTATCGGGCAACTCATCGTTTGCCAACAGCAGCGAACCCGACATTCCTGAAAGACTCGCCCTGATGTCAGCCACTCTCTCAAGATGGCGGATGCCATGCACCTCGTAGGTGTATCGGCTCACCTTGTTCTCGGGATGGAGCGTGATGACCAGCTCGTCTTCCTTGCCATTGTCCTTGACCGAAACCGTTTCCAGATGGTAGCCGCACATCCACGGAGGAGTGATGCAGGCTTGCTCGCCATCAGGCGTCTGGACGGAGCGGGTATAGGCGGTAAATTGCCAGAAACTGTCAGTATTCTTCCACAGAATGCCGTCGGCATCATAGTTGTAGCTCGCCACGGCATAGTCGTTGACTGGCAACTCTATCTTCCGGTCTTCGCCATACGGGAAGTCGAATATCCAGGGATCACCTTTGCCTTGGAGAGGGAAGAAGATGACTCGCATTCCTTCCGGCTTCTCGAAGTCTGCCAGCTGTTCCCATTTCAGCACCACTCTGAGGGAGCGGAACTTGACGGTTCCGGGGAATTTGAGTTCCTTATGCTCGCAGGAAGTCAGGATAAGGGTGAGCAGGAGGATGAAAAATGTAAGGATTCTTCTAATCATCGCCACCTCCTTTCCTGTCTGTGGAATCCATCAGAAAAGAATTTTTCTTTCTGGATTTTCCCTGATTACTATTCCCTTTGCCCAGGAGCCAGACGAGCGATATTTCAGCCTTTGTAGGGCCTATCCATTGCCGCTTCTTCGTGGCTTGCCATACGTATTCACCGTCCTGTGGGAGATATTCGTGGTAGATTCCGCCCCAGTATCCGGCTCCGATGGTGAAATCGATGTTCCATCTTCGGGCGATGGGGAGGGAGTAGCCATATTCGGCTCCCACCACGTAGTTCATCTTGTCCCAGAGCGTACCACCAGGCTTGCCGCCCATGTAGCCCCTTCCACCGGTTTCGAAATCGTAGGTGAAAATCTGGCCGTACACCCCGACATGATGCCCCGTGAGGGCTTTTCTTCGGGCTGCCTTTCCCAGCCATTTGCGCAAGGCAACATCTCCGCCATAAGCTCGCCAGTACCAATGGCTGCGGTCGTTGTTCCACCAGCCATACATGGCGTTGGCGGCAACCGTCCATCTCTTGCCGAGGTCGAATTCCACTCCTACGTTGGGAATCAGCAATGCGTCATATATCATGTTCGTCCGTATAGCCATATAGAATGGCTTGTTCATCGTCACGGAGTCGATCTCCTGCTTAACATTTTGTGCTGGCGCTCTGCTGCCATATATTAATAATGTGATGAGGAGAATATAATTGGTTATTCCGTTCATCTGTTATCTGAGAATTGCATATTTTCTGCTAATTTTATTCATTTTCGGCTGCAAAGATAAGAAGAGTTTGTAATATTACCAAATTAAAATAGTTAAAAAATTGTAAGGGGGGGGATTAGTATTATTTGTCAAGAATGTTGCCTTTTTGGGAACAAAATCATAAGAAAAAGTGTATTGCAAAAACGATTGCAATACACCTTGAATATTATTTCTTTTCCAGCTCCTGAAGGCTCTCCATTTTCTTGGATTCCAGGAACTCGTAGATGCCGCAGAGATGCTCACGGACTCGGCCGTGGCCGAATTCGTAGACCTTGCTGACAAGGCCATCAAGGAAATCACGGTCGTGGCTCACCACGATGAGTGTACCGTCGAAATCCAGAAGTGCCTGCTTCAATACATCCTTCGTCTTCAGGTCGAGGTGGTTGGTAGGCTCATCGAGAATCAGCAGGTTCACCGGCTCCAGCAGCAGCTTGAGGATGGCAAGACGGGTGCGCTCGCCACCCGACAACACCTTCACCTTCTTGGTAGAATCCTCGCCGCCAAACATGAATGCACCGAGCAGATCACGAATCTTGTTGCGGATTTCGCCCTTTGCAACATCGTCGATGGTCTGGAATACCGTAAGCTCGCCATCGAGCAGAGAAGCCTGATTCTGAGCGAAATAGCCAATCTGGACATTATGTCCCAGCTCCAGTCTGCCTTCGTTCTGAAGCTGGCCCATGATGCATTTCACGAGCGTAGACTTACCCTCTCCGTTTCTTCCCACGAAGGCAATCTTGTCGCCTCGCTCCACGGTGAGGTTCACGCCGCTGAAAATCTGCTTGCCGTCGAACGACATCGCCACATCGCTCATCTGCACCGGATAGTTGCCGCTGCGTGGACTAGGCGGGAACTTGAGACGCAGACGGCTGGTGTCCTCCTCATCCACCTCGATGAGTTCCAGTTTCTCCAGCATCTTCACGCGGCTCTGTACCTGGAAGGTCTTGGAATAGGTTCCCTTGAAGCGTTCGATGAAGTCCTTGGTCTCGGCAATCATCTTCTGCTGTTCCTCATATTTCTTCATCTGCTGCTCGCGGCGCTCCTTTCTGAGTTCCAGATACTGGCTGTAGGTAGCCTTGTAGTCGTAGATTCTGCCCATGGTCACCTCGATGGTTCTAGTCGTGATATCGTCAACGAATTTGCGGTCGTGGCTGATGACAACCACCGCCTTCGAACTGTTGATGATGAAGTCTTCCAGCCATCCGATAGATTCGATGTCGAGGTGGTTGGTCGGCTCATCGAGGAGCAGTACGTCGGGCGATTTCAGGAGCAGCTTAGCCAGTTCTATACGCATGCGCCATCCACCGGAGAACTCGCTGGTAGGGCGGTTGAAGTCGGAGCGTTCGAAGCCCAGTCCGAGCAACGTCTTCTCCACGTCTTCCTCGAAATGGGTCATATCGATGGCATAGAATTTTTCTGACAGAGAAGATACCTTTTCGATGAGCTGCATGTAGTCGTCGCTGTCGTAGTCGGTACGTGTGGTGAGTTCGTTGTTGATGCGGTCGATTTCCGCCTGCATCTCGTGCAGATGGGCGAACGCCTGGCAAGTTTCCTCGAATACGGTGCGTCCGTCTTCGGTCATGAGGTGCTGTGGCAGATAGGCGATGACGCAATCTTTCGGAGCCGAGACCGAGCCACGTGTGGCAGTTCTCACGCCTGCGATGATCTTGAGCAGGGTACTCTTTCCTGCGCCATTCTTTCCCATCAGGGCTATACGGTCCTTCTCATTGATCTGGAAGGAAATGTCTTTGAATAGGGTGGTGCCGCCAAATTCTACGGTCAATCCATCAACTGTAATCATATCTTTTTTCTTGTTCTAATGTTTATTTCTTCTGCAAAGGTAATGAATTATTGTCATTTTCGGGGATGTTCCATCAGGAATATTAGGTTAATGTTTCATAAAAGATTTCCACTTAGGTATGGGTTAAGTGGAAAAAAACAGCTTTTCATTGGTATGAACATATTACTGCAAGATAAGGAAAAAGCAAAAAAAAGAAGGCGATAGCTGACACAATTCACGATGTGTCTGCTATCGCCTTCTTCTGTTTTGATGTTATTGGCTAGGATAATATTTCTTTTATTTTCTCCTCTTCGATATGCAATGTCTTTGCTATCATTTCTGCAGCCATGCCAGATTTCGACAGAGCCAAGACTGCTGCACGCAAAGATGCTTTCTGCTCTTCAAGCGCAGCATTCTGCTCTTCAAGCGTTTTTAATACAGCATCCTGCTCTTCAATTATTTTGTTCTGTTGCATGATAACCGTATCCCTGTCTTCCAAGGGTTTAAAATAAACATCCTCAGCATTCATTCTGTTTCTGATATCAGGATTAGCGGCTGCCGACTGGAGACGATGAAGGATATGAGCCATTTCTGCATCATCCGCATATTTATTTTCATCCAACTCTAGCATTCTCTGGTCATCTGGATAAATCTGTGACTGATCGAACACACTCAATATTTTCTCCAGTCTATTGTTCACTCTTCCTTTCAGCAGCGGAATCTGGACAATGATGCTGTCGTGCTGCAGACTCTCTACAAATGGGTCTGGCTTCTCCTGGAGAATTTCATTTCCTTCATAGTCATATACCTTATGCTTGGCATAGATTACGGGATCCTTGAATTCACCCACGCAATGCCCCAGCAGATAAACAGCTACAGTAGGCAGGGCAAACTTGCCCTTGGTTTCCTTGCGCATATTCTCCTTGTTGTTATACTGCACAGCCAGATATTGGCGAAAGCGCAAGGTCTCCGTCTCCAGCCATGTTTTCTGCAATTCTATCAGAATAAGCTTCTTGCTGCCATCGTTTTCCAATACGGTTGCCGCAAAATCAACACGAAACATGGATATGGCATCACGGGAAATGTTAGGATACTCGTGACGTCGCATTTCTACTGCAATCACCGTTTTCTGCAAGAGTGCAGAAAGCAATGTCTTGGCTATTCGCTCGTCTTCCATCATATACTTGAAGACGGCATCATAAAGTGGGTTGGCTACGTATATCAACATATTTTCTCCTCCTGATTATTTAAACATCATGCTTATCACACACCTGGTTATGATGCAAGCCATCAATCGATGATGTGATTGATGACCATTCCTGCGATTGCCATGCCGAAAGTGGCGGTGATGTGGCAGAGCGAACCGTTGATCTGCGCCTTTGTTGAGCACCATTCGTGTTCCACGAGTCGCTGGTCGCCCCTGTTCTGCATCGGCTTTTCCTCGCTGAAAACGCATTGGAATTTGCGACGGGGAAACGTCTTGTTCTTCTTGAATTTCTTGCGCAGGGCCCTTGCCAGCGGATCGCCATCTACCTTCCAGAACTCAGTCTTCCTCACCATGAACGGGTCGCTGCGGAGGGCTGCACCCATCGAAGAAATGAAGGTGATTTCCTTCGGAAGGGAAGTGGCACGGAGAATCAGATCTGCCTTGTCCTTCAGCGAGTCGATGGCATCGATGATGAAGTCGTATTCCTCCATGTGGAATTCGTCGGCTGTTTCCGCCTGATATATTTTCTGATAGGCGGTGATGTTGGCGTCAGGGTTGATATCCAGCAGGCGCTGGCGCAGTGCATCCACCTTCACCTCGCCGATGGTGCGGCTGGTTGCCATCAGCTGGCGGTTGCAGTTGGTCACGCAGACGCGGTCGCTGTCCACGATGGTAATGTTCCTCACGCCGCTTCTCAGCAGTCCCTCAGCGCACCATGACCCCACGCCTCCGATACCGAAGATGAGCACTCGTGCCGACTGTAATTTCTCAAGATTATCCTTTCCCAGGAGCAGTTCCGTTCGTCGCTGCATTCCCCGCTCCATTGCTGTTATTTTATTTCCCATTCAATTATCTTTTTATTATCTTTCAACCTTGCTTTGCGCAATTCCGGTGCAAAGATACGAAGATTTTCTGTATCAACCAAATTTTTGCATGTGATAAGGAGCGATTTTCAGCAACTTACGATTTGAAACTTAGTTAAAGAAATCAAACTCTATGTTTTGTGGGGCGCATCTCTATGTTTTGTGGCATAGAAAACTATGTTTTGCCATATAAATCAGCATATTACAAAGTAATACCCGTTTTCTGGAAACGTATTCAGTATTCAGTTATTCAGTTTTTTTCGCAGTGGTTACCATTCTCTGTATAGATAGTATATTATATATATATAAATATATATATATATAATATAAAATAATTACTTACAATTTA
>JABLTL010121365.1_pt1 | contig 13887 bp, 13 predicted proteins | sample 7160151 | NCBI WGS metagenome assembly JABLTL01 (sample SAMN14651223, study PRJNA627086) | human gut metagenome | isolation source: feces | host: Homo sapiens
AAGAAGAGGATGGAGTCTATACAGTAAGTGTACAAGTTGAACCATCCAATGTATTTCAGACATTGCAACAAAGCTCTACAGAGGTAAGTAATGAAAAAATAAAGCAGGGATTGGATGGAAATGATCCGGAAGTCTTTGCATCTGTATTAACAGAAAGCGTTCAGAAGAGTCTTGAAAAGAACAGTTATGGAAAAGCTGTTACTGTAAAAGTATCAGTGGAAAAAGATAATTCAGGAAAGTATGGTCTTTCGGATACAGAGATGAGTAAGCTGGAAGCAGCGATGTTTCCAACAGAATAAAGAGAAAAAAGGATTATCTGGAAAAATAAATCCGGATAATTCTTTTTTTTTGACAAAAGGCGACAGTTTTTTCTGCGCTATGTGTATTTATTTATAGAGGGATAAATACAACGGAGAAGAAGAGATATGCTATATATTGCGATTTGTGATGATGATGTGCTGATGGCGGAAGCAATGGAACAGATTATCGGAGAAGTGCTGAAGCAGGAAGACTGTGATGCCTATATAGAGAAGTTTCAAAATGGTAAGGAATTCCTGGATCAGTATAAGATCCGTGACCAGGAACTGATATTCCTGGATATTGATATGCCGGAAAAGACGGGAATTGATGTGATCCGGGAGTTGGAGAAGATTCACAGGCATCAGAATGTTGTGCTGGTGACAGGATATGATCAATTGATACTGGATTCTTTGCATTACCGGCCATTTCAGACAATCCGAAAAGTCAGAATGAAAGAAGATATTCCGAATGCACTGAGAGAATATCTGTCATTACAGCAAAGAAAGCGGGAAGAGATAGAATACGTCTGCAACGGTACGATCAGTCACGTTTATAATAAAGAGATAGAATATATTGAAAAATATAGGAATAATCTGATCATCCATAAGACGAATCAGGAACAGATAACCTTCAGGGATAATCTAAAAAAATATGAAATAGAGTTATGCGGAAAAGGATTTTTACGAATCCAGTCTGGATATATTGTGAATATGCGTTATGTAAGAAGCATTGTGAAAGGGGAAGTAATTATGCGTTCCGGAGCTGAACTGACGATCAGTAGAACCCGGATAAAGATGGTTAAAGAACAATATAGTAAGATGAAGAGGAGGTAGGGAATGCTGATAAAGTTTATGAACCAGATTCTGTGTATTTCAGAAATTGTGATTATGATTACATTTCTGATCGATACGCTTAACTGGAAAGATAAGAAAAGTAATCTGCCATATGCCGTAATAATAGGGATGCTCATATGGGGGACGGAACAGATGAATGGCAGATTCGCCGGAAGTTATATCGTGAGTGTGGCAGCATTCTTTTTGCTGCTCTTTCTTTTTGCATATATATTTCTGAAAGGAAGCTGGCAGATGAAGTGCATGGTGTGCCTGTTTCCATTTTTTATAGATACAGTGATCAATGTAATCCTGATGCAGATCTCGGCACTGGTCAGAAAGATTCCAGTTGGTGAATATCTGAAACTGGGGGATCACTATTTCATGATTGCTCCGCCATTGTCCAAAATGATGTTGGGAATTGCATTATATATGGTCTGGAGAATATTAAAAAGAGAAGGACTGCAGTTGCCGGAACAGTATTATCATCTGATTAACATACAGCTTTTTCTGACGATCGTGATTGAATATATTCTGTTTTCAGTTATCAACAAGCGGGTATATGATACGGCTGCAAATGGAATGCTGACCATGGCATCCATTGTGATTGGGATTATCAGTTTCTATATGATAGAACTGATATTTGCGATCAACAGAAAGAACAGGGAAGTACTTATGTATAAAATGGCGGCGGTGCAGAATAAAGAACAGAAAAAGCAGTTGGAATTATTCGGGCAGTCAGCACAGAAGATGCGGCAGTTGAGACATGATTATAAGAATCACATGGATAATATCCGGAGAATGGCAGAGAGCCAGGACAATGATAAGATTAAGAGATATGTAGAGGAACTGCAGGGAGCATATCAGAGAAAAAGTATGGAACATATCTGTACAGGCAGTGAGATACTTGATGCAACGCTGAATAATAAGATGGATATTGCGGATGAGGAAGGAATCCGCATATTTTGTGAGATAATTGGAAATGTAAGCAGTATCAATGATGTGGAGTATGCAATCATATTGTTCAATCTGTTAGATAATGCAATAGAAGCATGTGAAAAAGTAACGGAAGGTGATCGTGAGATTACGATATATATGGAAATGCTGCAGGAAGAATGGAATCTGATCATTGGCAATACGATAGAAAAATCTGTTCTTGAGAATAACCGGGAATTACATTCCGATAAGAAGAACAGTGAGGAACACGGGATAGGACATGTGACGATAAAAGAGCTGGTTGAGAAGAGGGATGGAATTGTGGAGTATTATGAGAAAGATGGGCGGTTTTATGCGCATGTGATAATGGGAGTACAGTAAAGAAAGCAGAATAGAGCTGATTTTATGGAACTGTACATAGAAATTAAACTGAAAGTTTAATGACACATGATGGAGAAAAGAATATCCTTATCTTATCATTTGTGTGAGGTGTTAAGATGAGGTTTGAAAAGATCAGTCAAGAAGACAGAAAAAAATTAGAAAAAGTTCTTTACAAAACAATTGTAGAAGCGTTTAGAACAGAAAAGATCAAAGAAAACTATTACAAATATAGTGTTAAATTACAAGACATTATCTTTGTAACCGATATGACAGATGATGAATTAAAAGAATCCATAAATATAGCTTGTGACGTTATGGAGGAATTGAAGAAAATAAATAATGAGGGAATGGATAAAAAGAAACTGAAAGAAATACAGGATAAGGAATATACGGATGAACTTTTTGAAACATTAGACATATGGAATGCTATAGCAACGGAGCATTTAAAGGAGTTACTAAATCGAGCAGACGTGGTGCAGAGAGTGGCCGGTGTATGGGCAGCTATTATTGCGAATCCAGTAGTAATAAGTGCGATAACAATTGTCTATGAGATACAGGTGGATAAATTTGATGATGAAGAATTATATGCTCAGGGAGCATATTTTGTTACACGTGCAATTATGAAAATGCGTGGAACCGAAATATTGTAAATACCGATAAATCAGTGCATACTGCACGGTCATCGAGTGCATGCTTTATTATTGAAGCGAATGGTACTATGAGGAGTCGTATGCGGAAAAGCCACACGTACGGATCTGTGAGGGGCTAAGATTGAGAGGTCTTAGTCTACTTGACTTATAAGTTCCCTTTGCTGGCGACATTGGAAAGAATAGTTTATAGAGCGTTTTTTACAGTTGTGTAAGAGGCTCCCTGTTGTGGAATATCAACAGGGAGCCTCTTAGCTGTTATTAGTCATTCTTTGCTATTGTTGGAACCGGAATGCGGGAAGGAACATAACTGTTTGTATGTTTTACATAAATAAACAGTCGATCATACATATGATATGTCGCAAATAATAAGTAATATTGGGGTGAAAGATAGCGTTGTCCTTCCGCAGAGTGAAATAATGGAATGGCAACAGAATCAGGCCGGAGACTAGGGTAAACAACTAAAGACCTTACTGAATACAAAGGTTTAACATAAATGATATCAGTAATATTAGGGAAGCCATGGAGTTGAATTAAATGTTTTTGTGTGGGTGTAAAAAAATTGGTTTGCTGCTGCATTGTTTTGAATCTCCTTTTTGAAAATTGAATTTAAATTGTTACATTAATAGTGTGTAGTATTTTATAAAAAAGTTGGTTTTGTGGACAAAATAAAATGGAAGAGGTGTGTAGAGATAAAAAATTTTGTCCACAAATTTGCAAGAAATGTAAAAGTAAGGGACAATATATGTAAATACAAAAGAAGAAAGCTGTAACTTATTGGTTTACAAGGGTATAAATAGAGCGGCAATATAGTATACCAGAAGTTTAATGACTATAGAGGTAGAAGGTGTTAAATTATATTTGCAGTTTAAAATCCTTGTACAAGAAAAGGAGGTTAAATATGGATGCACCATTAGTAAATGCAGTAGAGACAGGAAAAAACATAAAAAGATTAAGGGAAGAAAAAGGGATTACAGTAAAGGAACTTCAGAAAATCTTTGGCTTTGATACGCCACAGGCAATTTATCGATGGCAACGAGGAGAAATCCTTCCATGTTTGGATAATTTATTAGTATTGGCAAAAATTTTAGATGTGCAAGTAGAGAATCTTATTATTCAAAATCAAATCAAATAGGTGTGGTACATATGAAAAAAGAATATAAGTTGGTGGGAAAAGTTACAATCCCAAAGAAGAAACGTAAGGAAGTAAAAAGTATAATACAAAAAATTTTATATCTGGGTGGAATAAGAGAAAAAGAAACCATAGAAATTGATGGCTGGCAATGCATAACGGCAGGAATACCAAAGTGGAATGCACGCGAAGTTATTAGTTTTAACTATAATATGTTTACTAATACGAGTTATGAAGTAGGAAGGTTATATTTAAAAGCTGGATCGATAAAAAATCCATGTAATCATGATAAGGAATATGATTTTGTTGCGAATTTAATCCGAGTTGTATTAGAGAGTTATTCGACAACGCCGTGTTATTTGTGCTGTGATAATATACCGTGCTTCATTGCGGATTATGCAAGGGTAATAAACGGAATGATTGGGAAACAGTTGTCTTTTCCAAACAGAAGTAAAATGTGGAAGATGTATTACATTTTATATAAGAATGGTTGTGACAATATAACAGCAAGAGAAATTTTAGAGACTGCAAGAACTACGGAGGTAGAAGAGTCTGCAGTTGAACATTTTCTTACAGTACTTTGCGTGGGAAGTTATGAACCTATTGTGCCAAGAAATTTTTGCAGAATAGATAAGAAAGAATTTGAGAACAGTTTTACACTTAATATTTTAGAAAATATTCGACAGTCTATGGAAGAATTGATAAATACAGAAGGAAAAGAAAAAGTTTTTGAATTCTTGAAAAATCTTCTAGGGAAAAAATATGCACAACGGAAACTATTTGCAGAGGAAGACAATTTATATGGAACAGTTGCAGCGGGATCTTTATATTTACTTCCAGCGATGCTTGGAAAGACCTATTCTTTAATTACAGGAGAAGAATTCTGGAAAACGTGGGAAAAATTGGATTTGGGAACAGGCTATGAAGATATAATCAGACCGAAAAATGATGTATTACCAATAAAAGGGACAGAAGAGGATATAGAATTCTACAGAGCATTGGGAAAGCAGAATGAAGATGAATTGATGCGATACAAAGGAGACAAAGAATTAATGCTTTCCGGTAATATGCAAAATGCTATTGAGAGATGGAAGAGAGCGTATGGACAAGTTACGGAAAAAGAAATTAAGAAGTTGGAAATGGAAAAAGCATTGAAAAAGCTTTTGGAAGATTTTTTTTATGTATGGAACTTTCGGGTATTGGATACGGCATTTGTTAGAGAATTCTTGAAACATAAAAATGATGACAGATATAAACGTGCAATGATAGTATTAATCGAATTAATGGATAAAGAAACAAAATACTTTCCAGAATTAACAAAAAGAGAAGCAAATATATGGTTGATAAGAGAAATTAGAGATGCAGATGAAATGATAGAGATAAACGCATATCTTGGAATGCTTCGAAATCATTTGCGGCGGAAAGAAATCCTTGGCTTTTAAGGAGGGGGTTTAAATGGGAACATATGTGTGGTATTCGGGGGCGGCGGATTATCCGTTGGAGAAAAGAAAGAGAATAAAAGAAAATATTCTTAAGATGCTGGATGCAGGCGGTATGATGCAAATAGAATCAGTAAAAAATAACAATCATGAATTATATGTTTTATCTAAGCCGGAAAAAGATCAAAATAATAGAATATTGTGGAATTATAATTACTTTGAGGATGATATGTGGGAAACTGCAAGTTTGGATTGCAAAGACTTACAGATTTATTCTAATAAGGTAGGAAATGAAGAATACAAAGATGTGATGATAGCATTGTATATGTTATCGGAGTTGGAAGATAATGATATCGGGTTCACCATGTGCAATGGAGATATTGTGTCGGAAGAAAAATATGTCGGATGGATTAATCAGATCCTTGGAACTAATTATAGTTTTAGGAAAAGATTTAATTTATGGGAAAACGTGGAGTGGTATATTGAGAATGAAAAATGTGAAGAGATGCATATAAGCATGAAGGAACTTTTTGAACTTATACCAAAAAATTTGCGGTATGCGGCCGGAGGAACAGAATTGGCAGATCTCTTGTGGGTCATTAATGGTACATCGAGCTTGCTGCCAAGAGATTTGGATCCGGATAGTTATGCATATGAAGTTTGGAAATGTCAGAGGGCAATACAAGAAATTTTTATTAAAGACCTGGAAAATGAAGAAGAAAAAATATTAAGTTTGTTACAGATGCCGCGAAATCGGCGGAAATCAGTTATGGATCCGATTATGAAAAAGTTGGCAAAATTTACACTTTTTTTGCCTGCAAGAATTGTATTGTTCTTATACACAGAATTTACAGGTGATAACTTTTGGGAAATATGGAGTGCTATAAAAAGCGGTGCGTATCATGACGAAAAAATGAAAAAATATGCAAGTAAAGAATTAGAACTTTACAGAAAAATTTTTATTGAAGGACCAATTGCTCCAGTTACAACATCGGATTTTTTAAGCCAAGATGGATACTTTACATTTTGGGAGACGCCTTCAGAACTTGTTGGAGAAGAAAACTACTATATATCAGATTGGGACCGGCTATATTGGTGGGGAAAAATAGAAGATGTAGAAATCACGGAAGAGATAGATATATGGTTAAACATGCTGGTGAAAGAATACGAAATGATATTGAAAGGCAAAGAACAAGAGACAGAAAATGCATTTGTGGACCATATATTTAATACAATGGAATATTTAAATTCATTCTATGGAAGAATTTATTTGTTCAAGGAATTTTATAATGCACTTTTGAATAATTCACATGAAGTGAGATATCAGGCTATATTAGACCTGTTGGATAAATTTGGGGAAAAGAATAAAGAAATAGGACGTGTGTATCAAAAATATGGAAATAAAGAATGGTGTATATTAAGTAAAAATTTAAAATGTAATAGAGGAAGAATGGAAATAAAACGGATAATAGGTGTGATGGCAAATAAAGAATTAAGAAAGAAATATTTCGGATTTTAGGAGTACATAGGCGGATACGGAGAGTGTATTCGCCTTTATCATATGAGGAGAAACAATGCAATTTAAGAATTTAGCGGAAGAAATGACAGAAAAAGATTTAAAAGAAGTACTGGAAATAATATATCCAGATACTATCTTTTCTGGATATAAAAGAATGGAAAGAGAAATAAAGATTTTTTTTAAACTGCATGGAAAAATTAGGTCTTGTGTATTGATGGCAGATCAGGTTGTCGATATGCCAAGTGGCATGAGGTTGGATAATAACACGCAATATGAGTTTCAAAAGTATATGGTTGCTCACGGATACAGTGAATTATGGTTGAATAACAAGTATACGGAATAAAAGTGTAATGATAATATTATTAAAGGCTATTTTGATTATGAATTCGATGGAAAATAATAAAATATAATCCGTAAAAAAACTACGGATAAACTAAAAAAAACTACGGATAATCATATAATAAGAAAAAAGTATGGAGAGTGATTATCATGTTACAGAAATTCAGTGTAGAAAACTTCAAAGGATTTAAAGAAAAAATTACATTAGATATCGGCTCACCGAATAATTACAATTTTAATTCTGAACTAATTGAAAAAGGATGCGTTACAAAAGGAATTATTTATGGTATCAATAGTTGTGGAAAATCGAATCTTGGATTGGCAATTTTTGATTTGATTACACATCTGACTGAAAAAGAAAAACTTCTTCGAAGTTATGATTTTTATCTTAACATGAGTGGCAGGAAATCTTTTGCGGAGTTTGAATATACATTTGTATTTGATAGTCATGAAGTGATTTATCATTATTGTAAAACGGATGTGAATACATTGAAAATGGAGAGTTTGTCTATTGATGGAAAAGAGGTTATTTATTATGACTTTTTATCCAGAGATGGATTCACATTGTTAGAAGGATCAGACACGCTGAATGCTTCAATTAAGAATGAAAGTCCAATATCCCGAGTGAAATATGTAAATAACAATTCGATTCTTACAGATACAGAAGAAAACCATGTATTCAAAAAATTTATTAATTTTGTAGATCATATGCTTCTTTTCTATTCTCTGGACAGCCGAGGTTATGAAGGATTTATGAATGGAAGCGAAAGCATAGCAGAAGGGATTGTTAACAGCGGGAAGGTTAAGGATTTTGAAAATTTCATGAGGGAAAATGGAATAGAATATAATATTGGTATATCAGGATGGAACAAGCATCATTTGTTTTTATCGATGAGTTTGACGCATTTTATCATTTTGAGTTTTCTGAGTCAGTGCAAAAAAGACTTGGAAAAATTTCAGGGGTACAGATATTTACTACAACGCACAATACAGATCTGATGAGCAATGATCTTCTGAGACCGGACTGTTATTTTCTGTTAAAAGATAATAAAATAAAAGCAATTTCTGATCTGACAGAAAAGGAATTACGTCAGGCTCATAATCTGCAGCAGATGTATAAGGCAGGTGCATTTAATTGGTAATTATGAAATTATTACCCTTCCAGCAGGTGAAAATATTCGGAAGGCTGGTAGTTGCAGATAAAGAATATGCCAGAAATCTATTGGAAATTTCAATGAATCATTTGCAAAGTAGAAGTTTTCGTTTGCGCGTATCATTGAAGAAAATCATGCAGTGTGCTACTATAATATAGATTGAAAATGTAAGAACGAATTTGAAAAAAATATTTTCAAAATATAGGAAAATCATAAGAAAGAAGATGAATTAAACCTGATTTTGATAATTGTATTTCAATTGGAACTTAATGCAGCAGGAATGAAAATTGATATGAATAAACTCCTTGGTTAATTTATATAAAATCGTGGCAATTGTGAATAATACATAATGAATATGTAGTAATTAATCAGTTAAAGCAGAATTTGAGGGGATGAGCAATGAAATTAAAAAATATGAAACTAAAAAATTATAGATGTTTTAAAACAGCAGCACTTGATTTTGATAAACATATAACGTTAATTGTAGGTAAGAACGGAGCCGGCAAGACAACAATTTTAGATGCAATTGCTGTCTCCGTCAGTACATTCCTTTTAGCTATAGATGGTGGTGTGAGTAGAAGCATCTTAAAGGAAGATGCTAGATATGAGTTTCATGATTTGAACGGAACGATTGATCCACAGCATCAGTTCCCGGTAAGTATCGAGAGTACTGGTGATTGTCTAAACCAGCAAAATGTGAAATGGATTCGTTCTTTGAATTCTGAAAGTGGGAAGACAACCATCAAAGATTCGAGTGAATTGACAGGGCTTGCAAAGAAAGCGCAGAATCAGATTATGACAGGAGATAAATATCTGATACTCCCTTTGATCTCTTATTATGGAACCGGACGTTTATATGCACAGAAGAAGGAAAAAAGAAATCTGAAATCTTTAACGGAGTTTAAACGTCAGGTTGGTTATGTGGATTGTATGGCAGCAGAGTCCAACGAAAAGCTGATGTTGAACTGGTTTCAGATGCAGACACTGAAAAGTCTTCAGGAACAGCAGAAGACAGGCATACTGGATAGACCATTACTTTTGAAAACAGTCGAAAAAGCAATCTGCAGAAGTTTTGAAAGAATCAGCGGTGCACGAAATGTCAGTCTTATCTTTGATCTTGATACCCATAGACTGGTACTGGAATTTGAAACTGCAGATGGCAATGCGCAGAAATTTGCGATGGACGAAATGAGCGATGGATATAAGAATACACTTAGCATGATTGGTGATATTGCCTATCGTATGGCAGTGTTAAACCCTACATTGGGAAATCAGGTGCTGGAAAAAACACCTGGTGTTGTACTGATTGATGAAATTGATTTACATTTGCATCCGCAGTGGCAGCAGACAATCTTAAATGACCTCCATGCAATTTTCCCGGAAGTGCAGTTTATTGTCAGTTCTCATGCCCCGGCAGTTATAAATTCCGTTCCAAGAGAGCAGATTCGAATTCTGGATCATGGAGAAATCTACATGCCTGCGGCACAGACCTATGGAAGAGATGCTAATTCTATATTGCGTGAAGTGATGAATGTATCAGAACGTCCGGCTGCCATCAAGCAACGTATGGACTTATTCTATGCATATATGGATGAAAATAATTACGAAAAAGCAGATAAGGTGTTGACGGAGATGGAAGCGATTGTTGGAACAACAGATCCAGATATCGCAGCTGCAAGGACATCTCTGGATTTGGAGAGAATATTGGGGGAATAGTGTATGATTGTTGTAAAAAGAGGAAAGGAACCCAATAGTCTTTTGAAATTCCGCAAAGAAAATCCAGATGCGGATTATGAGACAGATATTCCTACGGAGGTATCAAAAGATATCCGAGAACAGATGTGGGAAGAGCAGAGAGGTCTGTGTGCATACTGTATGAAGAAAATTAAGAATTCAAGTGTCATGAGAATTGAACATTGTAGAGCACGACATCCGCAAGATGAACAGGAGCATGATAAAAAGGCAACGCTGGATTTTAAATGGATGCTTGGTGTGTGCTATGGAAATAGTCTGGTGAGAGGTGTGAAGTCAGAAGATAAAACCTGTGATGCACACAGGGGTAATACAGAACTTACGGTGAATCCTTTTGATGAAATGTCTGTCAGAAAGATTAAGTATAAGGCAGATGGCAGCATTTATTCGGATGATGCGGAAATTAATAAAGATGTGACGGAAACATTGAATTTGAATTGCCAGGCACTTTCTTTACCACAAACGCGGAAAAATGTTTTGATGGCAGAGAAGAACAGAATTATGAGAAAATGTAAAGGTAAATCACAAGATGCGTTTATGCGCGAACTGGAACGCACTTATGCAAGTCTTACACAGGAAAGAAATTTGACACCGTATTGCGGAATTATTATTTCCTGGATTGAGAGCAAATTAAAGATATCATAAAATGTGCAGAGATTTGATACAAATAAATTTGAAGGTACTCTTGTCGAATGAAGATTTTCGCATGTTTTTTCATGATTAAAAAAGGTGTTTCAAAAAGCATCCGATACATAAAGAGATACTTGAAAAAAAGTTGTACAAAAGTTGTACAATAAGAGCAGAAATGTCGCAAACCTCCTTTCTGTGGGCGTTTCCGCGTTCCCGAAAAGGTTCGATTCCGGTCTGCGGCATTAAGTAAAAATGGGAGAAACGTTGAAATTACAGCGTTTCTCTTATTTTTGTTTCAAAAAGCTTGAACACATTTGATCACTTTATGATAAAATACCAAGATTCCGATTTTCTATTAAATTTTCTCGAAAAATATTGACCTTCAAGTTACTTGATCGTTTACATTATAAGCAAGAAAAAGAAGTTTCTCGCAATGAAAGCGAGGCAAGTGTAAAGATTAAGTAGAAGAAAGGCGGGCGTAAGAGTATGAAAGAGAAAATGAGAAAAGTAAGATATCCAATGTTGATTGTGTGGGGAATATTTATGGGAGCTGCAGGAACAGCAGGAGTAAAATCATCGTGGCATGTAATACCTGGATGGTTGATAGGTGTTATTGTCATATTGGGAATCATGGTGATGTTAACCTGGATGATTTCAGGGAAAAATGATAAGTCAATAAAAACACCTGAGAAAGAAACGGAAAAATTAACATCAAAGTACAATTCAGAAATTTCCGTTATTTCAAAAGCAGTAGAAGAGCCTGTGGAGTTGGAATTTTGGGGAAAACGAAATGGTATTGATCAATTTAGAGTAAAAAGTATCGCTGGACGGAATATTGTGAGTGATCATGTTCTGTTGATTAGTTTTGATGGTTCAGAAGCCAGGGATGTGGCATTAGATGCAGTTGTAACAGGGAAAGAACATTCGGAGTATTTTGGAAAGATTGAAATGCTTTATTGTAAGAGACAGCAGGAACATTGTGGGATGGAGAAACTTAAAACGGAAAAAATTGATAAAGTGATACTGAGTAAGGAACAATGGGAAAACGAAACAGGAAAAATAAAATTATTGGAATTGTGGAATTGTATTTCATTTGAAAAATAATATGAAATGTGGGAATATAGAAGCACTGGTTTTGATTGCCATGTATTTGAAAGAAGCTGCCACTGGCAGCTTCTCTTGCGTTTTTACAGAAAATCCTGACAAGATACCAGAAGATCAATCTTCTTCCACTGTGTCTCTTCATCAATACAGTTGCCCTCTTCAACGGAAGCAAAGCCACATTGCGGAGAAAGTGCGATCTGCTCTCCGACTACGGAGCGGGCTTCGGCATAACGTTTTTTAAGAAAATCATGATCTTCCAGAATCGGGTTCTTGGTAGAGATTAATCCTGCGACAAAGATAGCATCCTTATCTTTCAGGACAGACCATGGAGCAAAGGAACCGGAACGGGCATCGTCGTATTCCACGAAGAATGCGTCATACGGAATTTCAGCGATTACCGGGGCAACGGAATCGTAAAATCCATGGAACAGAGGATTTCCCTTGAAGTTTCCTTTACAGAAATGTGTTGCAATAAAGAAATCTTCCGGTTTGTGTTCCAGAGCTTTTGTTGATACAAGCTGGAACCAGTTCAGAATCTGTCCTTTTGTATATCCAAGAGCAGTTATCTTTTTCTGGAAGTTCTCATCGATGAGATAAGTCCATGATGTATCATCAATCTGAAGATAACGGCAGCCATGGTCGTAGAAATCTAAAATTGCATCCTGATAGGCTTTTGCAATATCATCGATCAGTGCATGGATGTCTGTCCCGTAATAAGGTGTCTCTTTATTACCAAGCTGAAGGAAGTGATCGATCAGGATCATATTCGGACCGGAAATACATTTTTTAGCCGTAATACCGTCATATTTTTGTGTCAGAGAATGAAGATAGTCCCACGCACAAAGCTCCGGATGTGCCTTGTTCTTATCATAGAAGAACTTACCGGTAACGGTTCCAAGCTCAATTTCATTACTGGTTCCATTGATTTCTTTTGTGAAATGAATGGTATCGAATCCATCAAATTCTTTGAGCCAGTCCAAATGCCACCACTTGCGGCGGAATTCTCCGTCTGTTACATATTTCAAACCGTGTGCCACTTCCTTTTCTACCAGTGATGCGATTGCAAGATCTTCGGCTTGTGTTAATTCTTCTTTTGTAATCTTACCGTCTTTATAAGCTTTACGTGCTTCTTTAATTTCTGCAGGTCGTAAAAAAGAACCTACGATGTCATAAGTTAATGTGTCTTTTATCATATGAAAACCTCCGATTTTTTGATTATTTGTCTTTGCTTAGTTGATGATTTTATTATGCCAGATGTAATAGTTTTTTGCATAATACTTAAAATTGTAGGTTGGGTATAGCTTTAAACTATAGCATATGAAAAAGAAGATCAAAATTGCTGTTTGTGGATATTTAAAAATTTTTTATTATCTTAAAGAGTGTATAATATAAATATGACATGTGTTACATTAGAGTTGAAACCACAGGAGAAAAGGGAAATCAAATATGAATAGCAGAACAAAAGTCTTATGGAAGATATTCATTTCAACATTATATTTAAGTGCATTTACATTCGGCGGCGGTTACGTGATCGTGAGCCTGATGAAGAAGAAATTTGTAGATGAGCTTCACTGGGTCGAAGAAAAGGAAATGCTGGATCTGGTTGCGATTGCACAGTCTTCACCCGGGGCAATCGCGATAAATGGAGCAATTGTTGTAGGATATAAGCTTGCAGGAATTGCTGGTGTACTGGTATCGATCATCGGAACAGTCATTCCGCCATT
>JABLTL010022105.1_pt1 | contig 13880 bp, 8 predicted proteins | sample 7160151 | NCBI WGS metagenome assembly JABLTL01 (sample SAMN14651223, study PRJNA627086) | human gut metagenome | isolation source: feces | host: Homo sapiens
GAATCCCGGATAATCCACCAATATCACGAGATCCGGTTTCCAATTTTACATATTTACCGATTATTGAAAAAGAGTGACCGTTTTAGCCACTCTTTATGCTCTTTTTTGTTTTATTCTGAGACAGGAACAAAAGTAATATTCGCCATAAGTGAAATGGTGTTTCTGAAGGAAAGATTATCTTAGAAGCAAATTCTCTTACCTCTCTAACATTGGATGTAAGCAGCCTCTATTTAATCGGAAAACTTCAAACCAGTTCTTCTAGCTATACAAATAAAACGTATACTTTTGAAGCAATCTAAACGAATCTAAGAAAATAAGGGAGACGTGTGTGCGTTTTCCTATATTTTAAAAGTTTTCTATAAATGTTGTTCAAAGATAAAAAATAGGTAATATCGTAATAAAATGTTACCTAAATGATGGTTTAGAAATGAGATAAAAAGCTTATTTCATTTCCGGAGATTAAAGTTTCATTTAATGGATACATGTATGCGTTTTCTTTTGTCATCTCCATAAAGAAAAGCCTCCTTTAGCGGGAGGCTTGGAAGAGAATAAGAAAACTTTATTTTGCTTTTGTTAATGCTTGGCCTTTTACGGCTTCACCACTAGGCTCATTTTCGAAAACAAGCTTGCTTCCATCGCTAGATAAAGACAATTCAATGCTAACAGGGTTGTTAGAACGAGTTGCACTGATCTTGATGGAATTGCCGGCTGCAGTATAAGAGTAATCACCTTTTTCGATAATGGTGTATTCCTCAACGCCGCCACCATAATCATCATAATACTCATCTACCCAGGATAAATGGCATTTAGAAGAAGAGGTGAATTCCAAGGAAATGACGCAGGAGTTATACGTATCGTAACTATCCGTAAAACTGACTTTGCCATTATCGGACCACTTTGTTCCTAAAACAGGATTTTCCAAAGTTTCTTCTTTGACGAAGACGTAGGTCTTATTCGTAACATCAATCGTTAAAGTAACCTTTTTGCCATTCCCAGAAAGGGTAAGAGTGGCTCCATTTACGGTATAGGTATACCCGGTTACACCATTGTAGGTTGCGTTACCTTCACCATCTAAGATCAAGGTTGTTTCAGCATCACTTGAAACTTTATATTCGCCATAGTATTCGTCTAATAAGGCACGTCTAGGACTATATTTGCCAGTTTGTTTCAAGGCGTATTTAAGTTGCCCATCAACGAGAATGTTATAGGATTGGTAAGCTTTGGCAAAATCAATAGCGTCTTTCCCTTCGGTGAGAACGAATTCAATGTTATTTCCAAGAACGAAATAATCGTTTCTTGTATCTACGACAAAGCGAGTAATGATGCTTGCATCGCTAAAATCATTTGCCTCTCCCTTCTTCACCAATTGGAAAGCGGTGAGAGAATCTTTAGAAGAAAGCTCCACTTGATCGACATATCCACGATACATATCACGAACATAGCTTGGAGTGTCTTCGCTTTTACGATGAGCAAAATAGAAGCTAGTACCTATGACGTTACTAGATGTAAAAGGAGAAGCTGCTAATAAGTTGTTCCCATCAAAATACATAGCGAATGATTTGCCGTCTTCATCTTTGATGGTCATCATTCCTTTTTGAGTATCAGAGGCGGTTTCAACTTGATAGGCCTTTGAATTCAACGTGAAATAGCCAGAATCATCAATGCTTATGGCACAGAAAGCAGGCCATTGAATTTCCTCGGTGTCTCCTTTTTCTATGACGGATCCAAAATAAGAACCAATAAAGGAATAGTTAGCGAATTTGCCGCCTTCTTTTTCAGTTACGACAAAGGAAATAGAAGTGGAGTCTTTTATCTCAGGAATTGTTATTTCGTAGTATCCATCGACAAGATTCGTGTCAGTAAGGATAACAGTCTCGTCTTTTCCGTAAGTTGCTGGAGTATAGGTGTAGGTTAAGCTTGCAACCTTAAAGGAAGCTTCGCTTGCCGTTACTTTCAAATAATTTTTTTCACCAGAAAGAACACCATTGACTTCTGTATAGGTATTTCCTTCTTTTTTAAATAAGGAAAGAGTTAAGTGCTCGGAGTTGGTGAATTTCACCGGGTGAGTATTCGCGATTGTTTTAACCTTAATGGTGATGTCTTTGCTTGGCATCACGAAAGAAAGAGTGTTCTTTCCTTCTTCTAAGGCAATTTCTTTATTATCCATTTCAGGAATGATAATTCCAGATGGTTTTAAAGAATCCCTGCTTGTTAAAGTAACGGTCACTAAACGAGAGTATTCCGCTTTCGAATCATGACTCCAAATGTTTTCGTCGGTTGGAGAAGTGGCTCCTTCCTCAATGACATAATCTAAGGTGTAGTTACATTCGATTAAGCTAATAAAAGAAGAAGTGTCCTCGTCTTTATTGATTTTATACAAACGGTTTTTTGTATTGATTGTGATAATGACGTCACCTTTCGGCATAAGGAAACTATACGTTCCATCTTTGTTATCGGTGATTTCAAGTGTTGTTCCATTCGAAGTAACCTGGACGTCTTTGAAAACATAGCCAGGCTTCACTTTATATCCGAAGGTGACGGTCTTTCCTTCTTCTTCTGAAGAGGGGGCATCAGTGATTTCTACATGTTCGGCATTGCCATTAGTAATAGCGTATTTGCTTGCTTTTGCTTCGCTTTCAACGCTGATGGTCACGTTTTCATTAGGCATGGTAAAAGAGTATTTCTTATTGCCTAAAGAAGAACATTCCACGTTATTTGCTAAGACTTTCGTTACGAGAATTGTGTTCTCGTCATAAGTTAGAGTAAGAGTAACGGTATCTCCCTCTTTTGCTTCCGAAGGAACATTGATTTGAATGCTCTTCGGAAGGTTATTAGAGATGCTATGACTTGCTTTTACAATTTCAGATGATGGTGTTTCTAAGGAAGATTCACTAGAACTTTCATTGTTGTTATCGCAGCTTACTAAAGTAAGTAAGCTTGCGACAGAAAGAAGAAATAAGTTTCTCTTTTTCATTCTGCATCAGCTCCCGTATTTGTTTTTAAAAGACCGGAATCGCTATTCCATTCGGAATATGGATTTAAGTTAAAGGTGAAGATGTGTTCACGTCCGCTTGTTTCTCCATAACGAGTGTCGGTACGTTGGGTTGTGGTTGGATTGCCTTGCTTATCGGTGTAGCCTAAATCGAAATCATTAACGCCTTCATAGTATTTGATAGAGACACTCATTCCATCTGGCAAGGTGAAAGTGAAAGTATCTCCTTCTAATTTTCCTTGTGGGAAGGTCTTTGGCTCTTTTGGATCATCCTTGCCTTCTTCATGTTTGTAGCACCAATATTTTCCATCACCATAAACACGAAGGGCATATTGAGGGATGTTTTCTGCTCTTCCGATGCTGCCATAGTCATAAGAGAAGAAATCACCCATGAAATGCTCATATCCCGGTTTCACTGGTCCAAGTTGTTTGGTCTTAAATTCATAGCCTAAGAAGGTGTTATTGATGTTTGTGACTTTGCAAGAACCATTAATCAATTTTCCACCAACCTCATAGTTATAATCAATGGTGGAAACGTGGCCGTTAGCTAAGGTGACTCTTAAAGAAGTAGTGCCTTCATATCCTACATAATTGCTAGCCCATCTACCATAAATGTTGTCCTTATGGTAATAGTCAAAGATGGTTTCGGAAGCCAATTGAGCAAGGGCTCTTGTTTTTGCGACATAAACGTTTTCATCTTCTTTTTCGAAGACATAAGCGGAAAGAGCGTTTTCGCTATAGTCAGGAAGAAGCAAAGAAGCAGAGGTTCCAGCCTTTCTCACTTTGTTATTTCTAAATTCGAAGAAATAATTCTTTCCGTCATCGTATTTGGCAATTCCAGAAGGCACTTTGCCTGTGTTAGAGAATTCGGTCACGAATCCTTCCGGTGTCATATAGGTAACGTCTTTGTTATAAGTTTCGCCATTTAACTCTTCTAAATAGTTATAGTCGAAACCTTTGCCACCATCTTTTAAGGCGTTAGCGAGTTCTTCGAAAGCGTTCTTTAAAGGAAGGTTTTCTGCGACTTCTTCATATGCTTGAGGCTTATCGATGTCCGTTTTGCTGGCTAATTGGATGTCTAAACTTCCAGTAAGCCAATTGTATACGGAAGTGTCATATTCATATTGCATTCTTTGAGTTTTCAAATCAGCATGGATGACATTGTCTTTGACAGAAAGGATAATGGAATTTCTTTCTGCTTCAAAGGATTGCCCAAAGAAAAGAGCGGAAACAAGGAAGTCATCAGAATTTACAGTGTAGGTTCCGTCGCTATTTTTACGGATTTCATTCCATTTAATTTGAGTGAATGGATTGGAGAAATACGTATCATAAGCGGTTGGAACTTGAATTTCATATCCATCTTCATCGTGGTCGGTACTCATATATGGAACTTCATGAACCTTATTGTCTGCACCAACATAAAGACGGGTTAAATTGCCTTTTGCATTCTTAAAGACACGGAAATTGTAGCCATCATCAGCTGGATCCGTATCAGGGGTGGATTTAGCACGGATCTCGCTCTTTAAAGTGCTAGAAGCTTGACCGGCAAAGCGATCAACGACAATTTTCTCATCTGCGCTATAGGTTCCGCCAGTTGTGCTATCGGTAACTTCAGCGGAGAAATCCCAAGTGATAGTACCTTTGATGGTAACGCCACCAGCTTTTAATTCGTTGAAATAAGCTTCGGTTAATTCATCATAATTTCCTGGTTTTGGATCAATTGGAGATTCGCTTTCATCAGGCTTTGGGTCAACAGGATTTACCGAAGAGACAAAATCTCCGGTACGGTTAGAAGAAGCGGAGGATTCTTCGCTTCCATTAGAAGGTTTGTCACATCCAGCTAAAACAAGTGGAGTGAGGGCTAATAAACAAATGATTTTCTTTTTCATATACATGTCCTTTATTGTTCGTATGCTTGCCATTTGGCATAGTAAGTGGTGTTGGAATTGATTGGATCGCCTTCATCGGCTTCTTCGTTACCTTCTGGATCTTTAAACCATCCAAGGAATCGGTAACCCTTTCTTCTTGCGGAAGGGAAGGTGACCTTGCTTCCTTTTGTAACGGTTTGAACGGTATTTTCCGCTCCTTCGTAGTTATAATCGAAGGTGAGAGTAACCATTTCGTCGTATTTGACGTCGATAACGAGATAGCTATTTACGGCGTTGGCATCATAGGTGAAGTAGACGTCTAATGTTAAACGCTTGCTTATGCCATCTTCTTCATAATTTTGAACGCTGGAGAGTTCTACGCAATATTTATTGCCAACTAATCCTGCTTTAAGATCTGGCCATAATGTCTTATCTAGCTTCTGGCTATATGGTCTAAGAATGGAATCCACTTGGGCATACATAACGGTTTGCTCATAAGCGGATAAACTTGAGTCTCCATCAAAGTCAAATTGGGAAAGAGCACCGAAAGCGTATTGGAACTGAATTTGCTTGCTTGCTTCATCCACAAATAAGTTAACTTTATTGTAGATGCCACCAATGACTGGTAAGGAGTTGAAACGTTCTTCTCCAAGAATCGCTTTTGCTTTTTCTAAATCGGCGTCGCCTTTGAAATAATCATTCCAAGTAAGATCGTCGCCATCTTTCACTTTCGAAACATCAATGCCACTTAATGTGGAACCGATATTGCTATATTCCGTAACGAGCTTGTAATAGACGACGGCATCGCTAGAAGAAATCGCATAAATCATGCTGACTGTAATCTTATTTTCATCACGAAGATCTACCTTAGCAAAATATACAAGAGCGGTGGTAACATCTGTGAAATTCGCAGAATTAAAGATATCACAATGAGTATCTCCATAGGTGAAGGAATATAAACCTTCCTCTTCCTTTTTAAAGAAAAGAGAGGAAACATCAAATTGAGGGAATGGATTTTGTCCATTGCTATACCCTAGGGCAAGACCTTGGTTAAAGTAACCTTTATCACCAATTTTGATGATATTTTGAAGGTTATTATCCTTTGTGAGATAGTAAGCGTCTTCTGATTGAACTTGATCCTTATTATTTAAGGTTTGTTTTAGAAGAGTGTTCTCTTGATAAAGGGCTTTATTCTTTGAAGAAAAGCTTCCTTTATCGTTCCAACTTAAATTAGATAAACGATAAGTGGTTGAAGTCTCTGTGTAATTATGGTTTTGTAATTTTTCTAAAGCCTTTTGGAAAGTCGCATCTTCTTTCCCTTTAATAGGATTATGGAAGTTTTTTGTGACTTCTTCGTTGGCTTTGCCATAAGCTAGCACTGTTCCAGAAAATTCATATTGAAGAGTGTATGAGGTTTGATAGTTCGAATCATGACGTTGTTGAACTTCTGTGGAGAGAGTGTAAGCGTAGATTTGCCCATCTTTGACCTTCAAATCGAATTTAGCGGCGGCTGGTAAAGTATTTGCACCATAGAAGTTGCCTGAGATTTTTCTTCTGAAATCGATTGAAACATCACTTTTTAAGGTGTAGGTGTCTTTATCTTTTTTCTCAAACATTGTTGAATTTAGTTGAGAGAAGATATTGGCTAAACCTGAATCTGCCCAGCTAACGTAGCTTGTTCCTTGGACGGTTTCTTGAGTGACAGGGTAAAGAAAGACTTCGTTGTTAACGAGAAGATATTTCTGACAGACATATCCCATCGTGTTTTTCGTCAAATCGCCACTGGCTTCCAAAGTGTCTTTGTTAGGGATTCCGTTCGCGGAATCTACGCCCTCATATTGTTGATAGGCATATTCGTTTTTGGTGTTTTGTACGTCAAGATAGAAACGATAATACTGAGATTGTTTTGAGTTTCCTTCTCCGAAGGTCGCAGTCGTGGTAACTAATGACTCAAGACTTACGCCATCAGATAAATTTCTTAACATGGTTTGAAGAGCTTTGTAATCTGCCATCTCATCCTTCGAAGAAACGATATCTTCTGAAGAAGGAGAAGAAACGGACGAACTCGGGATTGTCTGCTCTTGGCAAGAAGCCAATAAGGATAAAGCGGACAAGGTTAGCAAAGCTTTTTTCCATTTGTTGCTGTTTTTCATTTTTTCCTCCAAATTTCGCATGCTAGCATTATCCCTTAAAAGAAAAAAGTTTCAATGTTTATTCGCCATATTCACTTAGTATTTTTTAAATAAGGAAGGATTAACCCCTTTTTCAAAGAAAAAGAAAACACGCCCTGAGGACGTGTTATGAATGAAAAGCCTATATCAATTTAGACTAGAGAAGTTCTTTTTTCTTAGCGTCAAATTCTTCTTGCGTAAGGACGCCTTTATCTAAGAGATCCTTGTATTTCAAAAGAAGGGTAAGTTTTTCCTCTTCACTTGGCTTCTTTTCTGCTAATGGAGCATTCGTTGTTGTCAAAGAAGCATTCGTATTCGTTACCACTAAAGGTGCACTTTCCGTTTCTCCTTCGTTTTTGATTTTCATCATAGCGAGAGTAACGATGATTGAACAAATAAAAGCAAGAACGAAAATGGAGATAACCATGTCGATGAAATCTTCCGCTAAACCATAAGAAATGAGATTCAAAAGATTCGAAACGCTAATAAGAGCACACCCTACAATTAAAAGTATTCTGCCAATTTTAGGAGATTTTTTGGCCGAAATGATGCAGCAAACGCCAAAAGCGATTTGAAGAATCGAGAAAATCAAAGCGATTATTTCCCAGATAGAGGGAACAGCAATTGAATTGAAAGTGGCAGAAAGAAAAGAAACGGCCCCTAAAATAAGAAGATAGTAGCTAACGAAAGTCATTAAGGTTTGGCCACCTTTATCTTTTTCTTTTGTGAACATAAGAATCAAGGAGGAAGATAAGATCATGCCTAACGCAAAGAAGATTTCTATAACGATGTTAACGTAAAAATACCAAAAGATCGAAAAGTAAAGGTGTTGAGCGGCAACAACGAATAAAACGATATCCAAAACCAAAGATAACGCATACACAACGATTGCCATGATGAAGGTGAGTAAAAAACCGGCTTTTGAAACAATAAATTTTTCTTTATTCATAATATAAGTCCTTTTCGTTAAGTATTATGGCCCACTTGCTTATCAAAAAATGACATTCATATTTAAAAAATTCTTTTATTATGCTTGCATCTCTTCTTTTTAGAAGATTTTAGAGATGCTACAAGATAGAAATAGAAAACGTTTTGTCATTTCAATAAAACAATGAATAAAAAACACTTTATTATTAATTATTATTAAGATGTTCTTTTGCAAAGAAAACACATGAATATGGCTTTTTATGATGGCCATTTCTTTCAAATTTTAGAAAACGGGTTCGATTACAAGGAGAAACTGGTTTCTGAAACAAGATGCAATTTTGAATGAAAAAAATGGCCGAAAAAGAAATGGTGATTTTCAACGTAAAAGTAGGATTATCAGTAGTACTTTCTGAAAAAACATGGAATGAAATGAAACAACATTCTTAAAAATATCGATGGATACTTCATTTTAAAAAAATAGCAAAAAACGAAAATAATTGTTGACAGCTTGCCATTTTACGAAAAAATAACGCCACAAGTTCAAAAGAACTAGGAGGATTTTTATGAAAAACAAAAAACTTGCTCTACCACTCAGCTTAGCGGCGATCGTCGGTATCGTTGGCTTAGCGGGTTGCGTAACGACACCTAGTTCCTCATCTGGTTCCCCAAGTGAGAAGGGCACCTACACCCTGCACGATGCAACATCTGGTTCCCCAGAGAGATGGGCCCCAGCAACATGGGAGTCAAATGAAGACAGCCTTGTTACAGGATACACGGAACTCGGCTTAATCGATTATGTGTTGAATGACGAGAAAAACGGTTATGAAGCAGTCCCAGAAATGGCTGCCGAAATTCCGACCGACGTCACCTCAACCTTAACAAAAGAAGAAGCGACCAAGTATGACATGAATTTGAATGGAGAAAAGCTTTTCACCTCAGGCCAAAAATGGCAAGTTAAGTTGAACCAAGCAGCGAAATTTGAAGATGGAACTCAAATTAACGCGGATACGTATATCAACTCTTTGAAAGATCTTCTCGATCCACAGATGCAAAACTTCCGTGCTGGTGATTTTGCAAACGGAACTCAAGCAATTGCTGGAGGACTTCATTATCTCCAAAGTGGTCAAACGCTTCTTGAACCATACATCGATGGAGATGGTCTTGCCCATGCAGGCACTCCAATTAAAGAAGGATGGTATTTCAATGCCTATACTGTGAATAATTGGTGGGGATCGGCGAGCTTTGCCACCTTATGCGATTCTCTTGAAGGGGATGCCTTAAAGGCCGCCGAAGCTCTTCTTGGAGATACTGACACCTTTGGTACAAGCTCTGACCCTAAAGTCGTCAGACTTGATAATAACGCTGAACTTTGTAAGAAAGTCTTTGCGGTCGCAGACGCTATCTGTAAAGGTGCCTTCGGGCTTCCTGCAGGCTCATTGACAAACAACTTCCTTGAAGGAAATGTTGACCAAACCGAAACCTTTTCCATGGCAACATGGTGCTCCCGTTATTACAAATATGAGAAATACGATTTCGCGAATGTCGGCATTCAAAAAGTGGATGATTTCACCTTCAACCTCTTCTTCAAATCGCCTGTCAGCAGCTTTGATGCCAAATTGTTCTTCTCTTCCAACTGGATCGTGAAACAAGATCTATGGGAAAGCTTAAGAAAACCTGTTGCTGATTCAGGCTTATACACAACAACATATGGTACTTCCAAAGAAACCTATGTTGCCTATGGTCCTTATAAACTTGCATCCTTCCAAGCGGATAAACAAATCAACTTCGAAAGAAATGAAAAGTGGTATGGCTATAGTGATGGAAAGCATGAAGATGAATACCAGGTCGATAAAATTGAAGTTCAAATCGTCCAAAACGAAGACACCTTGCTTTCTCTCTTCCGCACAGGAAAAACCGACTCCTATGCATTAAGAGGACCGGACTTAGACATCTTAGGATCTTCCTCTAGATTGTTATATACCCCTCTTTCCTACACTACAAAATTAAGCGTCAACTCTGTCTATGAAACTTTATTAGCGGCTCAAAAGAGCGATACAAATGGCAACCACACTATTCTTTCTAACCAAAAATTCCGTAAAGCCCTCTCCTTAGGACTTGATAGAAAGACACTTTGCCAAACACAAACAGCTGGCTGGCGTGGATTCGACGTGCCGATTAACTTCATGTACGTTTCAGACCCTGATACGGGTGTTGCCTATCGTGATACCGAACAAGGAAAGAAAGTCGTCACCGATAACTTCGGAACGGATTCCGACGGCAAACCAAACTACTACGGATACGATTTAGCCGAAGCAAGAAAATTGATTGATGAAGCGGTGGCGGAAGAGGCCGCATCAACCAAAGAAGGCCACTACGAAGAAGGCCAAAAAGTCCACCTCGTTTGGGAAAGCTATAACGAAGGTTGGAATGATATGGTCAACTGGGTTATCAATGCCTACAAAGAACTTGTCAAAGGCACCAAGCTTGAAGGAAAGTTAGATATCGAAGTGAAGATCACTGGTTCTGATTATTCCGACCATATTAGAAATGGCACTTGCGACTTTGGTATTTCTACTTGGGGCGGCGCACAATTCGACCCATTCGGCGTCTTAGATTGCTACACCACATCCTCTAAGATGTATGAAACCTACAACATTTACCAAGACTATCTTGAAATCAATCTCAAGACCGGTGAATGGTCTGACAAGAAAGATGGCTTAGCAAAGAGTGATGACGTTGTCGGAATGACCCTTGGCGGAGATGGTTCAGGAACACAAAAAGGCAACTGGACTTATGAGCTCACAACAGGCAAATATTCTTCCGCTTTAAGCGATGCAACGACACGTTTGAACATCTTAAGCGCTTGTGAATCCTATATCGTTGGCACCTATAACTTCATCTCCTGGGGCGCTCGTCAATCTGTTAGCTTGGATAGCTATCGTGTTACTGAAGGAACCGATGAATACGTTCAAATCGTTGGTTTCAGTGGCATTAGAAAGCTCAAGCTTACAAAGACTGATGCAGAATGGTCTCAATGGGTAAATGCCAATCTTGGTAAAGACGGCTTCATCGATTACAACAAATAGACAGTCGTCTTCTATAAACGGGGGAAGGGTGGATTTCCACCCTTTTCCTGGTTTTATGGGAGGGTGTTTAAAAACAGCTAGAAACATCTTAAAATTTAGATAACACGGGGGTTCCTTTATGTTACGTTACGTTCTTAAAAGAATCGGGTTGATGTTATTGACGTTCTTAATCATCATGACGATGTGTTTCGTCTTGATACGTTTATTACCAGTAACGCCATGTAAATCAAACGATTAAACTTGTATTTCCATCAACGCTTGGCGTGAAGCGCTTGGCTATAACAAGCCAATCATCGTGCAATATGTGCTTTATATAAAGCATGTCTTCCAAGGTGATTTCGGAATTGGCTTCACTATTTATGGCGGAAAAGATGTCCTTTCCGTTCTTAATGAAAAACTTCCTAGCACCATCTATCTCAATATTTGGAGCTCACTTATTGCCATACCTATTGGTATTCTCTTGGGCATTATTGCCGCTTTAAAGAAAAATAAATGGCAAGATCAACTTATTTCCGTTTTGGTCATGCTTTTTATTTCTGTTCCAAGCTATGTTTATTGCTTTCTTATTCAATATATTTTCTGCGCCAAATTAAAATGGTTCCCGCTTGTCGTTAATTCGGGATACGATTTTTGGAACCCCGTTTTCTTTCATTCGTATTTTCCGGCAATGCTTTGCTTGATTATTGGAACGGTTGCTGGCTTAACACGTTATACCCGTGCTGAACTTACAGAAGTTTTAACAAGCGAATTCATGGTTTTGGCAAGAGCAAAAGGCTTAACAAGAGGCCAAGCCACTTGGAGACATGCTTTAAGAAACGCCATGGTTCCAATCTTCCCAATGATTCTTGGCGAATTTATTTCTTGTTTAAGTGGCTCACTTATTATTGAAAATTTCTTTGCCGTTCCTGGTGTTGGCTCGCTTTATCTTTCTTCGATCAACAACCAAGACTACAACTTCTTTATGTTCTTAAGCATGTTCTATGTTGGAATCGGCCTTGCCGCAGCTTTGATCATTGATCTCTCCTACGGATGGGTTGATCCACGTATCAGAATGGGGGCGAAATAATTATGGAAAAGAAAATACAAGACCCACGTTTTAGCTTTGTCCAACAAGATAAAAAACTTGTTGATAGCAAAATGGAGACGAAGCGTATTGGCTTCTTCGCGGATGCAATGTACCGTTTTTCGAGAAACAAAGGTTCGATTGTCGCAGCCGCAATCTTAATGTTCATGATTCTTTTCTCCATCATCACGCCTTTTTGCACTGGCTATACCGCTACAGAAGCGGATTCCTATTACACAAACTGTCTTCCAAAGGCTTTCTCTGATGCTGGTGGTTTCTGGGATGGTTCTGAAAAAAGGACTGTTTCGGAAGCGGAATATTACCTTTTTAAACGTGCAGGACGCGTTAAAGAAGTCTATTCAACCTACCAAACAGGCGATGATTTTTCTGGTTTTACGACCAAATACGATGTCCGATACGATACCTATGTCATCGGTGCCGTTAACCACACTTTAACGAAAGAAAAACTAGATGAGGTCCTCGAATATGATGCCAAAACAGACGAAGGCCATAAAATCCTCTTGCCGTTAATCGACACTTCTTGGATTGAAGAAGAGAGGCAAAATGAAACGATTATCGAAAACGTCATTAGAAATAATGCGAATTATGATTATCGATTCTACGGACGTAATAAGCTTCCTATCTTAAAAGATGGCGAACTTCAATATGCTTGGAAGAAAAATGCTGCAGGGGAATACGTTTATTATGAAGCAACCGGTCTTTCTAATAGCGTTTATAACATTAGAATGAATTATGACAATTACTATTACTTCCTGAATGGGCATTATGCAAAGTTCGGCTTAGGAAGTGATTCTGCTGGCAGAGATATCCTTACAAGATTATCTGTTGGCGGACGTTTCTCTCTTCTTTTTGCTTTTGGTGTTTCCGCCATTAACTTGATTATTGGCTTAATCTATGGAGCAATCGAAGGATTCTATGGAGGAACGACGGATATCATCATGGAAAGAATCTCTGAGATCCTCGCCGAAGTTCCTTTCATGGTCGTTATCGCCCTTTTAAAGAACTACAATGGCGTTTATTTCTCAATATCCATCGTTGGAATGCTCTTTATTGCCTTTGTTCTTACGGGATGGCTTGGAACGGCATCGACCGTGCGTATGCAATTCTATCGCTATAAGAAACAAGAATACGTCTTAGCGAGTAGAACCTTAGGCGCTTCCGATGCAAGATTAATCTTCAAACACATTCTTCCAAACTCCATCGGAACAATTGTTACCTCATCTGTTTTGATGATTCCTGGCGTTATCTTTAGTGAATCAAGCTTATCTTACTTAGGAATCATTAATTTCGATGTCATCGGTTCTACTTCGATTGGCACAATGCTCTCGCAAGGTCAAAATTCCTACACGACTTATCCTAATAACATCCTTTGGCCAGCTTTATTCATCTCCCTTTTGATGATTTGCTTCAACATGTTTGGCAATGGCTTAAGAGATGCCTTTAACCCACAATTGAGAGGTTCCGACAATGTCTAATATCAATGAAGAAAACAAAATTTTATCGGTCAAAAACCTTCGTGTTAGTTTTTGGACGAATAATGGCACAGTAAAAGCCGTACGTGGCGTTTCTTTTGATTTGTATCGTGGAAGAACCTTAGCCATTGTAGGCGAATCCGGTTCAGGGAAAAGCCAAACATCTAGAGCAATAATGGGTATTCTTGCTCCAAATAAGATTATCGAAGAAGGAGAAATTCTTTACGATGGAAGAGATATTCTTCGTTTGAAAGAGGAAGAATTCCGGCATTTCGTCCAA
>JABLTL010017495.1_pt1 | contig 13875 bp, 7 predicted proteins | sample 7160151 | NCBI WGS metagenome assembly JABLTL01 (sample SAMN14651223, study PRJNA627086) | human gut metagenome | isolation source: feces | host: Homo sapiens
TCATATGGATTTTTATACATAGCTTCGTCATCATCTTCCTTAAATAGCTCGCTATTCGCGTCAGATGATTCCTTGCTCTATATAAAAATCCAAGAATGAAATCTGACAACGATTTAATCGGTGTTTCCCTAGAAAGATCCCTCGGCTACGCTTCCGATGACGATACGGGAAAGGGATACTCTCAAAAGCTTGCAAGCAGGGATTAGGAGTGACTAGTGACTAAAATTTCACTTTCGGACATCGCCCTATTTATACTCCGCGGCGTTTCTGATTTTTACGCGTCGCACCTTCCCCCTTTGAACCCATAGAACCCGCGGAACCTCTTTCGCAAACAATCAAAGGGCAACACGCCCCGGGCTAACCCTGAATCCCGAACCCGATTTCCACCCAAAGGAGCCAACCCTATGAAAGAACAGATGAAATTCGTCCGCAAATTACCGGAACCGATCGAAGTGCAGCAGGAGATCCCGCTGCGCGCACCATACAGAAAGCTGAAAGCAGAAAGAGACCAAGCCATCGAGGACATCATGACAGGGAAAGACGACCGACTTCTCCTCATCATCGGCCCCTGCTCGGCTGATAACGAGCCTGCCGTCCTTGACTACTGCACGCGCCTTGCGAAAGTCGCTGACGAAGTGAAGGACAAGCTCTTCATCGTGCCAAGAGTCTACACGAATAAGCCGAGAACCATCGGCAAAGGCTATAAAGGCATGCTCCACCAGCCGGATCCCGAAGGCAATGAAAACATGATGGAAGGCATCAAAGCCATCCGACGCATGCACGTCCATGTCATCGAAGAGACCGGCTTCACCTGCGCCGAAGAGATCCTCTATCCGGAAAACCACCGCTACCTTTCTGATCTCCTCTCCTACGGCGCGATCGGCGCTCGTTCCGTCGAGGACCAGCTCCACCGCATGATCGCAAGCGGCGCCGGTATCCCTGTCGGCATGAAGAACCCGACCTCCGGTGATCTCTCCGTCATGATGAACTCCATAGAAGCCGCGCAGAATGAGCAGGACTTCCTTTTCCATGGCTGGGAAGTCCACACCACAGGAAATCCGCTCGCCCATGCCATCCTCCGTGGCTACGTGAACCATTTCGGCACCAGCATGCCGAACTACCACTACGAGAACCTGAAGAAGGTCCTCGACCTGTATGGCGAAAGAACGCTCGCCAACCCTGCCATCGTCGTCGACTGCAACCATAACAATTCCGGCAAGAAATACATGGAGCAGATCCGCATCGCCAAAGACGTCATGGCCAGCCGCCGCTACTCTTCTGACGTCGCCCGCATCGTGAAAGGCCTCATGATCGAGAGCTACATCGAAGATGGCAGTCAGAAGATCGGCGAAGGCATCTACGGAAAATCCATCACCGACCCCTGCCTCGGCTGGGAAAAGAGCCGCGCCCTTATCCTCGAGCTCGCAGAGCTGGTATAAGGATACAGGCTCGGCGGAACTTACCCGAAGGAACGATCTTGCGCGTTTGAAACGAGTACTTTTGATAGGCACAGAAGGTCAAAAAGAGCATCGCCCGATGGCAGTGCTCTTTTTTATTTCTGATAAGCAGCAGAATGACTTGCTTCGGCCAATGGCGACAGACAAAGCTCTTCCTCGTGAGAAAGGAAGCGAAGCGATGCGAGAATACCGCTTTCCCATACCGTCATTTCGAGCGCAAGCGAGAAATCTTTTTCGTTTGCGGTCAAGAAGAAACGGGAGAGCATCGGAAAATGGGAAACACGGTACTCCATACGCTCTGGGCTCACGGCGTTTCATTCGCGAAGGAAAAAGCAAGCGGTCAACGAAAAGCTTTCTCGGCGGCGTCTATGAGGAGAGGCTTTTTGTGATAGCGATGCTCTTTTCTATTTCAAATTTTCAAGATCCGTAGTATAATATGCATACGTCATCTCATAAGTACATGATAGAATGACATATAGGAATAATTCTATATCAATGCCAGAAAATGAAGCAAAGGAGTGTAGAAGAATATGGCAATCAAGACAAGAAAAGTAGGAATCATCGGTGCCGGCAATGTCGGCTCTCATCTGGGACTGCAGCTCGCGGTACAGGGGCTGGCGGATGAAGTCGTTTTCTACGACGTGAACAATGACAAGGCGATGGGCGAATCCCTCGACCTGATGGATGCGGTCAGCTACCAGCCGCATCATTTCGAAGCGTATGCAGGTACGATCGATGACATGAAGGATGCAGACATCATGATCAATGCATCCGGCAAGCCTCGTCTGCCGGGACAGACCCGCCTTGATATGATGGATGGCGGCATCGCGACGACGAAGGAATTCCTGCCGCTCATCGAAAAGTCCGGCTTCGACGGGATCATCATCTCGATCTCCAATCCATGCGATATCATCGCAGAATATATCCAGTACAAGCTGGACTATCCGAAGAATAAGATCATCGGCTCCGGCACGGCGCTCGACTCCGCTCGTCTGCAGTACCAGCTGTCTGACCAGCTGAAGATCAACCGCCGCTCGCTCACCGCGTACCTCTTGGGTGAACACGGGGACTCCAGCATGATCCCGTGGAGCCATGTCACGGTCGCCGGCAAGAAGCTGGATGAACTGCTCGCTGAAAAGCCGGAGCTTTACAAGATGGATCCGAAGGATGTCATCTTGGAAAAGGTACACCGTGAAGGCTATGTGGAAAATACGACCAAGGGCTGCACGGAATTCGGTGTCACGTCCGCAACGGCAGAACTGGTCCGCGCGATCTACCACAATGAACACAAGGTGCTGCCGGTCTCTGTATACCTCGATGGCCCGTACGGCATCAAAGACAGCTTCGCTTCTGTACCGGTCAAGATCGGCAAGGATGGCGTAGAAGACATCATCGAGCTGCATCTGACGGATGAAGAAAATGCGGAACTCCAGGCTTCTATCAAAGTCCTGAAGGAACATTTTGCAAGAGCGCTGACGCTGTAAGAGCATGAAAAGGACGTGTGAGAGATCGCATGTCCTTTTTTATAGGAAGGCGAGCGGATGGTGCATAACGCATAAAGGAACAGAGGTGCCGTTTCTAGGAAAGGGATTTTGCCGTATATCCGCACCATGCGCTGCACCCTAGAGCCTGCAGGAACCGTTTCTCTAAATTTTCTTTCCAAACGACCTTGCTATCACTCGTCCTTTATGATAAAATACTTTGGTATGAATAATGCAGACGGGAGGTGAAACCATTGCCACAGATTAAATCCAATTTGAAAAGCATGAGACAGGACGCTGCTAAGAAAGCTGCTAACGCTGCTGTTAAATCCCAGATTCACGGCGCTATCAAGAAGGCTGTCGCTGCTGCTAACTCTGAAAATAAAGACGAAGCTTTTCGTGCTGCTGTAAGCATCATTGACAGCGCTGCTAAAAAAGGCGTGATCCACAAGAATGCTGCTGCTCGTAAAAAATCCCGTCTGAACGCAAACGTAAATGCTGCTATCGCTGCTGAAAAAGCTGCAGAAGCTAAAGAAGCTGCTGCTGAAGCTAGAGAAGAAGCAAAAGAAGCTTACAAGGAAAAGATGGAAGAAAAGGCTTAATTTTCCGAGAGAGAAATCCCATGGTCTTAGGACTGTGGGATTTTTTATTTTGGGTTCTAGGGAAACGCTGATTCAATCGCAGAGTCAGACTTTACAAGAATTTTTATACATAGCTTCGTCATAACCTTCCTTAAATAGCTCGCTATTCGCGCTTCAGGCATCGCCCTTTATAAAAAACGGCACGCAGTGCCGCACCTATGTAGCCTTCCCCGCATGGGTAATGTTATTAAGTTAAGCGGCGGAACGTTCTTGGCTCCCCATCGGGGGAGCTCCCCGAAGGGGTGAGGGGGCTACGTAGCGGTATTGCATGAAAGTGTTGGAATATCGATAGCATAGGGCTATTCAACATAGCACGCTATACCGCTGGCATGCCCCTATTGCCTTCGGCACTTCCCCCGAAGGGGAAGCAAGACATTACGTAGCTAACGATTTCCTTAACTTAATAGCCTTATAGCCTTCCCCTCTAGGGGAAGGTGCCCCGCAGGGGCGGATAGGGCACTGGCGGTATGAAAGAGCGCGGGAAGGAGCATCTCAAGCAGGCGATTTATGAAAGCACCCGAGCGACGCTCCGCGTCGATTTTTATAAAGGGCGATGCCCGAAGGCTGGAGGATAGAAGTCAGATGTCTGGCGTCTGATATCTGATGTCTCCCAGTCTAATCCCTAATCCCTAGCTGCTAGTCACCAGTCACTATTGATACAGTACATCCAGCACGGCTTTCACCTGCGCTGCAGTCAGCTGGCCGGGTGCGCTGGCTTTTTGACCGGCCGCGAACGTGATGGGAGCGCCCAGATCGCTGCCTGCGATGCGGGTGAACTGACCCGCCTGCCCCATACCGATCGCGATGACCGGCGTCTCGGGAAGATCCTCCCGGACACGGGCCGCCGCCGAGAGGAGCGACGCGGTATCACGAGGCACTCGTGGCATGACCGCGATCTTCAAAATATCCGCCTTGAAGGACGCCATATTTTCATACGTATCGATCAGCTCTGTCTCGCTCATTGCCCGCTGGAACTTGTGATAGCTCATCAAGACAGGGATCCCCTGCTCATGCGCCTGCTTGATCAAAACCTTCGTATCGAGCACTTCATGCCCATACTCCACATCGAGCACATCCGCCCAGTGCGAACGGATGATGAGAGAGAGCAGCGACACGTACTCACCGCCCGGGGTCTTGTGCGCCCCACCCTGGCTCTTTGTGCGCACCGTCGTCAAAAGAGGCACATCCTTGAAATGCCTGCGGATGACCGCATAGGCAGTTTCCAGATCTTTTGTCGCATGGAAATCCTCCTGATTCAGGAGGTAGTCCACACGCCACTCGAGCATATCCAAAGGACAGGATGATAGTGATGCACATTCCTTTTCCAGATCCTCCAGTGTGGAAGAGACCAGCGGAACGCAGATCTTCGGCCGTCCGCTGCCGATGGTAAGATGTCTGATATTCATAAAGTTCACGCTTTCTGTAAAAAACAGGGCTCCAGATACGTCCATGGATGGCCCAAAGAAAAGGTTTCATGGGGCTTAGGGTCCTGGTGATGGTTTTCCCGTATCGCCTTCCCCGTACGGGGAAGGCGCCCCGAAGGGGCGGATAGGGCAGGGGCGGTATGGAAGACAGATGGGATAAAATCCCTAATCCCTAGCCACTCATCCCCAGTCACCCCTCCAACTTCTCCCTTCTCACATGTTCTCTCCCATGCTATAATAGGAAAGATCCATGCGTTTGTAGCTCAGCTGGATAGAGCGGCGGTTTCCTAAACCGTGTGTCGGGGGTTCGAATCCCCCCAAGCGCACCAAGCAAAGCACTCCGAAAGGAGTGCTTTTTTGTTTGGATTCCGGATTAGCCCGTGGGGCGTGCCGCCCCTTGATCGCGGCTGAAAGCTCTACTCAAATGGGGAATTAGGAATGAGGAATTAGGAATGGTGGTGCGGCGCATAAAAAATGAAGCGCCGCGAGTATATATGGGGCGATGCCCGAAGATTTTGTGGATAACAGGTTTCCCGTTTGGCGTTTACAAACATGGTCCGCCTGACCACGAACGAAAAAGATTCGAGGGCTTCGCTCGAAATGATGATACGGGAGAGCCTAACGTCTCCTAGTCCCCAGTCACTAGTCACCAGCCACCAGCCACCAGTCAAAACAGCTTTTTGATCTTTGCGAGAATCCCTTTCTCCTTTTTTTCTTCTTTGGGCGGAGCCGGTTTCTCGATCTCCTGCGCGGGAGCTTCCTTGGGATTTCCGGCCTCGCTCGGGCAAAAGGGGGCGGGCGCAGTGAAGGTGGGCATCCGCAGGACCGGAGGCGCCATGATCTTCGGCTTCACGATATGACGGGTGCGGGCGGCGGGGCGGGCTTCGCTCCGGCCGTAGGGGACATAGTGGTACGCCCCCGAGGAAGGATCCGGGACATTTCTGTCGCAGATGTACTTCGTGCCGTTGAAATCAATGCCGCGAAGACGTTCGAGCAGCATGGAGGCCATGACCTGCGGGGAGAAGTAGGAGAAGGGCAGCGATGGCGCCATGCGGGCGATGGAGGAGAGGAAGGAGCCTTTCACATCGTCCATCGTCATGTGCAGACCTTTCCTGATCTCATCCATGAGCAGGATCATGCCCTTCTGCGTCGGGAAAAGATTCTCGTAGGGCACGAGGTTGTTCTTATTGCCCATACCGGACATATCCATGAAGAAGACGAGGTAAAGGTAGGGCAGCGCGTAGTCATTGTGCTTGATGCGGATGTAGAAATTCGCCACGGTATAGTACATGTTGCGCAGCTTCGACCATTCCCCTGCCATGGTGTAGAGGGAGATCTTCTGCTGAAAAGCGCGGTAAAGGATTCCGCGGGCGGTGTAGGACTCGCCGCGGGCGGAGAGAGCGGTCTGCGACTCACCGATCTCGCCCTCGGTCAGACCGTAGTTCTCACGGACGTTCAGTACGTAGGCCATGTGGTGTCCGACCTCCGCCTGCCCTTCCTTGGTAAGGACGTAGATCTTCGGGACGCCATGAGCATAGTCCTTCTCCGGCACTTTGGCGATGACACGGCCCACGAGCTCGGCGTGTGTGCCTTCCCCGGAGAGATCGTATCGTTTGAGAAAATCGGAGAGCGCTTTGTCCGGCAGCATGGTGAGCGTCTCCTGCGGACGGCTCATGCGGATCCAGCCGTCATCAAAAAGCTCTCCGATGCGGTCATTCGCATCACGCCCGTAGATGCTCTCTTTATAGGGTGGCACCTTGTGGTGCGCCGGCTTGCCATCGAAGTAGTCCAAGAGCAGGATGTCTTTGATCGATAATCCCATGGTATCCCTCCTTTCTTCCGTAATTCAGATGAGCGAACTATGAAAGGTGCATCGTCCGTCACATGAGAAATGGGATCGGGCATCGCCCTTCTTCTATGGACGGCGAAGCTGCCGTCACCATTTCTCTTTTTGTATCATCGCTATGTATCCATCCTCAAGTATAATACAGCCGGGGTATGCTTGGCAATCAAAAAGGCGATGCCCGTTATTGGGCATCGCCTTTTTGATCATGAGAGAACGAGGTGCAATGGGGATCACGGAAAAATTGGATCTCCGTATCGTCAGCCTTCCCCTCGAGGGGAAGGTGCCTCGAAGGGGCGGATAGGGCACCAGCGGTATGAAAGAAAGCGGGAAGGAGTGTTTCAAGTACGTCGTTTATGAGAGTACCCGAGCGCCGCTGACGCGGTCCCCCTTCCCCGATGGGGAAGGCTTAGGCGGAGCGACGCTTCGCGTCGATTTTTATAAAGGGTGCTGCCCGAAGACAGGTGGATAACAGGTTTCCCGTTTATGGTTTCTGACACCATCCGTTTCCCCGCGAATGACAAAGATGTCTCGCTTTCGCTCGAAATGACGACACAGGAGTCTGCTGTCCCCCACTCACTCGAGGCGCCTAATCCCCAGCCACTAATCCCTAGCTACTAGTCACTAGTCACTATTTCCCAAATTTCTTGTCATACGCTTTTCTAATGGCTTCTTCGCGTGTGAGGCCTTCGGCCATGCCTGTCCTGATGGCTTCTTCCATGGCCTCGTATTCCTTCGGGATGACCTTGGTGAAGCGGGAGTAGTAGACATCCCAGCGCGCGAGGATGGATTCCGCCTTGCGGCTTCTGGTCGAGAGGTAGTGGGCGTCGATCAGCTTCTTGACGCTTGCGATCTCCTCTTTGTCCGTGAGCGGTTCCAAATGGATCAGCTCTTGATTGCACAGGCGTTCATCGAGGTCGAGCACATAAGCGACGCCGCCGGACATACCGGCTGCGAAGTTTTTACCCGTCTCGCCCAGGATGATGACCTTGCCGCCGGTCATGTATTCGCAGCCGTGGTTGCCGATGCCTTCGACGACGACGGTCGCACCGCTGTTTCTGACGCAGAAGCGTTCCCCGGCTTTGCCGGAGACGAAGGCTTCCCCGCTTGTCGCGCCGAAGAAGGCGACGTTTCCGATGATGACATTGTCTTCCGCACGGAAGGTGGCTTCTCTCGGCGGATAAATGATGATCTTGCCGCCGGAAAGGCCCTTGCCGACGTAGTCATTTGCATCGCCTTCCAGGGTGAGCGTCAGGCCCTTCGGGATGAAGGCGCCGAAGCTCTGTCCCGCAGAGCCGACGAAGGAGAGGGATATGGTGTCTTCGGGCAGTCCTTCATCGCCGTAGCGGCGAGAGATCTCGCTGCCAAGGATGGTGCCGGTGACGCGGTCGGTGTTCTTGATGAAGAGCTTTGCGATGACGCGCTTCTGCTCGTCGAGAGCCGGCTTGCACATGCGGACGAGCTTGGCCATATCGAGGGTCTTTTCGATCTCATGATCCTGTGCCTTCATGAAATGGTGACCGACGGTGATGTCTGTATACGGACGGAAGAGCAGGGCATCGAGAGAGAGGGTATCTGCCTTCTTGCTGCCGGTGAAGCTCTTCTGCTTCAGGCGGTCGCTTCGGCCCACCATGTCTTCGAGCTTGTGGAAGCCGAGGTGTGCCATGATCTCACGCAGGTCTTCTGCGACGAAGCGCATGTAGTTCATCACATACTCGGGCTTGCCGGCGAAGCGTTTCCTGAGCTTCTCATCCTGCGTGCAGATGCCGAAGGGGCAGGTATTTTTGTTGCAGACGCGGAACATCTGGCAGCCGATCGCGATGAGCGGCCCGGTGCAGAAGCTGAAGAGCTCTGCACCCAAGAGGCAGGCGATGGCCGCATCCCGGCCGGTCAGGAGCTTGCCGTCCGTTTCGAGCTTCACGCGGTCGCGAAGCTGATTCAGGAGGAGGACCTGCTGCGCTTCGGAAAGTCCAAGCTCCCATGGAAGTCCCGCATGGCGCATGCTGGTCCTGGGCGATGCCCCCGTGCCGCCATCGCAGCCGCTGATGGTGACACCGTCGGCTTTCGCCTTGACGACACCGGCCGTAATGGTACCGACACCGGCACCGGCGGTGAGCTTGACATTGATCTCCGCCTTGTGATTGGCATTCTTCAGGTCGAAGACAAGCTCTGCCAGGTCTTCGATGGAGTAGACATCATGGTGCGGCGGCGGCGAGATCAGGGCTACGCCCGGGGTGGAGTGGCGTGTCTTGCCGATGGCCGGATCGACCTTGCTGCCCGGAAGATGTCCGCCTTCGCCGGGCTTGGCTCCCTGCGCGCACTTGATCTGGATCTCTTTGCCGTGGACGAGGTAATTCCCCGTGACGCCGAATCGTGCTGTCGATACCTGCTTGATCTCGTCATTGACCGAAGAGCCGTCAGGGAGCAGCGCGAAGCGCTCGGTGTCCTCGCCGCCTTCACCGGTGTTGCTGCGGCTGCCGAGGGCATTCATGGCTTTCGCGATGCACTCATGGGCTTCCTTGCTGAGTGCGCCATAGCTCATCGCGCCGGTACGGAAATGATGTACGATGGAGTCCACGCTCTCGACCTCTTCGATCGGGATGCTGCATCCGGCAGGGTAATTGAATTCCAGAAGGTCACGAAGACGGATGAGCGGCTCATTGACCACCTTCGCAAATTCCTTGTAGACCTCATAGCTTCCCGTGCGGCATGCCCGCTGCAGAAGGCGGATGGCCTCCGGCGTCAGGATGTGCGGTTCGTCTCCATTCCGGTGATACATATAGACATCGCCGGAGGAGAGTCCCTTGGCCCCCTCGTACGCCGCCTCGTGGCGCATCTCGGCTTCCTTGGCGATCTCCTTCAAGCCGATGCCTCCGATCGGAGAGGTGATGCCGCCGAAATATTTCTCCGCCACCTCCTTGCCGATGCCGACAGCCTCGAAGATCTGCGCGCCGTGGTAGCTCTTGACGGTGGAGATCCCCATCTTGCTCATGACGCCCAGGATGCCGTTCACCGCTGCCGTGAGGTAGTTTGCGAGCGCTTCCTTCGCGCTCTTGCCGTGCAGGCGGTTCTTGTCCGCGAGATCCTTCACCGTCTCCAGTGCCAGATACGGATTGATTGCCGTCACGCCGAAACCGATCAGCGCGGCGAAATGATGGATCTCACGCGGCTCGCCCGACTCCAGAATGATACCGACATCCGGACGCACCTTCTCACGGATGAGATCATTGTGCAGCCCCGCCGAAGCGAGAAGCGCCGGGATCGCCATGTGATCCTTATCGACACCGCGGTCAGAAAGGATCAGGATATTCTTCCCATCCCTCACCGCAGCAAGCGCCGCTGCGAAAAGGTCATGGAGCGCCTTCTCCATCGCACGGCCGCCGCCGGCTGCCGGATAGAGCAGCGAAAGCACGACCGGCTTCAGCTGGCTGCTTTTGAGATGCTTGATGACTTCCATTTCCTCATTCGTGATGAGCGGACGGTCGATGAAGAGCGCCGCCGTCCCCTTCTCATCCGGATCCATGATATTGGCCATGTTGCCGATCACGACCGAGGACGAGGTCACGATCCTTTCACGGACACCGTCGATCGGCGGATTCGTGACCTGTGCGAAATTCTGCTGGAAATAGTCGTAGAGCAGCTGCGGCGCTTCCGACAGGACAGCGAGCGGCGAGTCCATCCCCATAGCGCCGATCGGCTCCTTGCCGTTCTCCGCCATCGGCGTCAGGATATCGCGCAGATCCTCGACCGTATAGCCGAAATTCTTCTGCTCGAGAAGGATATCCTCCGGCACTTCCGGCTCCTTCTCCTCCTTCGCCAAGTCCTTCAGATCGAGCAGATGCTCTTCGCACCACTTCGCATAGGGATGCGCCTTCGCCATCGTGTGCTTGATCTCCTCATCACTGATGATGCGCTGCTGCGCCGTATCGATGAGGAAGAGCTTGCCCGGTTCGAGGCGTCCTTTGTAGAGTACATTCTCCTGATCGACCGGCACCGCCCCCACTTCCGAAGACAGGATGACACGATCATCCTTCATGACATAGTAGCGCGCCGGACGCAGACCATTGCGATCCAGCATCCCGCCGATGGACACGCCATCGCAGAAGCACATCGCCGCCGGGCCGTCCCATGGCTCCATCATGAAATTGTGATACCGGTAGAATGCCTTCTTCTCCTCATCCATCGCCGGATCCTTCTCCCACGGCTCCGGCATCATGACCATCATCGCATGCGCCAGCGAATGCCCCGCCATGTGGATGTACTCCAGACAGTTATCAAACATCGCCGAGTCGCTCCCCGTGTCATCGACGACAGGGAAAGCCTTCACCAGCTCCGGATCGTTCGACGGACGCGACTTGCTCTCACGCGCATTCAGCCAGTTGATATTCCCCTTGATCGTATTGATCTCCCCATTGTGGACGATGTAACGGTTCGGATGAGCGCGCGCCCAGCTCGGGAATGTATTCGTCGAAAAACGCGAATGCACCATCGCCATCGCCGTCTTATAGTCCAGATCCGACAGATCCAGATAGAAATGGCGCAGCTGCTCACTCGTCAGCATCCCCTTGTACACGATCGTGCGAGAGGACAGGCTGGCGATATAGAAATCCGTCCCCATGCCTTCCGAGAGCGGAATGATCTTCTTCTCCGCAAGCCGCCGGATGATGTAGAGCTTGCGCTCGAAATCCATCTGATCCCGAAGCGATGGATTCCTGCCGATGAAGACCTGCAAAAAACGCGGACGGATCGAGCGCGCCGCCTCACCGATGATGCTCTCATCGATCGGCACCTCACGCCAGCCAAGGACCGTCTGTCCTTCCTCCTTCACGATTTCCTCGAAGACCCTCATCTGCTCCTTGCGGAAATCCTCATAGCGGTGCGCAAAGATCATGCCGACACCGTACTCACCCTCCGGCGGAAGCGAAAAGCCCAGCACCTCGCACTCGCGATGAAAGAAATCATGCGGGATCTGCGTCAGGATCCCCGCGCCATCCCCGCTCTTATGGTCTGCGCCCTCGCCGCCTCTGTGCTTCAGATTCTCCAGGATCTTCAAAGCATCATCGACAATGCCATACGAGCGCTCGCCGCGGATATTCGCCACAAAGCCGATCCCGCAAGCATCATGTTCATTTCTGGGGTCATACAGCCCCTGCGCCTCTGGCAGATCTCTCCATTTTTTCATGCCCATTCCTTCTCTCCTACAAAAAAAGCCGAGCGAAAACAGCGCTAGCTGCCTCGCCCGACTTCGGATCTTCCTATGAAGTGTGTAATTCGTATTATATCATGGAAGGAAATCGTTTGGAAAGAGAAAATGTAAAAATAATAAGTGACTGGGGACTGGGGACTGGTAGCTAGTGACTGGGGACTGGGAGACTGGGGACTAGTAACTTGACTGCCACCTTCGAACATCACCCCATATATATTCGCGGCGAAGCCGCCACCACCATTTCTAATTTCTCATTTCTCATTTCTCATTTCTAATTCCCTCTCCCCATTCATGCTATAATGAGACGACATACCCATTTCCATACCACCAAGGAGGATCTCATCCATGAAAGAATTCAAACTCGCATTCGGCCGCGGCGTGCAGTCCGTCATGCTGCCGGAAGACCATATTTCTGACATCTTGGAAGGCGTCCCGACACCCGCCTGCGACGTCAAAGAAGCGACCCTTGCTGCTATGCGAAGCCCGATCGGCAGCGCCCCGCTGAAGGAAGTCGTAAAGAGCGGCGACAAAGTCTGCCTCGTCGTCGCCGACATCACCCGCGCCTGGAACCGCGCCTCCGAATTTCTGATCTACGTTGTAGACGAATTAAACCTCGCCGGCATCCCCGACAAGGACATCTATATCGTCTTCGCGCAAGGCACCCACCGCCCCCACACCGACGAAGAGAACATCACCTGCGTCGGCGAAGAAATCGCCCGCCGCATCACCATGTACCAGCATATCTCCACCGACAAATCCCAGCAGACCTACCTCGGAAAGACCACCCTCGGCACCGAAGTCTGGATCGATAAGCGCGTCGTAGATGCTGACAAGGTCATCCTCATCAATGCCGTCTCCACCCACGACATGGCCGGCTTCGGCGGCGGCCGCAAGCTCATCCTTCCGGGCGTTGCCGGCTTCGACACCGTTCAGCAGAACCACTGCCACGCCCTCGGAGCCACCCTCGGCAGCGGCCTCAACCCTGACGCCAAGCTCTTAAAGATCGAAGGAAATCCCGTATCCAGCGACATGCAGGAAGCCTGCGACATGGTACACCCCTGCTTCCTCGTCCACTCCATCATCAATGAAGAAGGCCGCATCTCCTCCATGGTCGGCGGCGACCCCTACGAAGCATGGCTCGAAGGCACGAAGGAGACCTACCGCCTCCAGAAGGTCCCGATGAAGCAGCAGGCCGACGTCACCATCGTCTCCGCCGGCGGCTATCCGAAGGACACGAACCTGTATCAGGGAACCAAGTGCTACTCCACGGCTGAGATCGCCACCAAGAAAGGCGGCATCATCATCACCATGATCGAAGCCGAAGACATCATGGAGCCCGCCGCCTACCTCGGCAGCTTCAAGTACAAGAACCTGGTCGATATGGAAAAGGGCCTGCGCGACTGCTTCACCATCCCCTTCTTCGTCGCCTTTGAAAATCTGAACACCGCCCTCACCCACACCGTCTACATCGTCACCCGTCCGGAAAACTTCGACATTCTCCGCGAAAAGACCCACCAGATCCCCGTCGCCACCGTCGAAGAAGCCTGGCAGCTCGCCCAGAAGCAGCTCGAAGGCGAAGGCAAGACAGACTACGCCATCAATATCATCCCCCACGGCAGCGCCGTCGTGCCGTACTTGAAGAAGTAGCTGATGACTAGTGGCTAGGGATTAGGGATTAGGGGTGATACTCCCGTATCATCATTTCGAGCGCGAGCGAGAAATCTTTGAAGAGGGACACACCGAAGGAAGCGGATGGATGGCAGCGATCTGAAAACGAGTGAGAAACCATCCGCTCCCCGTTTCGTCATCCCGAGCGCAGCCGA
>JABLTL010071811.1_pt1 | contig 13854 bp, 13 predicted proteins | sample 7160151 | NCBI WGS metagenome assembly JABLTL01 (sample SAMN14651223, study PRJNA627086) | human gut metagenome | isolation source: feces | host: Homo sapiens
AAACCACATATAAATCTGCCCAGCAGTACCCCAAGTAAAATGAAAAATCCGGAGTAGAGGATCAGATGGATCATCTGCCTGCATGGTCATTTATTGCAATAAGCTATGTGAAAGGATTAATTGTATTAGTAGCGATTTTGCTATTTCGAGCAGTATGGAAGAGAAAGGAAGGAGTACATTCTAAGATGTATTCTTTACTGTTGACAATAATTCCCTTATTGTCGTGTGCTTTGTTTCTTATGCCACCCTGTTCTGAGATGATCGTTAGCAATCCTCAATTTTATATCATGCTGATTCTTTTTCTTTTTATAATCAATGTGGTGAATTATGTGTTACTTGGGAATGTGTTAAAAGCAGAAGAACTGGAACAAAAGAATCAAATGTTAGATGATCAGCTTATACGACAGAGACAACGTTATGATCAATTGGGGGAAGCTTATCGGGAGATCCGGAGTTTCGTGCACGATACGAAGAAACATTTTAACTGTATTAATGAATGTGTAAAAAGGAAAGAATATGATGTTATTACGGCATATACACAGGAAGCAATGGCAGATCTGGAATCAAGATATGCAACAGTGAATACAGGATGTCTGGCAATTGATGCACTTGTGAGCAATTTTATGTTACAGACCAGATCTAAGGGAATTCAATTGACTACGAGCCTGAAGGTGGAAGCACAACGTGTTCCGGTTAGTGATTATCATTTGGCAATCATATTAGGAAACTTGTTGGATAATGCGTTGAATGCATGCCAGGGGCAGCTTAATCCTAAGATTGTACTTAAGATACAACAGGTGGAAAACAATGCATTTGCGATATACATCGCGAATACCTATGTACCGGAACCGGATGATAAGGTGGTACAGAACTTAGACGAGATGGATTTTATTCACGGCTATGGTCTGGATAATGTGAAAAAGTCAGTCAGAGCATATAACGGAATTATGAGAGTGAAACATGAGCAGGATATGTATAGTGTTGCAATCGTATTTCCGTTTGATGCATTGCATTATATAAGACCGTTGTAAAAATAGTGATTGACATTTTGTCGCAATTCCCCTATAATCATATTTAGAGTGTTACTGATAAAGCAGGCATGACCATAATCGTAGAAAGATACGTTTTTTGGTTATGCCTTTTTGTATATCCTTGAACCAGTGGTGAGAGGATGTGCAAAGGAATCGGGTGAAGGAGAGGAGGACAGAAGCAATGGAGCTGATTAAGGCACTGAACAATAATGTGGCATTAGTCTATGACGACAACAAGCAGGAAGCAGTCGTGATGGGAAGTGGAGTTGCATTTGGTTTGAAACCCGGCGGTTCTGTCAACCAGAGCCGTGTAGAGAAGTTCTTTGTTCTCGATGGTGAGAAAGGTCACAAAGACTTTGACCGTCTGTTGGAACGGATCTCGTTAGATAATCTTGAATTGGCCAGCGATATTATCAAGCGGGGCGAGCAACAGTTAGGGTACCATTGTAATGACAGTATTCTATTAACTTTATCAGATCACCTGGGAATGATGTTAGAACGTGTGAAAGAAGGCGTGTATTTTGCTTCACCGTTAGAGTGGGATATCAAGCTGATCTACCCCAAGGAGTATCGATATGCGATGACGGTGGTAAAAGATCTGCAACGGGATCTGAATACGGAGATTCCGGAGCAGGAGGCGGCATTTATTGCATTGCATTTCATCAATGCGAACCTGAACTCAGAGGGAATGCAGAATACGATTCTTGGCACAAAGATCATCCAGAACATCTTGAATATCTGCAAGATATACTATAAGAGAGAATTTGACGAAGATGATTTTGATGTCCGCAGATTTATCTCTCACATCCGGTATTTCGTGCAGCGCCAGATGAAAGGCGAAGTGTTAGATATTGATGAGACGATCGCAGAAGCTGTGATCGTAAGCTGTCCAGAAGACTATAAGTGTTCCCTGAAGATCGCAGACTTCCTGAAGAAGACCTATAACTGGGATATCAGCAGAGGCGAGATCTTATATCTGACATTACATTTAAACCGTATAGGCAAAAAAGCATAAAGGTGTTACTAGTACGACTAGGCATGACTCGGACGATACAGCGCATATGTGCATACGCTGTGTCTGTTTCGGGTCATTTTTTGTATCTGTTCAGAGCCAGGCGGATACGTCACACCGACGAAATGCGTAGCATTTTGGAGGTTGGATCTGAGCAGTTACCGTTTTTATGAAAGGAGAACAAGTATGAAATTTGAAAATGAAGCAAAGACGATCGTAGAGTTAGTCGGCGGCGAGAAGAACATTAACAATCTTGTGCATTGTGCAACAAGACTGCGTTTCGAGTTAAAGAGTGACGCAAAGGCAGATAAGGCAGCCTTAGAGAAATTGCCATATGTTATGAAGGTAATCGTAAGTGGAGGTCAGTATCAGGTTGTAATCGGACCGGATGTCAACAACTACTATAACGCAATTTTATCTGTAGCTAATATTGGAACAAAGAAGGAGAGCAACGAAGACAGCGGCGAGAAGAAGAGTGCGATCGACCGTCTGATGAAGGTTATCTCCGGTGCATTTTCTCCATTGATTCCATTACTTGCCGGTGCAGGTATGGTAAAGGCATTACTTACCGTATTGATCGAGTTACATGTATTAGGTTATGAAGATCCAACTTATTTGATCTTATCCGCAGCAGGAAATGCCGTATTCTATTTCCTTCCAATCTTCTTAGGAACAACACTTGCTAAGCAGTTTGGTGCAAATGCATATGTTGGTGGTGCAATTGGTGCAGCCTTGTTAGAGCCGAACTTTACCGGCTTGTTATCCGCAGAGGGCGGCGTGAATTTCTTAGGAATTCCGGTTACACCGATTGATTATGCATCAACGGTATTCCCAATCTTTATCGCAGTTATCGTATATAGCTTCTTAGAGAAGGGTCTTAAGAAGATCATTAAGAAAGAATTACAGTTGTTCTTAGTTCCAATGATCTGTCTGATGGTTATGGTACCATTTACAGCGATCGTATTCGGTCCGGTTGGTACAACAGTTGGTAACGTGGTAGCTGATATTGTTGTAAAATTATTCAGCTTTAACAAGATTATTGCAGGTTTACTTCTTGCAGCAGCTTATCCATTCCTTACAATCTTTGGCCTGCATTGGGGATTTACTCCAATTACCTTACAGAACTTAGACCAGTATGGTGGAGATATGATCGAGGGTGTTTGTGTATGTGCGGTATTTGCACAGATCGGTATTGCAATCGGTGCTTATCTTAAGGGTAAGAAGGGTTCTAAGATTCGTTCCGTAGCAGGACCTACTGTTATCACTGGTATTATGGCTGGTGTTACAGAGCCAATCCTTTACGGTATTGTTATGGAGTATAAGAGATTAATGGCAGTTGTTGCAATCGCCAGCGGACTTGGTGGAGCAATCAATGGTGCACTTGGTGTTACGATGGATGAGTATGTATTCCACAACATTTTTGCTATGATCATGCAGACATATTCTCCATTTGTTGGTTATCTGATCGGTATTTCGGTTGCGCTTGTTGCAGGTGCATTGCTTACTTACTTCTGGGGTATCCGTCCGGAGGATATGAAAGACTTTGTTCCGGAATATGAAGAAGCAGAGCAGATCGAACAGGCACCAGCCGTTGAGAAGACAGATGCAGTAGTATGTGCACCAGTAGCTGGTGAGGTAGTAGCATTAAAGGATGTTCCGGACGAGGTATTCTCAAGCGGAGTAACCGGAGATGGTCTTGCAATCAATCCAAGTGATAACAAGATTGTTGCACCTGCTGATGGTGTGATCAGTGCATTACTTCCGTCAAAGCATGCGGTTGGAATGACCCTTGCAAATGGTGCAGAGATATTGATTCATGTAGGTTTGAATACAGTTATGTTAGAGGGCAAAGGATTTGATGTTAAGGTAGAAGAAGGACAGGAAGTGAAAGCAGGAGAGACATTGCTTACATTTGACCGCAGCGTGATCGAAGGTGCAGGATACTCATTGATCACTCCAATTCTTGTGACAAACATTGATGATTTTGCATCCTTAGAAAAGACAGATGCAAAGAGTGTAAATGCTGGAGACAACTTATACAAAGTGATGGCATAGGAGATCAATTATGAGAGATCATTTTTTATGGGGCGGCGCAGTAGCCGCCCATCAGGTAGAGGGTGCATATGACCAGGATGGAAAAGGACTTAGTATTGCTGATGTGATGACTGGCGGCAGTCGCGAGAAGGCAAGAGAGATTACGGATGGAATTGTTGATGGCAAGTACTATCCCAATCATGAAGGAATTCATTTTTATGAGCTATACAAAGAAGATGTGAAGCTCTTTGCTGAGATGGGATTTAAATGTTTCCGTACCAGCATCGCATGGAGTCGTATCTTCCCACAGGGAGATGAGACTGAGCCGAATGAGAAAGGCTTGCAGTTTTATGATGATCTGTTTGATGAACTGTTGAAGTACGGGATTGAGCCGGTCATTACGTTGTCGCATTTTGAGATGCCGTATGGCTTAGTGAAGAAATACGGTGGCTGGCGTAACCGGAAGATGATTGAGTTCTTTACGAAATTTGCACTTACCGTGATGGAACGGTATCGTGATAAAGTAAAATACTGGATGACATTTAACGAGATCAATAACCAGATGATCTTAAGCAATCCGATCTATGCATTTACCAATTCCGGTATCATCTTTGAAGATGGTGAAGATCGTCAGAAACTGGTATATCAGGCAGCACATTATCAGTTTGTGGCAAGTGCCAATGTGGTGAAGTTAGGTCATGCGATCAATCCTCAATTCCAGATTGGATGCATGGTAGCGGCAACACCGGTATATGCATATAGCTGTAATCCGGATGACGTATTGCTGGCACAGAAGGAAGACCGCAAGAATCTGTTCTTTACGGATGTTCAGGCAAGAGGGCATTATCCTGCTTACATTATGAAAGAGTGGGAGAAGAATGGATATGAGATGGATGTAACGGACGAAGATCTGCGAATCATTGCAGAGGGTTGTGTGGACTATATCGGTTTCAGCTATTATCTGAGCAGTGTAATGAGTGCAGATGCCAATATCGAGAAGCTAGGCAATGATCTGGCAGCTAGTGCGGACGCTGTACCTAATCCATATCTGGAAATGACACCATGGGGCTGGACGATCGATCCAAAGGGACTTCGTTATGTCCTGAATCAGTATGCAGATCGTTACGAGCTGCCATTATTTATTGTAGAAAATGGATTCGGATACGAGGATGTCTTAGAGAATGGAGAGATTACGGATGATAACCGGATTCAGTTCTTAGGAGATCATATCCGGGAAATGATGAAAGCTATCGAGGAAGATGGTGTCGATGTGATGGGATATACCGTATGGGGCTGTATTGACCCGGTATCCTTCACAACCGGCGAGATGCGCAAGCGTTATGGCTTCATCTATGTAGATAAGATGGATGACGGAAGCGGCACCTACGCCAGAAAGAAGAAAAAATCATTTGACTGGTATCAGAAGGTGATTGCCAGCAATGGACGAGACTTATAATTCCCAAGGTAATTCGGACAATGGACGATTATATAGAGCCCGGAATCGCAGAAGCGGTTCGGGTTCTTTTTCTTTGCCCCGGATAGAAAATGGGCAGGGTCCGGAAAGAATAGGATAGAAGTGTTACGTGCAGAATAATGTAAAATTGAAAGAAAAGTTCGTGCATTTTAGTGTAATATTTGAATAAAAATACGTTGAAATTGACATGAATATATTATATACTACAAGAAAATGGATCAGGGTGGTGATAATATGTATAGGAAAGTTATGACATTTTTAGAAGATTGGAGACAGAATCCGTATCGAAAACCGCTTATTATACAAGGGGCAAGACAGGTGGGGAAGACATATTCCATTTTGGAGTTTGGAAGGACACATTATGATAATGTTGCGTATTTTAACTTTGAGACGAATCCCAAATTGTGTGAAACATTTGAGGAGGATATCAGTCCCAATTATTTGATTCCGATTCTGTCACATATTGCAGGGCAGACGATTGTCAGGGAAAAGACATTGATCGTGTTAGATGAAGTTCAATTGTGCGAGCGGGCATTGACCTCCTTGAAATATTTTTGTGAACAGGAGCCGGACTATCATATTATTGTAGCGGGAAGTCTGTTAGGAGTAGCGGTGAATCGGGCGCAGTTTTCATTTCCGGTGGGGAAGGTAGATATGAAAACAATGTATCCAATGGATATGGAAGAATTCCTGATTGCGATGGGAGAGGAGAAGCTGGTTGAACGAATCCGGGAGCATTTTCTCACGAATGAACCAATGCCTTCTGCGTTACACGATCATGCAATGCAACTGTATCGGCAGTATCTTGTTGTCGGAGGAATGCCGGAATGTGTTATGCAATATGTACAGACGAAGGATTATATATTGATTCGGCATACACAGGATACGATTCTTGCAAGTTATCTGAATGATATGAGTAAGTACAATAATGCCAATGAGATTAAGAAGACAAGATTGGCATATGATAACATTACAGTACAGCTTTCAAAGAAGAATACCCGTTTCCAGTATAAGTTGATCAAGAAAGGGGGACGTGCTTCGGAATTTGAGAATGCAATAGAGTGGTTGTGTTTGTCAGGGGTTGTTTCTAAGATATACAGAGTGGAACAGATCAAGAAGCCGTTGGAAAATTACAGGGATATAGATGCCTTCAAAATCTATGTGTCAGATCTGGGCTTGTTGTGTGCGAAGAAAGATCTGGCGGCAGATGATATCTTGTATATGGTAGATGAGATAAATGATTTTAAAGGCGGCATGACTGAGAATTATGTGAATGCACAGTTAATAGCAAATGCATATCACACATATTATTGGGAGTCGGAGCGTGGAGCAGAAGTTGATTTTGTGATTCAACGGGATGGGAAGATCATTCCGATTGAGGTTAAGTCAGCGGATAATACAAGAGCGAAAAGTTTGAATGTATATATGAATACGTACAAACCGGCATATGCGATCAAGTTATCTTCTAAGAATTTTGCGTTTGAAGATAATAAGAAAGTAGTTCCGCTTTACGCGGCATTTTGTATTTAATAGATTCATATAGGAGATCATGAAAGGATTCTTTCGTGATCTCTATTTATATGGTGCCTTTAATAAAATGGGTTGCAACAACATTTCTACGAGAGGGAACGAAAAGAGATATTGACACTGTATTGTATATATGGTATATATACAATATGCATACTTGATAGGATGGTCAGCCATCCTATATCCCGGGAGGAAACAGATGGATATTATAATTAGCAACAACAGTAACAGCCCGATCTATGAGCAGATCACGACGCAGATTAAGGAAATGATCTTAAATGGAATCTTACAGGAAGGGGATGCTCTTCCGTCTATGCGTACGTTGGCAAAGGATTTGCGGATCAGTATTATTACGACAAAGCGGGCATACGAGGACTTGGAACGGGATGGATTCATTGAATCCTTTACCGGAAGAGGAAGCTTCGTGAAGGCTACCGGTAAGGAGCTGATGCAGGAGGAATTGCTGTGTCAGGTGCAGGACTTAGCAGAGCAGACCTGCAAGAAGGCGGCACTGGCCGGTCTTTCTTTAGAGGAGCTATTAGAGATGATACGCCTAATCTATGATGGTGAGTAGTGGAAAGGGAGAAGAGAATGAGTAATGTAATAGAGATAGAAGGTCTGTGCAAACGCTATGATGGTTTTGCGATTGAGAACCTCGATCTATCCATTCCGCAGGGCGGTATTATGGGATTCATTGGGGCAAATGGTGCCGGAAAGACAACGACTATTTATTCCATATTGAATGTTATTCCGGTTGATGCGGGCAGGATTCAGATCTTTGGTAAAGATTATAAGAAGGATGAGCAGGAGATCAAGCAGGATATTGGAGTTGTGTTTGATGAGATGGGATATCATGAGATTATGACACCATTGCAGATCAGCCGGATGATGAAGTCTATATATCATAATTGGAGTGAGATGGAATTTGCAAAGTATTTAGATCGCTTTGGTCTGCCATATAAGAAACGGTGTGGAACTTTTTCTCGTGGTATGCGGATGAAGTTGCAGATCGCAGTAGCTTTATCGCATGGAGCCAAGCTGCTGATCATGGATGAGCCGACAAGTGGATTAGATCCGGTTGTGCGGAATGAGATGTTAGATATCTTTCAAGAGTTCGTGGAAGAGGAAGATCATACCATTTTGTTGTCTTCTCACATTATTGAGGATTTGGAGCGGATTGCGGATGAGATCGCATTTATTGATAAGGGAAGAATTCTGTTGGCAGATAATAAGGATGTGATATTAGAGCAGCATGCGATTCTGAAAGGCAAGAAACAGGATATCAGTAAGATACGGTCAGAGGATATGGTTGGGGTGAAACGGTCTGCGTATGGAGTTGAGATCTTAGTACAGGATGCTCCGGCATGTCGGAGAAGATATCCGGAGTTTCTATGCGAGCCGGCTTCCCTTGAAGATATTATGCTTTATTATGTGAGTAGGGAAGGTAAAGGAATGACAGGTGCAAGAGAGATGGCAGAGGAGAACAAGGGGGCGTAGAACATGGTCGGACTGATTCAAAAGGATATGTGTGTGTTACGCCGGCAACTCCTGACTCTATTGGAGGTGGCAATTGGCGTTACGGTATTGGGCGTGTTATTTTTCTTAAGTGCGAAGTATGGAAATATTGCCAAAGAACTTGCCGGTATGGACTCGGAACCAAACGGAGAAGCGATGTTCTTTGTTGCATATCGGATGACAATCTGGATGATACTGTTGATACCGATGACATTTTTAACGACAATACAGGAATGTTTTAAGGCAGATATTCAGGCTGGATTCTCGGTTGTCGCAGATTCCATGCCAATATCGAAACGTACTTTGGTGTGCGCCAGATATGTGGGAAGTATGTTGTTGTCGGTATTTTGTCTTGGGGTATCCCTGTTAGCAGGGGGACTGGTAGCTATGACAACGGATGCGTTTGCATTTTCTGAGATAGCGAGATGGTGTCTTTGTGCATTTGCAGGGCTGGTCATTTATAATATGATCATTTTTCCGTTGTTATACTGGTTCCGGGGAAAGAGGATGGATCTGATCATGTTGTTTCCTCTTCTGACAGTGGGAATGTATATTATCATAAAAGGTGGTCAGTTAGATGATGCAGAGCTTACCGAAGCGTTGATCTATTTGGGAGAACATGCAGCGGATTATACATGGATACTATTAGGAATTATGGTGGTTTGTGTGGGAATATCGTGTGGGATTTCCGTGTGGTTGGAAGAGAGAAGGGGGCTTGGAAAATGATCGGATTATGCTATAAAGATATGATATGCGGAAAATTAAGGTGGACGGTGTTATGCGTGGTACTGGTGTGCATACTGCCGATTGTAGTGGGCTATCTGGTTCCGGAAACTGTACTTCCGTCAGATAATGTGAGTGTTCTGGTGCTTCTTTTTTTGGGAGTTGGAAGTGTCTGTGCGTATGGTGTGCTGCTTGGAAATGTGGTGCAGGCGGTACTGGATACGGATAAGGGCAAGAATGCAGAGGCATATATGAGAAGTCTTCCTTCGACGGCAAGCCGCTATGTATATAGCAAGTATATTGTGTTGGCGGCAATATTCGGACTGGTTACGGTTGGCTTTGTGTTAGCCTTCTGGATGCTTCGGGGAATCGGAAATGATCCGGGAGTACAGATGTTGACGGGTGAATTGCTTTCTGCATTTCCGGCGGTATGCGGTTGCTGTCTGGTTGTTCTTGCGCTTGAACTTCCGGTATGTTTTCGATTCGGAACAGAGAAGGGCAACCAAATGCGGGTTGCATTTATTGTATTCCTGTTCTTTGGTGGTATCGTCTATCTGTTATTTGGGGATCTTACGGTATTCGATCATTGGGATGCCGAACATATTTATCAATTCTTAGAACAGCATCCGTGGATTATGAAGCACGGAAAAGCGACCGTTCCGGTGGTGTCGGTTGTCTTGTATGTGCTGTCAGCGAGATTGTCTGCATGGCTATACACAAAGAAAAATGTGGGAGAGTGATTAGAAAAAATACCCGGAGTAAAATCCGGGTATTTTTTTGCAACATTTTTCTGCTCCGAATTGTATATAAGGTAGAAGGATGAAAAACCTTACTACAATCAGATTAGGAGTGATGACTTATGAGAAAAATGATAATGACAATCGTATGTGCAGGAATGGTATTCACAATGGTGGGCTGCGGAACACAGAGCAAACAGGTGGCAGAAGCACCGAAGGCAACCACGACACAACAGGTGGATGCGACAACGGATATAGAAAAGAAGCCTGTGACAGATGATCAGACACAGATTCCGAATCCGTTTATTGAATGTGAGTTCCTTGAAGATGCAGCAAAAATAGCAGGATTTACAATGGAAGTACCGGATATGTTAAGTGGTTATCAGAGGAGGGTAATCAGCGCAATCGAGAATGACATGATTCAGGTTGATTATACGAATGAAGAGGATGCGGTACGAAGTGAGGAAGAATTGAATCAGAAGGATTGGTCGCAGGAAGATTTCACAAACAAGGATGTCACAATTCGTAAGGCGAAAGAGAGTGGGGACATCAGTGGTGATTATAATGAGTATTCAGAACAAAAGAAAGTGACAGTTGGCGATACTTCTGTTACTATGAAGGGAAATGACGGGATGATCTGCGTAGCTATCTAGCAGGAGGGTGAATATAGTTATGCAGTGATTGCGGGTGTTGCGGTAAGTGAAGAGACAATGACCGAGTGGATTGAACAGGTGAAGTAGCAGGAGGAAAACAAGATGCAACAGGTATTGTGTGCAACAGGAAAAATAGAACATAGTATATGCAATGTGTCTTGCTTGCATTTTCTTCAGAAGATATATCTGGAATGGAAGGATGGCATCTGCTGGATGCTGTCCGGCAGCCGGATATGGAAAGCCGTACAGCAGAAGGTAGCTGAATGGAAAGAGGATACAGTAGCGGGTAAAATGGAGAAGGATAAGGTTATATCTTTTCATGGAAAAGACGAGCGGGCAGAATATCTGTTAGATGCTTATGGCAATTCCATTCTCCGGCTCGCATATTCGTATCTTCATAATAAAAGTGATGCAGAGGAGATCTTGCAAGACACCTTGCTTCAATATTTAAGAGTGAAACCGCTTTTTGAAAATACAAATCATGAGAAAGCGTGGCTATTGCGGGTAGCAGCCAATCTTAGCAAGAATAAGATTTCTTATAATCGATTACGCATGACGGATGAATTACAGGAGGAATTAGTTGCCAAGGAGCAGGAGGATCTTGCCTTTGTATGGGATGCGGTGAAAGAATTGCCGGCGGTTTTGGTTGAGGCAGGCTTTATCAATACGGATGCGGATAATGAAACATTTGATAATCATTTTGATGCAATTGCCAAAGGGATTGCACAGGGAATTGAGGAAACGGTTGGCTCGGCGCAGATGAAAAAACAGTATGGTGTGCAGATCGGACTGTATCGAAGATATGAGAATGCACAGTATCAGCTCAGTCAATTGATCAATAAAGGATATTATGCACAGATCAGAGATTGGAATGGACTGTATGCAGTTGTGATCGGAAGAGAGGATACGTTAGAAGGGGCGAAGATATTAGAAAAGGATCTGCGCAATCAGGGATATCGTACCTTAATAGTTAGCTTATAATTGAAAGAAAAAAGTAACAAAAACTTAAGATTTTTTTTAGAAAAAAAGGATAGCAATCTTTTTGTGATGTGATATACTTTAATGAGTAAACTTGGTTTACATAATCAAGTAATAGAGCAAAGGATTGAACAGGAAATGAACGTTAGAAGATTGATATATAGATTAACAAGAAAACTTAAAAAACAGATGAGAAGATACAGACATCGTTATAGACACTCAATGGGAACACAAGTTTTTTTTGTAGTGGCTGTAACGCTTGTCTGTATTTTAGCGGCTGAATTATCTCCTTATGGAAGAATGCGTGTATGGCATCGGCATTTGACACATCAGGAGGTTGTTAACAAGGGCGTTATAAGGGACGTAAATGAAAAGGATCTGACTCAGACAAGAGGTCAGTTCCTGACCTATTACCGGCATATCACGTTTGGTGCCAGTGATCCGGATGATGTGGATAGAACAGCTCCGATGGTTGCATTTACGTTTGATGATGGTCCTAATCCGGAATATACGAAACGGATATTAGATGTGTTAAATGCCAATTATTCACATGCTACTTTTTTTGTGGTAGGCAATAATGCAGAGAGTTATCCGGAAACATTGCAGAATATCTTGTCTTCCGGAAGTGAGATCGGCAATCATACTTATCATCATGCTAATCTGACAAAAGCAGATGATGATACGATTGAAAAAGAGATATCGGATGTTAACCGTGCGGTTAAGAATGCAACAGGGGAAAAGGCGACCTTGATCCGTCCGCCATATGGCGCATATAATGATAAAGTGATGGCATTATTAACGGAACCGGTGGTGTTATGGGATCTGGATACAGAGGACTGGAGCAGCCGGAATGCACAGGACATTGCGGAGAAAGTATTATCAACCGTAAAGGACGGGGATATTGTATTAATGCATGATATTTATGAGTCTACAGCGGAAGCAGTAGAGATTATGGTTCCTAAGTTAAAGGAAATGGGATATCAGATCGTGTCGGTAAGTCAGATGGCACAATACAAAGGACGTACATTGGAACTTGGGAAAGCATATGGCGAGATTGATGCATTAAGCGGTCAATAGACACGGGATGAAAAAATGTCGGATTTGCAACACTTTATCGGGTGTGTTATACTATTTAGTGTTAGCCGCGAACAGTAAGGCTTTTGGAGGTCTTATATCCGGACGATGAAGCAACAGGTTCTGACGGTGTGACATCAGCAATATTTACGGATAATAAGGAGGACAGAATGATGTGGGCATACGAGAGTGTTTTTTATCAGATTTATCCATTGGGTTTTTGTGGAGCACCATTTGAAAATGATGGTAAACAGGAATCGCGTATTCTGAAGGTGATCGATTGGATTCCTCATATTGAGAAGCTGGGTGCGAATGCCATTTATTTCTCACCGGTGTTTGAGTCAGATACGCATGGATATAATACAAGAGATTATACAAAGATTGATTGCAGACTGGGAACGAATGAAGATTTCAAGCTGGTCTGTGACAAACTGCATGCAGCAGGAATCAAAGTAGTGTTGGATGGAGTATTTAATCATGTTGGAAGAGGTTTCTGGGCTTTTCAGGATGTTCTTGCGAATAGAGAAGGATCCAGATATCGTGACTGGTTCCATATTGATTTTGGTGGTAATTCCAATTATAACGATGGTCTGTGGTATGAAGGCTGGGAAGGAAATTACGATCTGGTAAAATTGAATCTTCGAAATGAAGAAGTTATTCAGCATATTTTTTCCGCAGTGAAAGGCTGGATTGATGAATTTGATATTGATGGTCTGCGATTGGATGTTGCATATTGTTTAGATCATGATTTCCTTCGGAGACTGCGTCAGCATGTTGACGGTTTGAAGGATGATTTCTTTATTGTAGGAGAGACATTACATGGCGATTACAACCAGTGGATGAATGATGCCATGTGCAATTCGGTTACGAATTATGAGTGTTATAAAGGGCTGTTCTCAAGCTTTAACAGTATGAATATGTTTGAGATCTGTCATTCTCTTGCCAGACAGTTTGGACCGGAGAACTGGACGTTATATAAAGGCAAACATTTGTTATCTTTTGTGGATAACCATGATGTTTCCCGTATTGCAAGTAACTTGAATAACGAGAAGCATTTACCGTTGATCTATGCACTTGCGTTTGGTATGCCGGGTAT
>JABLTL010189272.1_pt1 | contig 13853 bp, 8 predicted proteins | sample 7160151 | NCBI WGS metagenome assembly JABLTL01 (sample SAMN14651223, study PRJNA627086) | human gut metagenome | isolation source: feces | host: Homo sapiens
AATTCGTATGGCGATAAAGCCCTTAATTGCTGGCAGCACTGCCTCCACCTCTTTGCCATTTTCTGGGCGGCAAGCTTCTCCGTTGTTGTAGAGGTCCAAGATGCGCGCGAAGTTGCTTGGCGCGCCAACGTCCATGGCGTTGGCAAGGGTCTGCTTGCTTGCCATTGGCGTATATACTCCTGTCTGCAGATAGCTGTAGAACACGTCGTTAGCGTTGTTTGCCGCGATGAAATGGCTCACTGGAAGCCCCATCTTCCATGCGAAGAGGCCGGCTGTGATATTGCCGAAGTTGCCGGAGGGCACGCAGAAAGTGAGCTTAGCCCCGTCCTTGCCAATCACGCCGTCGCGTTTCAGTTGTGCGTAAGCGTTGAAATAATAGAATGCTTGCGGCAAGAAGCGAGCCACGTTGATGCTGTTGGCAGAAGTGAGAATCATGTGCGAGGTAAGTTCCTTGTCCATGAATGCGTTTTTTACGAGTGCTTGGCAATCATCAAACACGCCGTCTATCTCCAGCGCGGTTATGTTTTGGCCTAAAGTGGTGAATTGGCTTTCCTGTATCTTGCTCACTTTGCCCTTGGGGTAAAGCACGTAGACGTGTATGCCATCAACTCCGAGGAAGCCGTTGGCCACTGCCGACCCCGTGTCGCCACTTGTCGCCACGAGGACGTTTACCGTGCGGTTGTCGTTTGTTTTCTCCTTGTCTTTGCGGATGAAATATTGCAATAGGCGCGCCATGAATCGGGCACCAACATCCTTGAAGGCAAGCGTTGGGCCATGGAAAAGCTCCAAGGCGTAAATGTTGCCGTCTACTTTCACCACTGGTGTGTCAAACGCGAGAGTGTCGTAGACTATATTTTTCAACGAAGCCTCGTCTACGTCATCTCCAAAGAAGGCCTTTGCCACTTCGAAGGCAATCTCCTGAAACGACATGGAGTCTATGTTGTCAAAGAAAGCCTTGGGCAATGGTCTTATGTTCTCAGGCATGTACAGTCCGCGGTCTGGTGCGAGGCCTTTTTCCACGGCTTCGCGAAGCGTTGTCGTTGGGGCTTGGTGGTTTGTGCTATAATATTTCATGTTGGTCTTGTCTTGTTTTGTTTTGTTTAGTTGTTTACATTTCCATGAATTTATCCATGAACTCCGTGAGATGAAGCATGCCATAATCACCGCTTACGCACGACACTTCATCATAGGTCTGTACGCTGTCTGGCTCTATTCCATTGTACCAGACGAGGAAAGGCACCGGCTCTTTCACGTGTGTCCTCACTTCCACTGGAGTGGGGTGGTCTGGCATGACGGCTATCGCCACAGGCTCATCCCATTGTTTCACCTCGTTGTAGATGGGTTCTACCACCCTGTGGTCAAGGTTCTCTATCGTCTTGAGCTTTAACTCGAGGTTGCCGTCGTGTCCCGCCTCGTCACTTGCCTCGAAATGCACGAATACAAAGTCTTGGTTGTACAGGGCCGTTATTGCCGCGGCCACCTTTCCTTCATAATTGGTATTGGCCAGTCCTGTGGCGCGTGGCACGCTTATAACGTCGAGCCCGGCGTATTTTCCTATGCCTTTTATCAGGTCAACGGCTGAGATGCAGGATCCGCTCTTTACCTGCGGGTATTTTTCCATGAGGGTTTTCATCGACGGACGGTAGCCGCCTCCCCAAGGCCATATCAGGTTTGCCATGCGTTCGCCGTTCTCCTTCTTTGCCTTGTTGTAAGGATGTGCCTCAAGCAAGTCCTTGCTCTTTATTATTAGGCTGTTGAGCAAGTCGGCTGTCTCCTGCGCTGTCATGCGTGACTCGCCTGTCGGCTTGCCGTCAAAGCCCATTATGGGTTCGCGCTTGTCTTCCCATCCCTTCTCCGGTTTAATGAGCAATCCCTGCCATTCTTCCCCAGGGTGGTCGTGAGGCGGAGCGCAGACAATGTGCTTGCTTGCCCGCTTCACTATGAGCAAGTGTCGGTATTGTATGCCCGGTATGAACTTTATGTCCTCGTTGCCGAGTTTCTCATTGAGATAGTTTGTCAGCACGGCGCCGTTTTCCGTTGAGAGGTTGCCGCCGTTGTGGGTGACGATTTTCCCGTCGCCTACACATATCACGTTCAATCTGAGCGCGAAATCCTCAGGCTCCATGTCGTAGCCTATGCTCGCGGCTTCCAATGGCCCACGGCCTTCATACACCTTGTTTTGGTCGTAGCCGAGAATGGTGCTGTTGGCCACTTCCGATCCAGGCAGGAATCCGTCGGGGATGGTCATCAACCTTCCCGTGCGGCCTTTTCGCGCCAGCATGTCCATATAAGGAGTGTCGGCAAATAATGGAGAGCGTAAAAACTCTCCATTAATTTTATGACTACGAAAATAATATGTAACTTTACGCTTGATCTGTAATAGCTTTAACCCTACACAACTTCCAAGAATGAAATCCAACATAAATATCATCAGTTCGTCTTTGCTTGGCGCACTGTTATTGGGTTCGCCCTCTATAGCGGACGCACAGACCATACACATGCGCGATGCCCAATGGGACTGCCAGATAGCCACCGATGGACATATAGAGCGCATTGTCTATAAGGACAAAGCCAGCAACGACACTATTCCGTTTTTTGCCGGACGCGGCAAGCCGGGACCCTCCTTTTATGTGAATAACGGCACCGAAGACGTTGTGGCGACTTGGCATCCAGACGGCGAGCTTACGTTCCAATCTACCATCGACGGCATAAACTGCGAACTGCGGTATGTCAAATGGCATGGCATGCCTGCCATGCGCGTGACCATGAGCAACCACAGCCACACACCATTCCAGCCAGTAAAGGCAGGACTGAAACTTGGCGTTGACACCTACATGGAGAAATACCCGGAATGGAACCACAAGTTCTTCCCAACGCTCATGCGCAACGAGCGCACCCACTTCTATGGCTACATGCAGACACCGGGCGGCAACGTGCTCGGCTTAGTGTCGCCCGACGCGGTGGCCTCGTGGAGCGTAGACTACAACCTCGGCTATCAAGACCCGGCTCCGTTCTGGTTCATGGGGCACCGCATAGAGTCGCTCAACATCGACCTCATGAACGCGCTGCCATTGCCCGCCCATAACCCACTGGACCTTTGGATGCTGAAAGACGGCGAGACGCGCACGTGGACGATAGCTTTCGTCAACGTGAAGTCGCTCGACAGCTTTGAGCGCACAGTCAACAAGCAAGCTGGAGTGCCGATGATAGAGATGCGCAACACCGCATGCGAGGCTGACGGAAAGGTTGACTTCGTGGTGTATGGCTCAAAGCCTGACGTAAGAGTCACTGGGGAAGACGGCAAGCCTTTGACCTTGGCACGTAAATCGGACGGGCAGCGCAACATCTATTCATGCACGTTGCCTTCACAGGGGCTCTACGATGTCACGGTGACAGACCAAGGACGCACGTCCACTGGCATGCTTGTGCGCCCTAAGACGTGGCGGTGGGCCATGGAGCGAGCACGCGAGGGAGCTTGGAAGTATCATCAGAAAGCGACATCGCACATTGAGAGCTGGTATGGTTTCCACTCATCTTTCATTGCCGCGAAGTACTTTCGCAACGCGCCGCTTGACGCTAAATTGCGCAACCGCTTCGACTACCTTTACACCCTGCTACACGACACCGTGAAAGTGGAGCCCAAGTACCACAAGGCACGCATCCAGAACACGTCGGGCACGATAGGCATGCTTGTGGACAAGTATGAGGCTTATGGCGACATCAGCGACTTGCGCCATGCCTCGCGGCTTGCCGACTGGCTAATAAGCAACAACCAGCGCAAGGACGGGGCATACATCAGCTACAACACCGTGTACACGAGTGTCATATATGTGGCAAAGAGCATCCTTGAGCTATCGCTCGTGGAGAATCGGCTCGGGGCCAACGACCCATTCTGGGCAAGCAAGGCAAAAGAGCATTACGCTTCGGCAAAACGTGCCATAGACCAACTCGTGGGTTCGGACGGTGACTTCCAGACCGAGGGAGAACTGACGTTTGAGGACGGCATGATCTCATGCTCGGCATTGCAGATAGGCATGCTTGGTCTCATGCAGAGCGACGCGACCGCGAGAAAGCACTACACCGATGCCATGCTGAAGGTGCTCAACAGCCATGATTGCCTCGCCCAACTGCGTGTGCCCGACGCGCGCCGCCGTGGTGGGACGATGCGTTATTGGGAGGCACAGTATGACGTACAAATGCTGCCAAACATGTTCAACTCTCCTCATGGATGGAGCGCATGGCGCGCCTATGCCACATATTACGCCTATCTGCTGACTGGCAACGAGCGTTGGTTGCGCGAGAGCTATAACGCCGCAAGCGCATTCAGCTGCATGGCCGACTACAAGACTGGCGACCTGCGATGGGCATTTGTCGTGGATCCCTACCTGAAAGTGACACAGGCTTGCAGTCCCGACACGCACGTGACAGAAGACTCGCTCAGCTTCGGCAATCCTCACCCGATGCTTTACCAGACGCGCAAGTTCACAATTGGCGAACAGTATGTCAACATGATAAGTGACTGGCAGACGGTGAACACGCAGGACAACGACGTGCATGAGCTGTTCAAGTTCATCGGCGAGTCGATGCTCACCAACGCCTTTGTGGTGGAACGCGAGGACGGCCGACTCTACGGCTACAACTGCCTCGTGAAGAAGCAGGGTGACAAATGGGTGGTGGAGCCGTTGGAAAAGCAGATGAACAACCTGCATTGCAACTTGCGCCACGCACGGAAAATAACATTCCGTGGAGAGACAAAGACACTTGGCAAAGGATACTTGGGTTGGGCATTCGGGCATAATGAGTATAAATTCCAATAAAGCAAACAAAATAAAAAGATGAAAAAGAAACAAAACATATTGTTGGCTCTCATGCTCTTTGCCGCTGCGCATCTGTTTGCGGCAACTCCGATAGACGGGCTGCTGGAGCGCATAGATAAGGGAGCGTCAAGAAAGTTCCTGACAGAGACCGTGAAGTCTGACCACGACTTCTTCGAGATTGGCAGCAAGAACGGAAAGGTGCTCGTGCGTGGAAACAACTATGTGAGCATAGCGTCGGGCATAAACTGGTACTTGAAGTATCATCTCGGAGTGCATCTCACATGGAACTCAATGCACGCCTCGCTACCTGCCAAGCTACCGATGGTACAGGGCACGGAACGTCACGACACGGACATAAAGTATCGCTACTACTTGAACTACTGCACACATTCCTACTCGATGGCGTTTTGGGACTGGAAGCGATGGGAGCAGGAACTCGACTGGATGGCACTTCATGGCATAAACCTGTGTCTCGACATCGTGGGCACTGACGTGGTGTGGCGCAACGTGCTCCTTAAACTCGGCTATACCAAAGCGGAGGCCAATGATTTCGTGGCTGGCCCCGCTTTCCAAGCGTGGTGGCTGATGAACAACCTTGAGGGATGGGGCGGCCCCAACTCCGACAACTGGTATCGCCAGCGCGAGGTGTTGCAAAAGCAGATATTGAAGCGCATGAAGGAGCTTGGCATAAATGCCTGCCTGCCTGGATATTCGGGCATGGTGCCACACGATGCCAACAAGCGGCTCGGGCTTGACGTGGCAGACCCAGGCAAATGGAACGACTACAAGCGACCGGCCTTCCTTCTGCCTACTGACAAGCGTTTCGCTGAGATAGCGTCATTATATTATAAGGAGCAAGAAAAGCTCTTCGGCAAGGCCGACTTCTACAGCATGGACCCATTCCATGAGGGTGGCAACGCGCGCGGCGTTGACTTGAAGGCTGCCGGCAAGGCCATAATGGGTGCCATGAAAGCAGTAAATCCAAACGCAAAATGGGTGGCGCAGGCTTGGGGCGCATGCCCTTACCCCGACATGATTAGCGACTTGAGAAACGGCGACATGCTCGTGCTCGACCTTTACTCAGAGAACCGTCCGCAATGGGGAGACCCCTCGTCAACATGGTATCGCAAGAAGGGGTTCAACGGGCATGACTGGGCCTACTGCATGCTGCTGAACTTTGGAGGCAACGTGGGCTTGTTTGGCAAGATTCAGCATGTCGTCGACGAATATTACAAGGCGCGCCAAAGTCAGTTTGCCTCAACGCTGAAGGGTGTCGGACTCACAATGGAGGGCATAGAGAACAACCCCGTCATGTATGAGCTTGTCAGCGAACTGCCATGGCGCGACAGCAAATTTTCGTGGAAGGAGTGGTTGCACGACTATGTAGAGGCACGCTACGGCAACATCAACAACGACAAGGTGCAACAGGCATGGTTGCTTCTCGCCATCTCCGTGTATGGCGCTCCCGCGAAACTCACGGAGCAGGGATGCCACGAGTCGGTGCTCTGCGCACGCCCGGCATTGGATGTTTATCAAGTGTCGTCGTGGTCGGAGATGGAGGAGTTCTACAATCCCGACGACGTGATACGCGCCGCGCGACTCATGGTGGAGGCATCGCGCGAGGTCAAGGCTAACGCCAATTTCCGCTACGACCTTGTGGACATCACGCGCCAGGCCATAGCCGAGCAAGCACGCCTTGTTTACGATGAGGTGGTGGCAGCATACAAGGCCAAGGATCGCACGATGTTCGCGCATGCCACAAACAAGTTCCTCGACCTGCTGCTTCAGCAAGACCGTCTGCTCTCCTCGATGCCAGATTTCATGGTTGGCAGATGGATTAAACAGGCACGGTCGCTCGGGGCAAACCCTTCGGAAAGCGACCACTACGAGTGGAACGCGCGCGTGCAAATCACCACATGGGGCAACCGCGATGCCGCCGAGCGCGGCGGACTGCGCGAGTATGCGCACAAAGAGTGGAGCGGAGTGTTGCGCGACTTCTACTACCCACGTTGGAAAGCCTACTTCGACGCACTGGCCGCGACACTCGACGGCAAGCCCATGAAGCAGTTCGACTTCTATGCCATGGACGAGAAATGGACGCTTAAGCACAATGCCTACCCGAGTGAGGCGCAGGGCAATCCCGTGGAACATTCACAAAAAGCGTTCGCTGAAGTCTTTGGCAAATGAAAACAACCGTGAAAACATGAAACAACGACTCTTATCGATTGACATCTTACGTGGGTTGACTATAATCTTGATGATTGTCGTCAACAGCCCCGGGACATGGGAACACGTGGCCGCCCCACTTTGCCATTCCGCATGGAACGGACTTACACTTGCGGACACCATATTCCCATGCTTCATGTTCATCATGGGCATGACGACATACATTTCGCTTCGCAAATACGGCTTCCGCCTGTCTTCGGCGTTGATGCTGAAGATAATGCGACGCACGCTGGTGCTATACCTTCTCGGATTGCTCGTGAACTGGACGGCAGCAGGACTCCCCGGGATTCATGACCTGCGAGTGATGGGCGTTTTGCAGCGTTTTGCCATCACATACCTCGTGGTTTCCCTCATTGGGGCGGTCGTGCCATTGCGCCGCATTCCGTATATCGCGGTGGCGTTGCTCGCCTTCTATGCCGTGTTGCTTCTCGCGTTCAACGGCTATGCCCACGATGAGAGCAGTTTGCTTTCCATTGTTGACCGCGCGTGCCTTGGCAGCAACATGATGAACGATGGGGGCATTGATCCGGAAGGCATACTCAGCACAATCCCAAGCTTGGCCCATGTCATGATAGGCTATTGCGTTGGGGCCACGGCCATGTCGGACATTTCGCTCAAGGACAAGTTGCTCACCATGACGCAATGGGGCATAGCGATGCTTTTCATGGGACTTTTAGCAGACTGTTTCCTGCCTATCAACAAGAAAGTCTGGTCGCCAACGTTTGTGCTTGCCACGTGCGGCATCTCCTTGCTTGCCCTCGTGTTGCTTGCCATTTTGATTGATGTCAGAAAGGCGCGTATGCCCAAGAAGGTATTTCTCGTGTTTGGCATGAACCCACTCGTATGCTATGTATTGGGAGAGTTGTCGTATGCCGCGTTCTATTTGGTGCACATATATGGTGTCACTGCCCAAGAATACTTCTATTGGGCTTTTGCCGCGCTTATTGGCGACAACATGCTCGCCTCCTTTGTATCAGCAATGGCATTGACCGCTATAGTAGGCCTTGTTGGCGCGGCTCTTTATGCGAAAAGGGTCTTCGTGAAAATATAAACTGGCAAACGGACTAAAAAACACGAGAAAGCGCCCCACCCTTGCGAGTGAGGCGCTTTCTCGTGTGCAGACCTATTCTGGATCCACGTCAAAATATATTTGCACAGATTTGTAACAGGCTTGCGACACTATGGCACCATGGGCAGCATAAAGTGTCTTACGAGTCTTTCTCAGGTCAATGCCCGTTTCGAGTTTCAGCACTATCTTGCGTATAAACACGGCTTTTACCCTTGCCACCGACGGCTTGTCGGGGCCAAGCACGCGATCGCCTAACATTTGGCGCAAGTTGCCCCCCATTTCCTGTGCCGCCATCTCCACCACCCCCTCATTCTTGTGCTTGAGGTAGACATAAACCACATGGGAGAAAGGCGGATAGCGAAAGAGGGAACGCTCCTCGAGCAGCGAGTCGTAGAACGCCTCATAGTCGTTGCGAACCACCTGGCCGATTACCGGCAAGTCGGGGCTCTTGGTCTGCAATATCACCAACCCACGCTTACCCCTTCGTCCAGCGCGCCCCGCCACTTGGCTCATCATCATGAAGGCATGCTCGTAGGCGCGAAAGTCGGGATAGTTGAGCATGGTGTCGGCGTCGAGAATGCCAACCACCGCCACGTTGTCGAAATCGAGGCCCTTGGAAATCATCTGCGTGCCAATGAGCACGTTGGCCTTGCCAGCGCCAAACTCACCTATCAGCCGCTCGTAGGCCCCACGGGTGCGAGTGGTGTCGAGATCCATGCGTGCCACTGTCGCGTCGGGAAACTCGGCACGCACCATGTCTTCTATCTTCTCCGTGCCATAGCCACGGTCGGAGAGATGCGGATTGCCACAGTTGGGGCAAGCCTCAGGCACGGGCATTGTGAACCCGCAATAATGGCAGGTCAGCAAGTTGAGCCGCTTGTGGTAAGTAAGCGACACGTCGCAATTCTTGCATTTGGGCGTCCATCCGCAGGTGTGACACGACAAGACCGGCGCGAAGCCACGGCGGTTCTGGAACAGTATGACCTGCTTGCCATTAGCCAACGCCTCGCGCATGGCGGCAAGGAGACGGGGCGAGAATGGCCCGGACATGATCTTGCGACGCCGCAGGTCCTTCACGTCCACGACTTCTATCTCCGGCAACTCCACGCCCTTGAACCGCGTGGAGAGCGAGACAAGACCATATTTGCCCGTCTTGGCATTGTAGTAGCTTTCCATGGATGGCGTGGCCGTGCCGAGAAGGACCTTGGCTCCGAACATTTGCGCCATGACGATGGCCGCGGAGCGGGCGTGGTAGCGAGGGGCCGGGTCTTGCTGCTTATAACTCGTCTCATGCTCCTCGTCGACAACGACGAGACTGAGCTTCTTGAAAGGCAGGAAGATGGCGCTGCGAGCTCCGAGGATGATGTCGTAAGGATTGTCGGAGAGCTGCTTGCGCCAAATCTCCACACGCTCGCGGTCGCTGTACTTGGAATGATAGATGCCAAGCCTTGAGCCGAACACGCGTTGCAGGCGCTGGGTCATCTGAACGGTAAGGGCTATCTCTGGCAAGAGGTAAAGCACCTGCCCGCCCTTGTCGATAACCTCTTGGATGAGATGTATGTAAATCTCCGTCTTTCCGCTTGACGTCACGCCATGAAGCAGCACCACGTTCTTGTCGTGCCACTGTTTTTCCAAGTCGGCCTTTGCCCGCGCCTGTGGCTCGCTTAGCGACTGTACGCGTTCAGGATGATATGCGCCATTGCGATTGATGCTTTTCACCTCACGGTCGACGGACTGAAGGAACCGCTGAGCGACAAGCTTCTTAACAATGTCGGCCGTGCAGTGGGCCTCGTTCATCAGTTCCTCGCGCGTGACGATGCTTGTGCCGGAATCGTGGACAAGGTTGAGGAAAGTGGTGAACGCGGCTTGTTGCCTCGGCATGCGGCGCAGCATCTCCACGGCTGCCCTTTGGGCCTCCACGTTGGCAAACTTGTCGCCAAGGCAGACGCACGCCTCGGTCTTGGGCTTGTAACCCACTTCCGCCTTCAGGCCAGCGGGAAGCGCGGCGTTCATCACGTCGCCAAGTGGCGACATGTAGTAATCGGCTATCCACCGCCAAAGCCTCAGTTGGCTGGGCAAGAGAACCGGCGCGTCGTCGAGCACCGCCAATATCTCGCGTATCTTGCTGTCGGGAAGGTTGGGCTTGTCGGCATGAACCCTAACGGCCATGGCCGCATAAGTCTTGCTCTTGCCAAAGGGAACGAGCACGCGCGTGCCCATGACGACGCGGGCGGCAAGCGAATCGCTCACGGCATAGGTGAAAAAGTCTTGAAGGGGCAAGGGCAAGATTACGTCTACATACTTCATTCCGTAGAAAACAAAAGGCAGGGAGACACCTGCCTTTATTATTTTAAGTCAATGATAACGGGAAATCAGAACCAATAGCCAACAGAGACTTGCCAAGTGTTGTTGCGGCCTTTAATACATTGTTTGTCGGGGTTGAGCCGTTCCACATGCATCTTGCCCGACTTGTTGCACTCTATGTTGTAGTTGACAGAGCCTTGAAGATGCTTTAATATCGTGACACCGGCACCTATATTGACGCTGAATGTCGCCTTTTTCAGGGAATAACTGCTTGCGGCATCCCACTTGAAATCCTTGTCGCCGACATTGATGCCCCATTGCGGACCGGCGAAGAGGAAGACATTGGCAAGGCTACCGAGCCCTATGCCATATCTCACGTTGACCGGAATGTCCAGGTATTGCTGCTTTATGGTCGTGGTTTGGCCCAAGTCGCCACCAACGACATCATCAGCCCATTTCATCTTTGCCTGCTTTTGGTCGTAAAGAGCCGCAAGGTCAAAACTCAAGCCTGTCAGAGGCACGGAGACCTTCAGCATTGGGCCAAAGAAGAAGCCGGCCTTGTTGTCGGTTACCCACATGTTGTCGTTCAACTTCAAGCTGCTGACGTTCAAGCCTCCTTTCACACCGAGCTTGACCTGGGCGGAAGCCGATGCTGACGAGCCCAAGGCCAAAAACAATAACGCTATTATCTTTTTCATCTTATCTGATTTGGTTTACCATAAACATCAATGCCTCTGCCTCCTGACGGTCACCCTTGCGGTACCGGAGGCAGACGAAGACTCAGGAACACGCGCGCGGCTATGCTTCACGCGCGGCGACTTGGCTGCCACCCTGCGTATGCGAGAACCCTTTTTCACGCCCTTCACCTGTTTGGGGTCGAGCTTGGCTATGGAGTCGAGAGAGTCTTTCTTGGCTTGGTCTCCCCATAACTGGCTCTCGAAAGAGGCTATCTCTGAATCGATGCGCTGCTGCGCCTTGACAAGTTTCACGGAATCGCCGCCGGCCTCTTGCGCCAGCGTCTTGCCGAGCATGTTGTTGGTCTTGTAGATTTTGCCTTTATAGCCGTTTGTGGCAAAATAGTCGGCAATGCTCATCATCGCGGCATTGTTGACATTGCTCGTCATCACCATCTGCTTGGCGAGAAATGGGGCCAAGTCGCTGTATCTCACCCAAAACAGTGGATATTTCGTGGCTCCGTCGCCAAAGTCATCGTCGCGGAACATCACGGGGCAGAGAGCCGTCACCTGACGGTGAAACGACGACGTGTTCTGGTCATAGTAGCTGCTTTCCTTGACGTAATAAGCCTTGACCTCGGCTGATGGTATATCGCTGTCGTCGATATGCACGCCACGGTCGGTCTTCTCATAAAAAATGTGGTAGTCGTCAAGAAACTTCTTGGGGCTCAAGCGCAACGACTCGTCAAACTTCTCGCTGCCACTGTTCACGTCGTAAGAGTAGGCGGCAATGCCCCCGTGGTTAGGCCCTGCCATGATGAGCTTGAAGAGCAGCGTGAAGAGATTCACCTGCTGGCCATTTGGCTCCACTGGATAATACAAGGCGGCGTTAGCCTCATCGTTTAGGTCAAGCTCACGGTACACGTCCCTGCGCCAGACCACATCACCACTCATGGGCTCTGCCGTCGGGAAGTCTATTTGCTGACGCAAAGTCATGTTATTACTGTTCGACTTCGCCACCTGCTGCTCCTGGCGACGAGCCTTGGGCTGTGCCATGAGGCAGGAGACGCCCACGGCGATAAACGCCAATGATATAAAAAACCTCTTCATAAGAGTATCTTTGATTCTGTTTGTTTCTGTAAAAATCATCTCACCTTCACTTCCATTGCCCCAGGCAACACGCGCGCCACGCCGTCGGGTCCAATGGCATGAACCTCGGTGATGTAGAAGCGGCGGCCACGACTTAACCGGCGGAACTGGTCGCGCATGCGGTCGGTGAACTCTCCGCCTTGCGATGCCATCTGTACGGCATTGCCCATGTTGTCGTAGAACACGGTCGAGAAACCTGTCACGCGGAACTGTATGTCGAGAATGCCATCGTCTATGGCGGCCTTCAAGTGTCTCGCGCCCATCAGACTCGCCTTGGCCATATTGCCACCCTTGAAGCGGTCATCGCCAATGGTGATATAAGGTGTCGGGTTGGGCAGCTTACGCACACGGAAAGTGAACGGGGGGAACGTCCTTGTCATCTTGCCGTCGCGCGCGGTGATGCGGAACGTCACGTCGTGGCCAACGGCAGCAGGCACGGCGACATACTTTCCCGGGCCCTTTGATATAAGACGGCCACCTGTCATGCTGACGGAGACCGCGTTTTGCGGCACGCCTGGCACGCCTACGCTGATGGGGTTGTCGTAGCCAGCGTAGAGCATGTTCATAAGGTCGGCGGCCACGGTAGCGCCTCCGGGGACAGGTATGACATTGTATTTCTGTAAGAAGTTGCGACGAAGCACGTCGCCACGTGAGTTGCGCATCAAGATGTAACCACCAAACTGGTGCTCGCCCACTCCACCGGCCATGAAACTGTATTGGCCATTCTTGGTGTTGACGCGCGAGCCATTGACATAAATCTCCGGTTGACTGGTCGTGTCGACAGCCGCCATGACGATGTTGGCATTGAAACGTTCACCGGGATAAAGGGTCGTCTTCTCCGGCACCACGAATGCCTCGAGCTTGTTCACGCGAATGTCCTTGAGGCCGATGTTAGCCTCCAAGGAGTGAAGCACCTCACCCTCGGCATAGCGCACGTCGTTTTGCAACTTCGACAGCAACGTGACGGCAGCCGCCACGGGCATATCCTCGAACATGTATTCCTGCCAGTTCTTGCCAAGATAGTTTTTGCCTTTTGGCACATTGGTGGACAGGTTGCTCTTGATAATGGCATATTGACGCGGATCGGTAACAAAGCCAAGGATGCGCTCACGATAAGAGTTGATGGCATTGAACAGCTTTTTGCCCTTGCCAGTCAGCGGAGCCAGCATCACGGTCCCCGCCGCGTCTATGTTATCAGTGTTCTGAATGTTTTTCACGTTGCCATCAGCTCCGTCGGCCTCCTTCACTATCGCGAGTTTCAGCGTCTCGGCAAAGTTGTAGAGCGAGTCGCTCATGTTCCTCACCTCCGTTGCCTTCTCATACCAAACCCTCGCCTTCTCTGGGTTGCGGAGCATTTGGTCGCGGAAGTCGTTGTATATGGCGGCATTCTCCTTCGACGCGTTGTTGGTGGTTCGGTCAAGGCTTTCCTGCACTACGGCAAAGCCCTGAAGCACCTCTGTCGACACGTTGAGTGCCAACATTGCCAGAAGCACGATGTACATGAGGTTGATCATCTTCTGGCGTGGAGAAACCGGTCGTTTCTTGATTGCCATTTATATTATATTACTTGATTCGAATTTATGTTCTTCCAAGGCGTTGATGAGGCTGAACGGG
>JABLTL010186984.1_pt1 | contig 13847 bp, 7 predicted proteins | sample 7160151 | NCBI WGS metagenome assembly JABLTL01 (sample SAMN14651223, study PRJNA627086) | human gut metagenome | isolation source: feces | host: Homo sapiens
AATGGCACGTGCCAGAAGCATTTTGCTGTCAGACTCACCACGCGCACTGTAATATGTGGCATTAACCTGATAATATATATTCTTCTGTCCGTGAAGATTTTTGACCATGCCGCCACGAGATACAATCAAATCTATAAGCGAGCGTATATCATCCTCCGGAAGCAGACCCTTTAAGTCCAGAAGAGGTATGCCGTCATGGCAGCCAAGCATATTGACTGTTGAGATTTTATCTTCCACAATCTCACGCGCCCATTTCGCCAGATAATCTGCTCTCCTGTTCTCAATCGCATCAATTATCAGTCCCGGTAAAAAGAAATCATATGTGGCATAGCCCTTATCTGCAAGAGTTTTGTATATTTTTTCCTCATATGCCGCGTGTATTTCAGGCAGCAGAGTCAGTCCAAGCGGTGCTGCAAGCTCGTGAATCTGCTGTAGAAATTCCCAGGTCTCAGGATCATTCAGAAAATTCTTTTTCCCCGGTGCCTTAGGCGCATAGGCAAACGCATCGAGCCTCACAATAGCCGCACCGTAGGATGCTATTTTTTTAAGTGTTTCACGATAGAAATCCCACACCTTTTCGGACTTTATATTTAAATCCATCTGTCCCAGATAATCTCTGCCATGCACCTCCTGGTAAAATGTGTTCCAGTATGGCACCCTTCGTCCATCCGGAAACTCAACCATGAGAATCGGAAGCCCCGGCTTTCTGAAAAACATCTGCTTTAAGCATGACTCATCAGGCTGTATGTAGCCCTCGTCCGTCATGACTCCATGACCTTCCCAGAACTTGTTCCAGTCTATGAAAAAATCCCGGTACTCCGACTCATCGCCCTTTTCCACAAGATCCTTGAACTGTGGTGACTGTGCTGAAGCATGATTTAAAATAAAGTCAAGCTTTAAGTCAATCCCCAGCTCCTTCAATTGCGATAAATCCTCTATTGTCGCAAGCTCCTCATTCAGATTGTAGTCCACGACCGAAAATCCGCGATCCAAATCCGAATGATACAGGCTTGGCAGAATATAAAATGATGAGAATGTGTCCTGCATTTCCTTCTTTTTGAGCAGCGCTGCGATATCGGAAAGCTTACCGCCCAGACTGTCAGGATATGCGTTAAGCATAGGTTTATTGTTCATAGACTTTGCCATCCTTTCCAACTACTATACGCGCATTTTTACTCTGTAAATCAAGCTTTTCCTGCTCCAACTCTACCACGCGGCATATGAAAGGGCTTGCGGCGTTTTCGTCACGTCCTCTCTTAATGCGGCGCGCCTTAGTCTCCTCAGGCGAACTCTCCAAAAATACAGGTATATCAACACCCTTAAGGTATTCGCTTCCTCCGTGGGTCCACTCCAGGATGAGCACCTTAATTCCTGTAAAATCAGTTTCATCATATGAGATATCACCGTCCTGGCGGCCCATATGCTTTATCTCAATTATATCTTTTCCTTCCTTAAACTCTGAAAGCTCCTTGTTAATCCTGTCAAAGTCAATCTCCTTAGGTGTTCCAAGATATCCACGTAAGCCATCCTCGCCGGACTCGTTATACACATTAAGGCGTTCTTCGTCGTTTCTCATCGGGATACGGTGTGGATAATTGTCCCCAGTCAGCACATAGCAGGCTGTATTATCCTTCAAAAAATACTGCTGCAGGGCTGCTGCAATCGTTGTCTTTCCTGAGCCTGAGCCGCCGTAGATGCTTATTACAATACGTTTATCAGAAGAACTATCTGCAGTGTCATCCTCACTTAATTTTAGATTGCCGCACACCTTCTTTATCTCATCATACAGCTTCTTTGCCTCATCAAGCCTGATAAATGAAAACTGATATGCCTCATACTCCTTTGTTGCAAACGGAAGCGGTATTCCGGCATTCATCAGTGCTGCACCTGTGTACTGCCTGCCGGTATTTTCCTCAATATATACTGCATCCGACTCCAAGCCCTTAAGCTTCACATAGCAAGTAGCCGCGTTTGCCTCCGCATACAGACGAACCACGCTCACAAGCGCCCTGTCCTTTGCCCTTGAGACAGACATCCACGCAGCCACCTCATCCTCAAACGGGCTTGTAAGGCGCCAGTAGGTGCCCTCATTTATAAGCATCTCATACTTCTTAAAGGTCTTGATCTGCTCTCTGATTTCTTCCTTTTCCTCATCCGACAGAAGGGCCGGATTCAGCTCATAGCCAAAGGTTCCTGCCATGGCTGTGATTCCTCTTGTTTTAAGGCTTGTCACTCTGCCGGTCTGATGATTTGGCACTGCCGATACATGCGCTCCCATGGACGATACCGGATAGAAGAATGATGTGCCATACTGTATTCTTGTACGGTTTATGGCATCTGTATTGTCACTGCACCATATCTGTGGACTGTAGTAGAGCATGCCTGCATCAAATCGTCCACCGCCACCGCTGCATCCCTCAAGAAGTATATCCGGATATCTTGTCACCAGACGCTCCATAAAATCATACACTCCAAGCACGTAGTCGTATGCAAGATTTCCTGCATATACGTCAGCCATGCTTCTGTTCATATCCCACTTCACGTAGTCGATTTTTCCCTGGTCAAACACTGCGCAGATCTGATCGAAAATATTGTCCCTGACTTCTTTTCTCGAAAAGTCTAAAAGAAGCTGGTTTCTTGAGCGTACAGGAAGCTTTCCCGGAATCTGGATAGCCCAGTCAGGATGCTCTCTGTACAGATTACTGTCCTCATTTACCATCTCAGGCTCAATCCATATTCCAAACTTCACTCCCTGCGCATGCACTCTGTCGATGAGCTCAGAAAGTGTTCCGCCAAGCTTTTTCTCATTCACAAACCAGTCACCGAGTGATGAATTATCATCATCTCTCTTTCCAAACCAGCCGTCATCCATGACCACCATATCTATGCCCAGTGATGCGGCCTCCTTTGCGAGGTCTACTATCGTATCACCGGTAAAATCAAAGTAAGCAGCCTCCCAGCTATTGATGAGCACCGGTCTTACCTCATGTGCAAATCTGCTCCTGCACACATGCTCACTGATGCAGGTGTGGTACTGATGTGAAAGCTGTGAGAAACCGTCTGCCGAGTATGACATAATCACCTCAGGCACTGTAAAGGTCTCTCCTGCCGCAAGCGGATATGAAAACAGTTCATCGGAAAGCCCCATTAAAAGGCGCGTCTGGTTAATCTGGTCCTTCTCTGCCTCACATGAGAAGTTGCCACTGTATACAAAAAGCATACCATAGCAGTCTCCTGCATTTTCTGTAGTATCGCGCTGTGCGAGAATAACCGCCGGATTGTACTGGTGGCTTGATGTTCCTCTGCGGCTTCCGAATGAAAGTGTGCCGTGTCCTAAGTGTGTGCGCTCAAGATTGCGCTCCATGGCATGCTTACCGTAGAATCTGATCACATCATAATCTCCGTAAACCATATCCAGGCAGGCAGCATGAGCCTTTTCAATTGTAATATTTCCACTGCCTGTATTTTTAATGAGCACACTTCTTGTGATGACATCACAAGCCTCAAGCACGCCATAAAGCAGATGCACCTCAACGCCTGCGATATCATCGCCAAGAACTATTTCAAGAGTCTGCGCTTCATCATCAGATGCCCACACTGCAGGAAGTCCCTTTAGAGCGTATTTTCCGTCTCTGATTTCATGACTCTTATAAAGAAGCTCAACACTCTCAGTGCCCTGTTCGTTTTTGATATCAAGCGCAATATTTCTGAAATCGCCTGTGCCAAGTGTCGGATACTCCTGTGGCAGTGTATCAAGCGAATATGTGCGGTTCATTCCTGCTGCGTAAGGATTGCCTGAAAAGCCTCTGTCAGCATATGTCAGCACATAGTCCATATCACATGTGCTTTTTGCTCCGTAGTACAGATGCAGCAGATAGCCTAGTCTGTCCACCTGCATCTGATATGTGGTGTGAGCGGTCTGTAAAGTAAAAATTTTCTTGTTTGGATTAAATATAATTGCCATAAAATCACTCCATATCATTGTTAAAATAGTGTTTAAAAATTATCCCTTGATTGCACCGTTTGCAACACCGTTTAATATCTGCTTCTGGCAGATTATATAGAATATAAGTATCGGTATCAAAGCCAGAATATATGATGCAAATGCCAGATTGTAGTTGGTTCCAAACTGTGTCTGGAAATTCAGCTGTGCCAACGGCAGTGTATTCTGTCCTGTTCCTGACATGATTACAAGCGGTGTCATGACATCATTCCATGTACCGAGCGCTGTCAGGATGGCTACTGTCGCATGCATAGGCTTCATCATAGGAAATACAACTCTCCAGTATGTTGTCCATGTGCTTGCGCCATCGATGTCTGCAGCCTCCTCAAGTGCCATAGGGATATTTTTCAAGTATCCACTATATAATAATACATTCATTGGCATGTAAAATACAAGATATAAAATGATAACTCCTGCCCTGTTTCCAATTCCCATCTGCGCAGTCTGCTTTACAAGAGGCATCATGAGAATTGAGAATGGCACAAACATACCGCTTACAATGTAAAGATATATGAAACGGAAGCTCTTTTTCCTTGCCATGCCTCGTCCGATAACATATCCTGCAATCGAATGGATAAGGATTGCGAGAACAATGGTCACAATAGTGATAAGTAAGCTGTTTCCGAGAGAATGCCAGAAATCAGTCACCTTCATAGCCTCTGTGAAGTTTGAAAAGCTCCACTTTGAAGGGAATGAAAGAGCTCCTGCGACATCATTTGTCATCTCACTCGGTTTCTTGAAGGCAATGATAACAGCCATATACAGCGGGAAAAATACGGTTAAGGTTCCCAATATTAAAACGATGGTTAGTACCCAGTTTGTTTTTTGTTTTTTCATTATAACTGCTCCTCCTTCTTATTCATAATACCCATCTGGAATAGTGAAATAGCCACAATTACAACAAAGAAAATTACTGCGTTTGCACTTTGGAAGCCAAACTGTCCTCCATCCATACCATTTCTGTAAATCAGGTATGAGATTGACTCAGTGCTCTGCGCCGGGCCGCCCTTTGTCAATGACATAATCTGGTCAAATACCATGAGGAAGTTCTTTGTGCTGAGCACCAGATTGATTGTAACAAACGGCATAACGAGTGGAAACGTAACCTTCCAGAACTGTTTCCATTTGCCTGCTCCGTCGAGCATGCTGGCTTCGTAAACATCCTCAGGCACTGTCTGCAGTCCGGATATATAAATGATTGTATTCATGGCAACCGCCTGCCATACCCCGACAATCAACACGCCAATCCATGCATATTTTTCACTCGCCAGAATACTGTTTTGTAAGAAACCGATGTTGAAGGTATTTCCTACTACCGGCAGAATATATGTAAAAATAAAGCTGAAAATGTAACCAATAACCAGTCCGCCAAGGATATTCGGTACGAAATAAACACCTCTTAATGCACTCTTGCCGCGGATATTGCTGTTTAACGCAACTGCCATTACAAGGCTTAATACATTTACAAGTACGGTTCCTGCAATCGCATATTTAAAGGTAAACAGATAGCTCTTTCCGACTCTGGCGTCGGTAAACAGGTCTGTATAGTTTCTAAGTCCGACATAATCATATGAGCCATAGCCCTTGTAGTTTGTAAAGCTGTAAATCACACCCTTTATCATCGGCAGTGTGTTGAATGCGAAAAATAAAACCACAACAGGTATCACAACTGCCCAGAATGTCTTGTCTCTATTTGACATTTTCTTTTTCATTTTGCATCCTCCTGTTCCTTCTGGTAATCCTGTACTTCACGAATCAGATCTCTGTTGTAACGCTCCCAGTCTGAATCAAATTTCTTTAAGAACTTCTCCTTTGCATTGTCACCTGTGTCAAGCAGATATGTCTGAATCATGGCATCCACGCTCATCTCACTTGGATAATGATGATCCTGATAATCTGACATACGGTTGTCCTTTATATACTCCTGCATATCCTCCAGTGTATCAGGTATTGCGAAATCTCCATCCTTGCAGGCAATTCCGCCCTGGTCATCCAGATATGTCTGAATTGTCTCATCGCTGTACAGATATTCAAGCACCTCGTATGCTGCTTCCTTATTTTTGCAGGCCTTCATAACTGAAAACTGTAAATCTATTCCTGAATTTAACACATTGTCAGCCTCATTATCATTTGCCGGGAAAGTAAATGAACCGATATTCATATCAGGATTAACTAACTTAATCTGAGGAATAGCATAGCTTCCTATCGTGTACATGGCAGATTCACCTCTGGCAAAGGCTGTACATGCGTCATTGTAGCTGTAAGCATATGGATTGTCCTCTGCATAATCAAGCAATGTGCGTATCTTGTCGGCAACCGGAGAATATGCCTCCTCAAATGTCGTATTTCCCATATTTACCTGATTACAGGTGTCTGAATCACAAAGACCTACTGCAAGGGCATTCCACGGTGCCAGACAGGTCCATGTATCCTTAAAGCCCAGATACAAAGGAAGTGTTCCGCTTTCCTTTATCTCATCGCACAGTTCTGTAAACTCACTCCAGGTTGTAGGCACCTTCCAGCCATTCTCCGCAAACATATCCTTGTTGTAAAGCACTCCAGCTGCATTTGCGGCGTAAGGAAGTGCATAGGTGCCATCCTTTGGAATGAACTCAAGCTCCTTGTCCATATCCAGATATGCCTCTTTTACAGTGTCCACTGCATCCAGATCTGATATATCCTCAAACAAATCTGCATCCAGGAAATTTGAATAATTGATATCTCCACCTATTGCAATGATGTCCGGATAATCCTCACGGATGAAGCGTGTCTTTAAAATAGTCATAGCCTCATTCGGAGAGGAGATAGTCAGATGAATATCATCATGAGTCTCATTAAATTGCTTCTCAATCTTCTCGAAAGCCTTAACAGCCTCCGGCTTATAAGAAACCACCTCAATCTCAGTTTTTCCGTCCGCCCGCTTTTCATTTCCACATCCGGTCAGTCCTGTCGTGCACATTCCGAGTGCCAGCACAACCGCCATAGCCTGACAAATCTTTCTTTTTGCCATATTTTTTCACTCCTTTTCTGTTTTATTTGCTCTTTTTCCTGATAAACCGATTATAACATACCATTATGCATACAATAAATACCTTTATTTTTGCTTTTTTATACCAATATGCTATAAAACATGCTATAATTGCATATAATGTCGCATAAGGGTATATTTATAGTATTAATCAATAAGGAGTGACTCACATGGACAAGCTTTCCTTCAATATTTTTCCAAATGTAAATTTCATAGATTTGTGTATGTACCAGTTCGGCCACGAGCAGTGCGAACCGGGACACTCATTTGGTCCTGCCACAAGAAACCACTATCTATTCCACTATGTACTGTCCGGCACCGGCACTCTGATGGCCGATAATGCAAAGGGCATTACACAAACCTACAACATAAAAAGCGGGCAGGGCTTTCTGATTTTTCCCGGCCAGATAAATACCTATATCGCAGATGACAAACTTCCCTGGGAATACATATGGATTGAGTTTGACGGTCTGCGCGTCAAGGAGGCTCTCACCACAACAGAGCTTACCAAAAATAATCCTGTATATCACACACACTCAAAGGATATCCGCGAAAAGCTTGTTGAGGAAATGCTCTACATCACAAGGCACCCCTCAGAATCACCGTATCACCTGATTGGGCATATGTACCTTTTTCTGGATTATCTGATGCAGTCAGCCAAATCATCAAAACTCGTTCCAGGTGGGAAAATGAGTGATTTTTATATAAAAGAAGCGATGAATTATATCGAGCAGAATTTTCAGAATGATATATCAATCGAAGATATTGCCAGAGTCTGCGGCATAAACCGAAGCTATCTGGGCAAAATTTTCAAAAATTCCGTTGGACATTCACCTCAGGAATTTCTCATGAATTATCGTATGATAAAGGCCACAGAGCTTTTAAAGCTGACCTCCTTATCCATCGCAGATGTTGGTTCTGCCGTTGGATACGAAAATCAGCTTCATTTCTCACGCGCCTTTAAAAATATCTACGGAGTGGCTCCGAGGGAGTGGAGGAACGAACATAAATAAGCTCACTGTTCATCCTTCACAAATTCATTTACATTGTCAGGGGTCACCTTCTCATACGGCAGATAAACATACTTTTTATCCTCAAACTTTATGTTTTTCATGCTACCCCCGGTGGCTGCCAGATAGGCAAGCTGAGCCATAGCCCTTGCCTGTCCCTCCTTGTCATTGTAGACTGTTGCCGCAAGCTTCGACTGCTGCACTGCTTCAAGCCCATCGTCTGTGCCGTCCACTCCAAAAAATGCAGGTACATTCGACTCCGTCACACCAAGCTTTTCGTATGCGTCTATCGCTCCGAGTGCCATTGCATCGTTGTTTGCAATAACCAGCTCTATGCTGTTTTTATACTGACCTATAAGCTGTGTCATACGGTTCTGCGCCTGAGCACGATTCCAGTTTGCTATCTGACAGCTCAGCTTTTCTATCTGAAGACCGTTATTCTTCATGCTCTCTGTCACACTCTCTGTCCTGACGATGGCATCCTGATGCCCCATCTCTCCCTCCAGGATGACATACTGTATCCTGCCATCACCGTTTTTATCCACACCCGGATTATTCTTTATATAATCGGCAATGAGTTCCCCCTGCATCTGACCTGACTGCTTTGCCTTGGCCCCGACATAGTACAGCTTATCCCAGCGATTTAAATCCTCATCAACCGGCTCCCTGTTAAAGAAAATAATCGGGATGTCATTCTCCATTGCAGCATTTATAATATGCGACAAATCTGTTCTGTCTGCCAGATTAATACACAGCACATTGCAGCCATCCTCTATCATCTCCTGCACCTGGTCATCCTGTGCTCGCTGTGATCCTGCAGCATCCATGATTGTCATGCTGATATCGTATTTGTCTGTATCAAGACTTGCGCACTCCTTTTTGAAAGTTTCTATCAGCTCCCCGATAAATGTATCCTTCTGGTCATAGCAGGTCACGCCTATATATATCTGTTTTTTCTCGTCAACTCTTGTGTTGCTGCACGAGACAAATGACAATATCAGTGCAAAACACAGTATCATCATGGTATTTCTTATTCTGCTTCTCATTTATTGTTCCCCCACTACTGGCTGATTGCATACAAAAGCTTCTTGTTTTCTTCATCAAACAGATTTTTTCTGGTAAGAAGCTGGTAAGATACCGGCTTTTCCTCTACTGAATTCTTTCTACTGCCACGCAGCATATCGACCAGCCCTACAACACTTTTGTATCCGGCAGCAAATTCATCAGGTGTGATAAGAGCCTCTGTCCAGCCCGAATCGAGATAATATATGGCTTCTGTTGAGTTTCCTATCCCATATACCAGTGCACCCTGCAGATTATTATCAGAGGCTTCCTTTGCCGCATCAACCACACTTGCATCATCTATTGCAAGAACTATGTCAACCTTTCTCTGTGACTGCAGATTTATTTTCTCCCCGGTATCCGAAACACCTGATACAATCCACATCACAACACAGCCGCTCTCCGCGAGAGTATCCTTTATGCCATCAATGCGTTTTTTACAGGCATCGGATTCAGTGTTTTCACAATAGATTCCTATTTTTTTACCTGAAAGAGTTCCGTTGTTGTCAGCAATAAGCTTTTGTGCCAGTTCCGCACCCATGCTGTACTGGTCAAACTCCACTGTATTTAACGACTTAAAGCTCTCGCTTCCTGCCTGGTCTCCGACTACCATTATCGGTGTCTTTTTATTTATCCGGATAAGTGTATTAAGGCTTTTTTCTTCTGTCATTTTTTCTGCTGTCGGCTTGAAAACGACCGCATCAGCTTTTTTGTTTATCTCCTGCTTTATGACATCAATTTCATCTGACATATTGTTCAGATTTTCCTTACTTATCATAACTACATCCACACCATACTCAGAGGCCGCCATTTTCATGCCATATTTAAACGCAGCACTGTGGCTTTCATCCACATCAGCCATCACAACTGCAATACGCTCCGGTTTCTCATTGAGCTTATTGTATGCGATAAAACCTATTCCTATCACAAGTAGTACTCCAAGCAACAGCTCTGTTATAATGAAGTTTCTCTTATTCTTGCTCATATTTGTCCATTTATTTTTCACTGTCACTCTCACACCTCCCATGCAGCAAGGCAATTGTACTTGCTTCATACTATATGATGCTCCTCAAATTGAAGTCTGTTTTCCTCTGAATAGACAATTGCCGGGATTTTGATTGTCACAACTGTTCCCTCATCAAGCTCACTTTCTATATGCAGGCCATAGCGCTCTCCAAACAGTATCTTTATCCTGTTATTTACATTGACAAGCCCCACTCCCGAGCCCTTCTTGTGAACCCTGTCCGTATTTGTCAGCAAAAGCGGAATTTCATTCTCCGGAATGCCCATTCCGTTGTCTGATACCGTTATGATGATATCCTCTCCCACTTTTTTGCCTCCGACCACTATCTCTCCGAAATCGTCCAGCTCTCTGATTCCGTAATTTAGTGCGTTTTCCAAAATTGGCTGAAGCACCAGCTTCACCGCACAGTAGTCCATTATTTCCTCGTCTACCTCAAAGCTCACCTCAAATTTGTTCTTATAGCGCACCTTCTGAATATTCATGTAGCTTTTTGCGTGCAAAAGCTCATCGCGTACAGTTATTATGGTATGTCCCTTCGACAGACTGATACGGAAAAGCTTTGCAAGCTGCGTAATCATAAACGAGGCTTCTTCGTTTTTGCCCCCCTCTATCATCCATGTGATGGAGTCAAGTGTATTGTACAAAAAATGCGGATTAATCTGGCTTTGAAGCACATCAAGCTCGCTCTTTCGCCTCTCGTTCTGCTCCCATACAACCTTTTTCATAAGCTCATTGTTCTGCTTATATGAATTGCGTATAGAGTATCCCAGATGCCGTATCTCTGAGGAACCACCTACATAAATATCTGCTTCATTGCCATTCTCATACCTTTTCACAGAATCATCCAGCTTCATTATCGGCTTTGAAATATGTATAGATATCACTCTGTTTATCCACACAAACATCATAGCCATAATAATCATTATAACAAAAACAAACTGCTTCACATCCGCCATCTTATTGGTAAAGATGGAGTATGGCATCACACATACAAGCTTCCAGCCTGTGTAGCTGATTGTATCTACCATAATCTTACGATGCACTCCATTCAGATAATCATCATATATACTGTTTTGCGACTTTGCCGCAACCTCGCTGTTTTCCGGAACATCTCCATCAAACTGTATCTGATGCGGATGGTAAATAATATTGCCCTTTGCATCACACAGATAATAATACTGTCCTTTTCCCGAAGTATTTATCCTCTCAAGCATCCTTGATACACTCGAATAATCCATGTCCACAAGCAGCACACCCATCTGTGATTCTGAACCGGAAGTCAGCTCCACGGCACGGCTTGATGATATGACCAGATGATATCTCATGGAACCATCGTCAAACAGATTCTGTACATGAGGTGTTGAAAAATGTATATTTTCCATGCGATCCATAGCTTCTATGAACCAGTCCTGTTTTGTCACATCCGGGTCCTCCTTCTGGGACACGACAGGCTCTGCAGCTATAAGGCTTCCATACTGATTATACATGGCAATACTGCGCAGATATTCCTTGTTTGATTCATAGAGCAGACTCATGCCATCGTGTATGGTGTCAGACTGCTTTAAAATATCATTCTCCTTTATTACATAATAATACGCCGCATCCGAAACCTGCCTCATATTGACCAGATAGCTTTCCACACTGTCTATTGTCTGGTCCATCACCTTATGATTGCTCTCTATGATACTGTCCTGCGATGCATCGGCAAATTTTATATACATCACCACAACTGTGACAAGCATTATTGCAAGCGACAGCAGTGAGAATGAGAGCATTATTATGGATTGTATATTGCCTGGTTTATACCTTATTCTTCTCATACTCTGTCCTGTACCTGGATGGGGAAACCCCATACTTTCTCTTAAAAACATAACTGAAATAGTTCGGATCCGCATAGCCTACATTCTGGGCTATGACATAGCTCTTGTCGTCTGTCTCCACAAGCATTCTGGCAGCCTTGTCCATTCTGTAATCAGTCAGATACTCCACAAACGAGCTGCCGGTTTCCTTCTTGAACAGACTTGAAAAATACGAGTTAGATACTCCTAATTCCTTACATGTATCGTCAAGTCCAAGGTCCACACTTCTGTAATTCCTGTGCACATAATCCTTTGCACTGTCTATGAGTGATTTCTTGGAGTTGTATCTGGCATCAGCCATATCATCATGCAGCCTGCTTGAAAAATCCAAAAGCCACTGCTTGAGCACTACCGGCTCAAAATTGGAGAGCTCATTATAAAGCCTGCCTACACTTCCAGATATTTCCTGCGCATTTAGCTCATTATTGCTCATGAAGTGATAAAGCTCACTGATCAGCTCCATTACTGCCACATGGTAGTTCTCAAGTGACTGCTGCGACATAAAACTATGCTGCATATACGCTTCCACAGCCTGCTCTACATCCTCTATCTTGCCGATACATATCATTTTAAATAAATATGACAGCTCATTTCCCTCATCGCCATCCTTTGATATACGTCGCTGTGGCTCAACCTCTGTCATGTTTATTGCCCTGTTGCTGCCATAAAGCACCCTGTAGGATACTGCCTCCCTCGCACTCTGATAAGAGCTCACCAGCTCTTGTATACCTTCACACACCTGCCCGATTCCGACAGTTACCTTTGCTCCCATTACATGATTTACATATTTGCAAAATCTGTCACACTCATCTGTCAGCTCAGAGATATCCTCCTGCTGCACAAGCTGGGCTATCATTACCGTATCACCGAGATAGTTAAAAATCCTGCCATTCCAGCGCTCCTTTAAATCAGTCTGTGCCTGTCTCTCTACTGACACTGCAAGCAGTCTGATATCCATGCCCTGCGGCATCTGACTTGCGGAGGTATGTATGATAATACAGCAGTAATATGGTCCCTCAAGGCTAATCTTATAGTCACTCATGTACCTGCCCAGCTCATTTTCCGGTATGCGTCCCTCGATAAGTGTCGTGTAAAAATTTGACTGCAAAACAGGCAGCGATGCTGCATAATACTGCTTCAATATGTCTGTGTTTTTCTTCTCATTCAGCTCATCATCCAGCTTTGTCTTAAGCTTTTTGAATACCTCCGTGATTTCAGCCAGATTGAGTGGCTTTAAAATATACTCCTCTATCTCGAGATGTACTGCCTCCTTTGCATACTCAAAATCGTCAAAGCCTGTGAAAAGCAAGAGCTTCGTCGCAGGAAACCTCTGCCTGATGTTACTGCACAGCTCAAGTCCGTCCATGTAAGGCATACGTATGTCAGTCATCACAACATCCGGCTGCATGTCCTCCATCATCTCAAGCGCCTTGAAGCCATTGCCCGCATGTCCTACCACATGAAAACCAATCTGCTCCCAGGATACCTTTCTCTCGATTACCTCTATTACATCCTCTTCGTCATCAACCAGTAATAATGTATACATTTTATGTCTTCTCCCTGCTATACCGGGTAACTATTCTGAATAGTTACTCTGTTTATACTATACTATATTATACCACATCTGATAAATTCTTTTGTAGCTTTATATAAACAAAAGTGTAACTGTTAAAGCAAAAAGCAGAGATGCCACCATGACATCTCTGCTAATCATTTTGGAAGTATGAAAAAGAATTTTTCTTGTGATATTATTTCTTCTGAACGTATTTCAGACAGTCAAGTGTAACTGCTACAAGAATGATAATTCCTGAGAATACGAACTGAAGGTTTGTATCAATACCAAGGATTGTAAGAGAGTATG
>JABLTL010007934.1_pt1 | contig 13817 bp, 17 predicted proteins | sample 7160151 | NCBI WGS metagenome assembly JABLTL01 (sample SAMN14651223, study PRJNA627086) | human gut metagenome | isolation source: feces | host: Homo sapiens
CCCGTCATGACGGCGGCCATGGCGGCGCAGGGCGGGGCGGCGTCCTCCACGGCGCTGTACGCCGGGACGGCGGTGTTCGACTCGGTGCTGAGCTCCCTGATTTCCCGGATGCTCGGCCCCATGGTGTACCTGTTTCTGGCGCTGTCGGCGGCAAACGGCGCAATCGGGGAGAATATTCTGGGAAAATTGCGGGATTTGGTCAAAAACGTCATCAGCTGGAGCCTGAAAACCATATTGACGGTGTTCACAACCTATATGACCGTCACCGGCGTGGTCAGCGGCACTACCGACGCGGCGGCGCTGAAAGCAACGAAGGTCACCATTTCCTCCGTAGTCCCCGTGGTGGGCGGAATTTTGTCCGACGCTTCGGAAGCGGTGCTGGTCAGCGCGGGGCTAATGAAAAACGCGGCGGGCATTTATGGAATTCTGGCGGTGCTGGCGGTATTCCTAAGTCCGTTCCTGAAAATCGGCGTCCACTATCTGATACTGAAACTGACAGCCGCCGTATGCGGCATCTTCGGAGAAAAGGGACTGACGGAGCTGATCGGGGATTTTTCCACAGCTATGGGACTGCTGCTCGCCATGACCGGCTCGGAGTGCCTGCTGCTGCTCATCAGCACGGTGTGTTTTCTGAAAGGAGTGGGATAATGGAGGCGCTTCGGCAATATGTTATTTCTGTGGTAGCTGCCGCCATGCTCTGCGGCATTGTGGTCAGGCTGTTCCCCAATGGAAGCGGCAAGCAGGTGGGGAAGCTGATCTGCGGGCTGTTTCTGGCGTACACCGTTCTGAGTCCCATTTCGAGGGTGGATTTTTCCCAATTGCCGGACTTTTCCTTGCGGTGCATGGATGACGCGGAGGACGCCGCCGCGATGGGAGAAAATCTCGCGCGGGATTCCATGGCGGATATCATAAAGGAAGAAACGGAAGCATATATCTTGGACAAAGCCGCAGACCTCCACGCGAACCTGCGCGTTGAGGTCGCTGTCGGCGAAGACAATCTCCCGGCGGCAGTCACGATCTCCGGGGAGGCGTCCCCTTACGCCCGGCGGCAGATACAGGCCATGATCGCAAATGATCTGGGCATTTCGAAGGAGAATCAGAAATGGATTGGGTAACGCTGAGAAGCAGGGGAAAGGAGCTGGTCAGGAAATACCGCTATGTCCTTTTGGTGGTGCTGGCAGGGCTTTTTCTCATGGCGCTGCCCGACGGAAAAAACACAAAAGCAGCCCCGGAACCCGCCGCTGCGGAAACGGAACCCCGGCAGGACCTGCAAACCGGGCTGGAAGAAATTCTCAGCCAGATACAGGGCGCGGGCAGGGTGCGGGTGCTTCTGACCCAGCGGGAAGGGGAGCGGACGGTATACCAGACGGACGAGGATTCCACATCCTCCGGCATCCGGTCGGACACGGTTTTGCTCAATGGCTCTGACCGTTCTCAGACCGGGCTTGTGCAGCAGGTCAATCCCCCTACTTATCTCGGCGCGGTCATCGTATGCCAGGGGGCGGACAGCGCGTCCATCCGGCTTGCCATCGTAGAGGCGGTCGGCAGCGTCACCGGGCTGTCCACCGACAAAATAACCGTTTTGAAAATGAAATGAATGATTGGAGGCATTTTTATGAAGGTATGGAAGAAGAATCTGATTGCGGCGGCGATTTTGGTGACGGTATGCGCAGGCATCTACGTCAACTGGCGCTACACCGAGGATCAGGCAGCGGCAAATCTCACGGATACGCTGGACACGGAAAAGGTCATGTCCGACGACAATCTGGTGCTCAGCGAAGACATGGCGGCCATCTCCGCCGGGGAAGACGTGGCGACCACCTCCACCGACTACTTTGCCGCCGTCCGCCTGTCCCGGCAGCAGGCGAGGGACAACGCCGTGAATCTTTTGCAGGAAGCCATGTCTTACAGCGAAAGCTCCAAGGAAGCGGAGTCCGCGGTAGAGCTGGAACAGATCGTGCAGACGGCGCTGAGCGAAGCCCAGATCGAGAGCCTGATCATCGCGAAGGGCTATGCCGACTGCGTGGCCTACATGTCCGGCGAGGGCATTTCCATTGCGGTGGCTTCTCCCGAGGGCGGCTTGCAGCGGGAAGACGTGGCCGTCATCGCGGACATCGTCATGGCGCAGTCCGACTATTCTCTGAACGATATCCGTGTTGTGGAAGTTCAATAAGTTTATGCCCCGGATGAAGACCATCCGGGGCAATCTTGTAAATCCATGCTTTGCTTGCAGAAAATGGTTGTATTTTTCTGGATTTGTGGTACAATAAACAAAAGTATGTCAAGCCCACGGGCGGGACAAACATTTAGGAGGTAAAACCTTATGGCTGAATATAAGCAGTACATCACTCAGGTTCAGGAAAATGGCAGCGTCATGATCTCCGAGGACGTGGTAGCGACCATCGTGGCCCATGCCCTGTCCGAGGTGGAGGGCGTCGGCTCTCTGGGCATCAAGCCCGGCGTCAGCATCGCAGACTTTACCAATAAAAAGAATTGGGGCAAGGGGCTGAAGATCCTGATCGCGGAGGATAACACCCTTACCATCGAGTGCGGCATTATGGTCTGCTACGGCTACAGCGTCGTGGACGTGGCGAAGGACGTGCAGGCGGCAGTGACCGCCAGCGTGGAGTCCATCACCGGCACGAAGGTCGAGAGCGTCTCCGTCAACGTCTGCGGCATCGTCCACAAGTAAGGTCGGGCGGTATGAAAAGAGGCGACGCCAGAGAACTGGCAGTACATCTGATTTACGGCCGGGCGTTTACCGGCGAGGAGCCGGAGCAGGTGGTTTCCACCCGTCTGGACAAGGAATATTACGGAAAACTGGCCGAGGAAAATGAAGTATATGCCCAGCGTCCTGACCGGTTCCAGCTGCGCTATATCGACTCGGTGGTCACAGGCGTTGCCAACCGGGAGGACGAGCTGGACGACGTGATCCGGCAGTTTTCCATCGGCTGGGACATCAGCCGCATTTCCAAGCTCGCCCGGTGCATTCTCCGGCTGGCGATCTACGAAATCCTTTACGTGGACGACGTTCCCACCGGCGTTGCGGTAGCCGAAGCGGTGCGCATTGCGAAAAAATACGACGGCGACGATACCGGCGCGTTTATCAACGGAATCTTAGGCAGCTTTGTCCGCAGCCGGAACACGGAGACGGAAGCCACTCAAGAGGAAGCAAAATGAGCGTCATCGGCATCGACACCAGCAATTACACTACCTCCATCGCCTTTTTTGACGGTGAGGGGGGAGAAAATTGCTCCCGCCTTCTGCCCGTCAGGCAGGGGGAGCTGGGTCTGCGTCAGTCCGACGCGGTATTTGCCCATATCAAAAGCCTGCCGGAGCTTTCCGGCAGGCTGTTTTCCCATATTCAGAAGGACGCCATCACGGCGGTGGGCGTCAGCACCCGTCCCCGGGCGGTGGAGGGGAGCTATATGCCCTGCTTCATGGTTGGCTACTCCCACGCGAAGTTGCTGTCGGACGCTCTGGGCGTGCCGCTGGCGGAGGTTTCCCACCAGCAGGGACACGTGGCCGCGTCATTGTGGAGCGCAGGACGGCTGGATTTGATGGAGAAAACCCATCTTGCATGGCATTTGTCCGGCGGTACCACGGAGCTGCTTCTGGTAGAGCCGGAGGGCAGAAATGTGAAGTGTACCCGCATCGGCGGCACCACGGACATTTCCGCCGGTCAGCTGATCGACCGGACGGGGCAGCTTTTGGAGCTGCCGTTCCCATCGGGTAAGCATCTGGACAGCCTCAGCCGGGAAGCGACGGGGAAGGATGTGTTCCGCGTCAAGTGCAGGAACAGCGAATTTTCCCTTTCCGGCGTGCAGAATAAGGTGCAGCAGTTCCATGCCGCCAGCGCTGACCCTGCCGAGACTGCGGCTTACGCTCTGCGGTGCGTTGCGGGCGCGGTGTATCAGGCGACGGTTCAGGCGTTGGAGGCCTATCCGGGGTTGAGTGTGGTATTTTCCGGGGGCGTTGCGTCCAATTCCATGCTCCGGGAGCTGACGGCAACCCTCCATCCCGTTTTTGCACAGCCGCAGTTTTCCACGGACAACGCCATGGGCGTCGCCGTGCTGACAAAACGACTGACGGAGGAATAACATGGCTCAGAACGTTCTGTCCATCACCCAGTTAACCGAATATATCCGTGGACGGCTGGACGACGACCCCTTTCTGGGGCAGGTGGCCGTCCGGGGCGAGATCAGCAATTATAAGGTCTACCCATCTGGGCACCACTATTTTACGCTGAAAGACGAAGGGGCGGCATTGAAGTGTGTCATGTTCAAGGGCAATGCCATGCGTCTGCGCTTTCGGCCGGACAACGGCATGAAGGTCATTGCCATGGGTAAGGTCACGGTCTACCCCAGGGACGGGGCGTATCAGCTGTACTGTGCCGCCATGGCCATGGACGGCGTGGGCGACCTGTACGCCGCCTTTGAGCAGCTGAAGAAAAAGCTGGCGGCGCAGGGGTTATTTGACCCAGCCCACAAAAAGCCGCTGCCCAAATGCCCCGGCACCATCGGAATCGTCACCAGTTCCGCCGGTGCGGCGGTGCATGATATGCTGCGCATTCTCAGAAAGCGGTATCCGCTGACAAAGGTGCGGCTGCTGCCTGTGCGGGTGCAGGGCGCGGAAGCGCCGGGGGAGATCGCCGCAGCCATCCGCTATGCCAACCGCTACAGGCTGGCCGACCTGCTGATCGTGGGTCGGGGCGGCGGCTCCATTGAAGATTTGTGGGCGTTTAACGACGAACTGGTCGCCCATGCCATTTATGAATCGGAGATTCCCGTGATCTCCGCCGTGGGACACGAGCCGGATGTGACCATTTCCGACTACGTGGCCGATCTTCGTGCGGCGACGCCCTCCAACGCGGCAGAGCTTGCCGTGCCGGATCAGGACGCTTTGCGGCAGAATCTGGACGCCATGTCCAGCGCTATGGCGTCCGCCCTGAGCCGCCAGTTGAAGGCGGCGCGGCAGCATCTGAACGTGTTGTCCCAGTCTCCTGCGCTGCGAAGCCCAACGGGGTACATCGAGCAGCGGGAGAAGAGTCTGGAGCTGCTGAAAAACCGCCTGATCGCGGCGCAGAACCAGAGCATCACCCGGAAAAATCAACGCTACATTGCCGCCGTTTCCAAGCTGGACGCCATGAGCCCCCTGAAAGTGCTGACCCGGGGCTATTCCATGGCACAGACGGAAGCGGGGGAGGTACTCCGCTCCGTTCGGCAGGTGGAGCTGGGAGAGCGCATCAGCGTCCTGCTGAGCGATGGAAAACTGTCCGCAACCGTAATGGATAAAAAGGAGGAAGCGCGATGAATCCGCAGAACAAAACCTTTGAGGAGTCCATGGCACGTCTGGAGCAGATCGTCCGGGCAATGGAACGGGGAGACGTGGCTCTGGAGGAGTCCTTGAAGCTCTTTCAGGAGGGCACTGAGCTGGTGCGAAGCTGCCAGAAGCTGCTGGACGACGCCCAGCTTCAGGTGAAGAAGATCATGACCGCCCCGGACGGCAGCCCTGTAGAGGAGGACTTTCAGGATGAGCCTTGACTCTAGAAGCCGGGAATACCGGGAGTACGTGGAAGCCTATCTGAAGGATTTCTACGCGCAGTTCCACGACGCGCCCCAGAAAGATCTCTACAAGGCCATGGAATACAGCCTACTTGGGGGCGGCAAGCGCCTGCGGCCGATTTTTGCCTTTGAGTTCTGCCGCCTGTGCGGGCGGGACTGGAAGGACGCCGCGCCTTTCGCCGCCGCCGTGGAGATGATCCATACATACAGCCTGATCCATGACGATCTGCCCTGCATGGACAACGATGACTACCGTCGGGGACGGTTGACGAACCACAAGATTTTCGGCGAGGGAATGGCCGTTCTGGCGGGGGACGCTCTGCTGACGGACGCCTTCATGGTCGCGTCCAAGGCCAGACTGGTAAGGCCGGAGGACATGGCGACGGCCATCGGTCTTCTGGCGGAGTGTGCCGGTTCCCCCGGCATGGTGGGCGGACAGGTGCTGGACATCATGAGTCAGGAGCGGGAGCTGAGCGAGCAGGAGGTTCTGGATATTCAGTCCCGGAAGACCGGCGCGCTGATCAACGCTGCCTGCGCCCTGGGTGCGATTGCCGGCGGTGGGTCGGAGGAGCAGTTTGAGGCCGCCTGTCAGTTTGCGGCGGGACTGGGACTGGCATTCCAGATTCGGGACGATATGCTGGATGTCATCGGCACCCAGTCGGAGCTGGGAAAAGCCACCGGCATGGATGGAGAGAAGAATACCTTTGTCCGCCTGTACGGCCTTGAAAAGTGCGAGGAACTGGTAAAAAAATACACGGATTACGCCATTTCCGCACTGTCCGCGTTTGAAGATACGGAATACATCACCGCCCTCGCTCACAGTCTGACCACCCGGCGCGTGTAAAAACCATAGGATAAAGTTTGCCCCCGGCCATACGGCCGGGGGCAATTTTGTGTATCATTCCAGCATTTCGATGATCTCCGCCATCCGCTCAATGGGAAAGGGCGGGCTGCCGATGGGCTTCATGGCGATGGACATGAGCTTGACGGGATTATCGTCCGCCGCGACCCGGTTGGAGCTGAGCGCGCCGCACCGGCGGCAGCGATGGATGATCGCCCATTCGCCGTTTTTCCGAACCCACACCGCCACCGGCTCCATCAGTCCGCCGCAGTCTGACTCCCGGTCGCCCGGCTCGATGTCCAGATGCACGGAACACAGGCAGTTGGGGCAATGGTTCCGGTGGTCGCTCCCCGCGCCTGCCGGGACGACGGGATAGCCGCAGTTCCGGCAGGTGAAGCTTTCGTCACAGGGGTGAGTTTTATAATAGCCTTTTTTGTACTGTTTTCTTTTATTTTCCCGGTTCATTTTGGGAATTCCTCCTAAAAGTATTTGTTGAAAATTCTTTTGGGAGGTTTGCGGAATTGTGATTGCCAACCTCCCGGTCAGATCACAATATCCATTTGATTACGATTAAACAAACAATTACCTCATTATTTCATATTTTTAGATGCGCATTCAGCGCGGAATATTGGATTACCGGATGTCCTCGTCGTCGAACTTGTCGCCGCACTCAGGGCAGAATTTGGGCGGATGCTTGGGGTCTTCCGGCTCCCAGCCGCACTTATCACAGCGGTACAGCGGCTCGGAAGCGGGCTTCTTCGCACCGCATTCGGAGCAGAACTTGCCCTTGTTGACCGCGCCGCAGGAGCAGACCCAGCCGTCGGCAGGCTTGGAAGCGCCGCACTCCACGCAGAATTTGCCCGTATTCACCGCGCCGCAGGAACATTTCCAAGTATTTGCACCGGCCGCGGGTGCAGCGGGGGCGGCAGGAGCGGGCGCAGCGGGCTGCTGCTGACCCATCTGGAACAGGGAAGCGGCGTTGAAACCACCGGCAGACTGCGCCATGTTCATGCCCATGAAGCCCATCATCGCACCGTTTTTGTTTCCGGCGGCGGTCTTCATTGCTTCGGCCTGCGCCTGCACCATGTGCGCCGCCGCCATGTTGGTGTTACGGAAAACGGCGGACTTTTGCAGCTCCTTGATGGTGGCCTCGTCCTCGGCGGAGGCGGTCACGGAGTTGACGCCCACGGCGACGATGGCGAGGCCCCTTGTTGCGCCCCACTTGCCGGACAGAACTTCGTTCATGGCCTGCGCCAGCTCCATGGTGTGGCCGGGCAGGGCGGAATACCGGATGCCCTGGGCGGAAATCCGGGCAAACGCGGGCTGCAGAGCGGTGAGGAACTCGGATTTCAGCTGGCTGTCCAGCTGGTCGCGGGTGTAGTCCTGAGATACGTTGCCGCAGACGTTCTTGTAGAACAGCATGGGGTCGGCGATCTTGTAGGAATACTCACCGTTGCAGCGGATGGAAACGTCCATATCCAGACCGATGTTGTTGTCCACAACACGGAAGGGGATGGGGGCGGGGGTGCCGTACTTGTTGCCGACCAGTTCCTTCAGGTTGAAGAAGTACACCCGCTGATCCTTGGCGGTATCTCCGCCGAAGGCGAAGCGGCGCTTGAGGGTTTCCCAGCTGCCTTCCAGACCTTCCAGACCGCCCTGGAAAATGGTGGGTTCGCTGGAGGAATTCCAAGTGTATTCGCCCGCTTCGGCGGCGAACTCCACAATCTTGCCCTGCTCCACGATCATCATGCACTGCCCCTCGTTGACGGCGATGACGGAGCCGTTGGAAATGATGTTGTCAGAGCCTTTGGTGTTGCTGTTGCGGGAGGAGGTGCGCTTTTTGCCCTTGGTGACCAGAACGTTGGCCGCCATGCTGTCACAGTAGAAATACTCTTTCCACTGATCGGCAAGGACGCTGCCCACCGATCCCAATGCTGCTTTGATCAGACCCATAATGTTTTCTCCTTATGTAATAAAATATAGTGAATACTATTAAAACTTTCCGCCACCGCCGCCGTGGCTGCTGCCGCTGGAGGACGTGTGGACGGAGCTGCCACCACCGCCGGAGCTGCTGCTTTCCTGCTGGATGCGGGTTTTGGTGACGTTGCTGTACAGGAACAGATCCTGATTGGTGCGCAGGTGGTAGGAGCTGTCATTCAGATAGCTGCCCGCGCTGCGCTGGGGGCGCTTGGTGTTCATGCAGGCGCGCATGATGAGGACGGTGATCCCGCCGACGACCGCGCCGATCACAATGGAAATCCAGACGTTTACGTGCCGGGGCTGCTCATAATAGACCACCTCTTCCTGATCGCCGTGGTAGTAATCGCCGGAGGTGGGTACGGTACCGTCGATGGGTGTACCATCATTGTAGGCGGAAAAATAGGTGGGCAGCACATCCAGGAATGCGTCGAAAGCGCCATAATAATCGCCGTTTTTCAGGTACGGAAGGGCGCTTTCGCCGACCTGCTGAATGCCGTAGTCCGTCAGGGCATAGATAGCGTTTCCCTTGGTGGAAATGTACCAGTCCCGTTCCTCCATGGACAGAAGGAATATCACGCCGTCATCTGCATAGCCGTTGTAATCGTAATAATCATCGGCGTAGTCCTGCGGCTGCTTCCCTTCCAGACTGTCCACTGTCAGGACAACCACGTCCATCCCGTATTTCTGGCGAAGTGCCAGCGCCTTTACTCCAAGTGAAGCTTCCTCCGAAGCAGACAGGAGGTCGGCATTATCAATAATATATTGCTCTGTCTGTCTCGCGCCGGCGCTCAGGAACAGGGAGGGGAGAAGCAGCAGGCACAGGATCAGGCAAATCAGTTTGTGTTTCATACTTTTTCCCTCCTTAAAGCATCAGAAGCTGCACCAGCGACGCAAGCAGCGCGACACCGGCGGTGACTCCGGCAAACCATGCGGCGGTCTTTTTGGGGCAGATGGGGAATGCGCCGGTCATTTTGCCGGTCTGGCCGTTCATGGCGAAGGTGTAGATTTTGTCCTTGTATTTCGTGTTCAGAATCCACACGGGGAAGAATACGTAGCGCGCTTTGTTGTGCTTGATGTTCAGCTGCCGGGAGGTGGGAACCACCGAGGAATAGCCGACAAAGGTGCTTTGCAGCCGGTCATCCATGGCGGCGTCTACCCGCTGACGAACCCGCGGTTCGCCGTTTTCCGAGGGAACGTCGTACTTGTCGGCGAGATAACCGGTCAGATACGCCATGTCGAAGGAAGTAAGCTGTTTGTAATCAAACGGCTCAATGGACTCCATGAAAGCGTCCTCCATTTTGGTGGAGCCGTCCATGGGAATGCCCACGAAATCCGCCGCCGCGTCCCGCTTCAGCAGGAAATGATCGGTTTTGGTATATTCATATTTGGAATCCGACCATGTATGTATCCGTGTGGCCTTGTAGCTGCCGCTGAAATCCGCGGCGCAGTCATACAGCCAGAAGGGAACGTACATTCCGGTGATCTTCTCCAGCCGCTGTTCCGAGGTGAAGCCTCTGGGAAGAAGGGGCTTGCCCTTGCAAAGGCGGAGAAACGCGGCCTTGGCATCCTCCTTGCCGGTTTTGAAGGGGATGACGCCGTCGGGTTTCAGACCACCGCTGAGACGGGTGGGCATGATGGTGGGGTTTTCGCAGTAGGGGCAGAAGGAAGCGGCAGTATTCTCGTCGCAGAGAATTTCTCCGCCGCAGGAGGGACATTGGAAGACACGCAGGGTGCTTTCCTCATCCTCGCTGAATTGCTCCGTCTGTTCCTGCTCCCACTGAAATTCCTCGGCGTCCTGGGGGTTCTGGCTTTCGTTGAACGCCCGGACGGTGTCGATGTCAAAGGTGTTGCCGCAGTATTCGCAGGTTAGCTTCTGGGCGTCCGACCCAAAGTGCAGACCGGCGTTGCAGCATGGGCATTTGTATTCCAGGACGCGGGTTTGTTCCTCCATGGTTTTCTCCTCCAATCATTCTCTCAGATATTGTAGGGCGCAATCCACAAATACGGCCGCGCCTGTGGAAAGAACGCTCTCGTCGAATTTCACCTTGGGATGGTGCTGGGGGTAAACATAGCCCTTGGACGGTTCACCCGCCGCCAGCGCCAGCATCAAGGAGGGAACCTCGTGGCTGACGTAGGCAAAATCCTCCGAGCCGCCGCCCCGGGCAGGCTTCCCGCCGTTGAGTTCCGCCGTGGTGAACGCGCGGTTTGCGCCCAGCAGGTCTTTGAGATACCCCGTGACTTTTTCCGAAAGGTCTTTGTCGTTGACAAGGGTGGGGCATCCGCTGCCGAAGCTGACATCGGCACTGGCACGGAAGGCCTCCGCGACGCTTTGCGCGATGGCGGTCATGCGCTCTTTCAGATAAGCGCGGGTTTTCTCATCATAGGTGCGGATAGTGCCGCCCATGGTCGCCGTGTCGGGGATAACATTCCCGGCTTCTCCCGCGTGGAAGGTGCCGATGGTCAGGACTGCCTCGTCAGACGCGGACAGCTCCCGGGCGTGTATCTCCTGAAGGGCGATGAGAATGTGCGCCGCCGCCGTCAGGGGGTCAATGCCGTTCTGGGGCGCGGAGCCGTGGCAGCCCTTGCCATGCACCCGGATGGTGAAATAGTCCGCCGCAGGGGCGCTGACGCCGGGGGCGGAGACCACCACCGTCCCGGCCGGAAGCGGCATTCCCGCCGCCACATGAATCATCAAAGCGGCATCGGGTTTGGGATTTTCCAGCACCCCGGAGGCAATCATGTCCTTGCTGCCCTCGAAAATTTCCTCCGCAGGCTGGAACATGAGCTTGACCATGCCGTCCAGCTCCGACTCGTGGGCTTTCAGAATTTTCGCCGCGCCCAGCAGCATGGCGGTGTGCATATCGTGGCCGCAGGCGTGCATCCGCCCGTTTTTGCAGGCGAAGTCCACGTCGGCTTCCTCGGCAATGGGCAGGGCGTCCATATCCGCCCGAAGCAGCAGAACTTTCCCGCCGGGCTTGCCGACGGTTGTAACAAGTCCCGCTTTTCCACACTCATGGACGGCATAACCCATCTCCGTAAGTGCAGATTTTACATAAGGCTTCGTTTCCGTCAGGTCAAATCCGGTTTCCGCGTGGGTGTGAAGCCACAGACGATGGGCTTTGATCTCCTCCTGAAGCGCTTTGGCTTCGCGTAAAATTTGTTCCTTCGTCATATAAATCAGCCCCTTTCATCTTTAGTATGCCTCGCTATAGAGAAAAGTCTTCGTTGTCGTACTTGGAAAAATCCACAGCCTTGGGCTTGGGCGGGATGCGCTTGCAGGGGTCATATTTGAATTTGCGGCACTGGTCGTCCACCGTTTTCAGTCCCTTTTTGGCGCACAGGATCTGCCCGCCGCCCAGACGGGCACCGTTTGCGCAGTAGGCGCAGGAACGTTCTATTTTCTTGCGAAACAGCATGGCGGTATCCTCCCAACAATCGTTCTTGTATTATACACCAAATACTCTGGAAAAGCTACCCCTTTTTTGAAGCTTTATCACCAGCGCCCCGACGGACAGCACCCCGAAGGGAAGCCAGATGCCGTATGCTATCAGCGCGGCAAGGGCGAGAGAAAAAAGCGTTTGCAGCAGCTTCCCCCAAAAGTGCGGTTTTAAGGAAAGTCCCGCCGTGACGGACACGGTCTGCATGGTGACGCACAGGCCGCCGAAGGCCAGTATCCCCGAACAGATGCAGAACCGGGCGGAAACGTCCGTGACGGCCAGCAGTTCACAGCAGCCGTTGGAAAGCTCCAGAATCCCCGTGACCGCGACCTGTACTGCCACTGGGAGAATCCAGAAAATCCACCGTTTCAGAAATGCCAGCAGAACCCGGAAAAGCACCACCCAGCCGCATACCGTTGCCATGACCGTAATCGCGGTGTTCAGGGCGGAAGCGAGGGAGTGGGGACTTGTCTTCGTCAGCCTGACGGGGGCGGCGGGTTTCCCCGGAATCAGCAGCGCCGCAAACAACGCGCCCACGATGTGGATGCCCCACAGCGCCCACGCCATCCACCGGCGGGGGAACATGGCCGCCGCCATGCCAAACAGGAACGCAGGCCCCGCGTTGCTGCAAAAAGAAAGCAGCCGTTCCGCCTCCGGTTTTGTCAGCTGCCCGCTGCGGAATGCGGCGGCGACGTTCTGCGCCCCCACGGGATACCCGCCCAGAAACGCCGGAATCAGCAGGGATTCCGCCCCATCCGGCATTCCGAACAGCCGCCCCAAAGGCCGCAGAACCGCCAAAGAGCTGCCAAGCAGGGAGCTTGTCAGCAGAATGGACAGCACAAAAAAGGGAAACAGCGAGGGGATAACCGTCCGCAGGCACAGCTCGATGCCCTGACGCGCCCCATCGATCGCCGTTCTTCCATCCAAAATCAGCGCCAGCATCCCAAAACTCACACAAATTCCTGTCCAGAAATTTCTCCGTTTCACCAGACCTCACCTCGGAAGAATCTATGCAAATCGGCCGCTGTCCATTCATATGCTTTTCCCAAGGGGGCTGGTTTCATGGGGAAGGGACGAATGATTTTGCAGCGGCTGGCGGATGGGGCTGACCTTTCCGCAGAGCCGCTGCCGGGGCAGCCCATTGTGGAGATCGCCGGCGACCGCCGGGTGCTGATCGAAAACCACTTCGGCGTCAAGGAATACAGCCGGGAGAAAATCGGAGTCAAGGTGAAATACGGTCTGGTCTGTGTCTGCGGCTGTGATCTGGAGCTGATCCGCATGACGAAGGAGCAGCTGATCATTTCCGGCAGAATCGACGCGGTAACGCTGATCCGGAGGGGGTAACATGGATATCTGGAAGTCTCTGGACGGGATGGTGGAGGCGGAGCTGACCAGCGCGGAACCGGGCGCGGCGCTGGAAGCAGCCAATGCCCGGGGCATCCCGCTTTATGACGTGATACAGGTCGGTGACCTGACCGCCCGGTTCCGGGTACGCAGGCGGGATTACCGGACGCTGGAAGCCCTCAGCGAAAAGCGGGGAGAGACGCTGCGTCTGCGCCGCCGGATGGGCGCGTACTGGACGCTGAAACGGCTCCTGGCACGGCCTATGCTTCTGTGCGGGCTGGCGGTGTTTCTGGCAGCGGCAATTTTTTTGCCCACTCGAATCTTTTTCGTGCGGGTGGAGGGCAACGTGAACACGCCCACCCGGCTTATTCTGGACGCCGCGGGGGAAAGCGGCATCCGCTTCGGCGCATCCCGGCGGGCGGTGCGAAGCGAAAAAATGAAGAACGCCCTGCTGTCGGCGCTTCCTCAGCTGCAATGGGCGGGGGTGAACACCTCCGGATGTGTGGCCACCGTTTCCGTGCGGGAGCGGACAGACCCGGAGGTGACGGAGCAGGATTCGGCGGTGAGCAGCATTGTGGCCTCCCGGGACGGCTTCATCGTCTCCGCCACGGTGACCCGGGGCAATTTGTCCATTCTGGCAGTAAGTTTTGC
>JABLTL010068581.1_pt1 | contig 13802 bp, 17 predicted proteins | sample 7160151 | NCBI WGS metagenome assembly JABLTL01 (sample SAMN14651223, study PRJNA627086) | human gut metagenome | isolation source: feces | host: Homo sapiens
ATACCGCGGTTCGGTGTTATCAAGTGGGCGTGATTAAATTCGACATTTTGTTTACAAATGGTTTACAAGTGATTTACACAAAAACATAGATTTTCTCATCCCCATATGGTAAAATATACTCGTAAACAGAGAGAGGGACAGGCAGTGAGAGCCGTCCAAGTGTTGAACATTGACAAGTGAATATGTTAACAGTTTGTTCATATTCAGGACATATTGTTCACAATTTGTAAACAATTTGTTCACATGAAACGTAAACTGTTCGGCTGTCCGAACAAAAATGAAAGGACAAAAGAACATGAACGCAAACATCATCAAAAGAGTATCAAACGAACTTTCTACAAGTTGTGTCGTAAATACAGCTCAGGAAGCCGAAAACATTCTGAAAGTAGCAGAGGGATTAAACAATCTCACGTCAGGGCTTATTTCGTACGTATTGAAGCAAGTCAGCGAAAAAAACCTTTTCAAGGAATACGGAGTTAAAAGCACGTCTGCATTTGCTGAAAAAGTGTTGAATATTTCACGTTCGACCGCTTCAGAGTATGTTAGAATAAGCAAGTACCTTGTATCGCCGAATGAAACGATTTTCAAAAACGATACTGGAGATTTTAGCATATCTGTTTTGGTTGAATGCCTTAGACAAAAGCTTTCTGACGATGAAATTTCAAGCTTGCCACGTGATATCACGGTAAAGGCACTTCGCAACCGAAAGAAAGTTATTGAACCCGACGGTTCAGAGCTTGAAAAAGAAAACACTGTTGAAAAAGAACCCGAGGAACAAACAGCAGAACCTGCAAAGGAAACAGACAAGTATAAAAATGTTAGATATGCGGTCAACGGCAGTTATGAAGCTTGCAGTACTAGTATATATAATATGTCTGATATTGTAGCGGCAAAAACAGAGCTGGAAAAAGACGGTTTTATCGCTCTTGCAAAATACGGCGATACAATAACACTTATTGCAGTAAAGCCGAACGATAACAACGTAGAGACAATTTTCAAAGAGTATAAAAAAATATAAAAAACATTCGGACGTCCGAACAGACAGCGTTTCACGTGAAACAAAAATGAAACGGAGAGTAAAAATGAAATTAAAGTTAATAAAAAGATGGAAAGTCGATGATATTAGTAGGAATGAGTGGAACAGTGATGTACATAAAACGTGTAAATATGATTCAAACGGAATCATGAGGTTTATTAAGAACGGCTATGAAGTTAGTTATATCAATGGATTATACTACATGAAACGTACTGAAAAGGTAGGAATTTCAAGTATAACAACGCACATGATATTTAAAGAATCATATTAAATAAATATGGGGAGCGAAAGCTCCCCACATAAAGGAATAGATATGTACGAACATTTAGGAACATTTACATTTTTCAATGATAAAATATTATCTATGAATGTTGAAGATGACATTTATTCAAAATATGAAATTATAGAGTACGCACGTAAGTACGACTATAAATTATCTATGATTGAGGATACTATTTTATTAAGTAATTTAAATAAATCAGGCGATAATACAATTAAATTATTCAAAAGAATGGGAGAATGAACAATGAATAAATTTGCAAGAGTCAATCAACAGTTAAATTCTACTTATGATTTACTTTCGGAATATGAAATGATTCCGGCTCGTGAAATCGAAAACCCGATTAAAGTCGATAAGTTAAAGGAAGTAAGCACCAAAGACGGACCTCGTTTAGCGGCATTTTGCGATAAAGATAAAAAATTCTTCTTCCTTCCGGTATCATTCATTAGAATTGTAAATGAATTACTCGCAGAAGACCCAGAAGCCACAGTCGAATCGTTAATTGATGAACCTTTGTTTGTTAAATTTGAAAAGATTCAGCAACAGAAGGATTCGAAGAAAACGTATATTAAAACTATTATTTGTTAAATTAGATAAGGGATGGATTAAATATTCATCCCTTATTTTTATAGTTCGGATATCCGAACAGAAAGGAATTATTATGAAAGGTTTTAAAGTAAACATGGAACGCTTAGGCGAATATTGCAAAATTATGAGATTAAGAAGCGGATACAAATTAAGAGAATTAGAAAAAAGATTTAATATATCAAAAAGCAATTTAAGTAAATTCGAACATGGCGGTAATAATTCAGCATCTATTTTGATGCTGTACTTAAATTTTTTTGCCAATGAAGAGGATGTATATAAAATTATATATAAAGGAGCTTCTTTTTATGAAGTATTCGAAAAAAAAGGAGATGAATAATAATGAATCAATATACAAAAAGAAAAATTAATGAAGCATTATCATTAACTCAGAATGAAATAAATACTATGCCTACAGATAAACTGTATGAATATGTAGATTTAATGAATAAAGAAGCTAATAGAAGAAGAGATATTTTGAAAAATCATCCTTTAATGAAAGATAATCCAATAAGAGATAATATAGTTGATAGAGGAAAATATATAACTCCGAATGAAAATGAACCATTTCTTAGACAAAAATTAATAAGTTCATATACTAAAGCATATAATTTATTATTAACTCGTTCTTCAACTTTATCAGGTTGGAAAAAAATAAGAAGTGAAGCAAGACAAAGATTCATAGAAAAATTTAAGCCTTTACCTGATAGTGAAACTGGAATAATATCAGATGAAGCTAAAAAGAAATATAATAAATTAAAATTCACATCTCATGATAAAATAAACAAATTCTGGAAACTATATAATATAGTATCCGAAGACCCAGATATTCAGAAATATGTAGCAGGATTAGATACTAATACATTATTACAAGACATTTTCGATATAGCGGAAGAATTTGATTTTGATAAAATGGATGAAAGAGTAGAAGAAACAATAGATAGATTGTTAAATAAGGGAATACTTAAAAGACAATACATGGAAAAACAGGATGAAGAATAATGTTCGGCTATCCGAACACAATAGAAGAACTCATCGATAGATTATCAGAATCTACATACGATGTAAAAAAGAATAATAAAAAAGTAGCCTATTATCAAATACCATGTTCCCTTGACATAGAAACATCATCATTCATAAAAGATGGAGAAAAAAGAGCTACAATGTATATAGGAGCATTAGATATAAATCATATTATATATTTTTTTAGAACATGGGAAGAAATGGGAGACTTATTCGACGCCATACATGAATTTTTCATGTTAGGAGCGAACACAAGATTATTAATATATGTGCATAATTTAAGCTATGAATTTCAATTTTTAAGAAAATGGATAACATGGGATAAGGTATTTGCATTAAGTGAACGAGAAGTAGTATACGCCATATCTGGTGGAATAGAATTCAGATGTTCATATAAATTATCAGGTTATTCGTTAGAGAATTTGGCAAAAATAAGAAAATTACCAATAAAGAAATTGAATGAAAATTATGATTATAAATTATTAAGAACATCTCAATCAGAATTAGAAGAAGATGTTTATAAGTATCTTATAAATGATGTTGAAATAATAATATATTACATAGAACAGTTATTATCTGAAGAAAAGGAAATAAGCAGAATACCTCTAACAAAAACTCAATATGTTAGAAGATACACAAGAAATCAATGTAGTTCATATAAATATCGTAAAATGATAAGAAATTTGGAGATAAATATAGAAGAATATGATTATCTAAAAAAGGCGTTCGCAGGTGGGTTCACTCATGCTAATATATTAAACTCAAATAAAATTTTTGAAAAAGTATCATCATATGATTTCACATCATCATATCCAGCTGTAATGTTATCAGAGAAATTTCCTATGTCAAGTTCTGAAAGATTAGACAACCCATCTGAAAAAGATATAGAGGATAGCATAAAATATTATTGTTGTATAATAGAGTTAGAATTATATAATGTAGAATCTAAGTTTATAGCAGATAACCCATTATCCGCATCAAAATGTGAAATAACTGGTAAAAAAGAAATAGATAACGGACGAATAATGAGTGCAGATAAGATAAAGATAGTAATAACAGAACAAGATTTTATGACAATAAAAGAATTTTATAATATAGGTGATATAAAAATATTAACTATATATCGGTATGTAAAAAATTATTTACCTACTGAATTTATAAAAGCTATATTAGACTTATATAAAATAAAAACAGAATTAAAAGGAGTAGATAATAGAGAAACTGAATATCTTAATAGTAAAGAAATGCTTAATAGTGAATATGGTATGACAGTTACAGATATATTAAGGGATACTATAGAATATAAAAACGATGAATGGGGAATTGGTGAAATGGATATAGAGCATGAAATAGATAAATATAATAATAAATTTGATAGATTCATGTTTTATCCATGGGGAGTATGGGTAACTGCTTACGCAAGACGTAATTTATTTACAGCTATATTAGAATTAAAAGGTGATTATATATACTCAGATACAGATAGTGTAAAATTTGTAAATAGGGAATCACATTTAGATTATTTTAATAAATATAATTTTATGTTAGAGAAAAAACTTGAAAGAGCTATGAAATACCATAATTTAGATATGGAACTTGTTAAACCTAAAACAATAGAAGGAAAAGAAAAACTTATTGGTGAATGGGACTACGACGGAGATTATAGTTATTTTAAGACATTAGGAGCAAAAAGATATATAACAGTAAGTAAAGATACTATAGTATTAACAGTATCAGGTCTTAATAAGAATTACGCATTACCATATATATTAGACCAATGCGGAATAAAATATGAAAGACAAAACGGTAAATGTAAAATGCTCGGACAGCCGAACATTAAAAAAGTATTTGATTTCTTCTCAGAAGGAATGTATATACCAAAAGGTAAAACTGGTAAAAACACTCATACATATATAGATGAGGAATTCGGATGTGTAGTACAAGATTACAAAGGAAAATATTGTAAAGTACATGAAAAAAGCTGTATACATTTAGATGAAGCTGATTATAAATTATCACTGGCTGAAGATTATCTTAACTTTATTTTAGGAATAAGGACGGTAAAAGCATGAAATATTATACACCAACAAAAATATTATCATATAATGCAAAATATAATATGATAATAGGAGAGCGTTCAAACGGTAAGACATTTTCTATATGGGAGTACGGTCTTAAACGATATTGTGAAACAAAAACTCAAATGGCTGTTATACGAAGATGGCAAGACGATTTCAAAGGAAAACGTGGAGCTGAAATGGCTTCAGGTATAGTAAACGAAGGATTAGTTAAAAAATATTCAAAAGGTCAATGGGATAGAATTGTATATCGTTCAGGTATGTGGTATTTAGCTAAATTAGATGAAAATGAAGCAGTAATAAAAGACGTAACACCATTTGCATACGGTTTTGCTCTATCAGCTATGGAACACGACAAATCGACATCGTACCCTAATATAACAACAGTTCTATTTGACGAATTTCTAACTCGTGACTATTATCTACCAAATGAATTTGTTATTTTTATGAACGTACTTTCAACAATAATTAGAGATAGAAATAATGTAACTATATTTATGTTAGGTAATACTGTTAATAAATATTCACCTTACTTTGATGAAATGGGTATAAAACACATAAAAGATATGAAAAAAGGAAGTATAGACTTATATGAATATGGAGATAGCGGTCTAAAAGTAGCAGTAGAATATTGTCAGCCTAATAAACAAGGAAAAAAATCGGACGTATATTTTGCATTTGATAATCCTAAACTTAATATGATTACTGGCGGTGAATGGGAATTAGATATATATCCACATTGTCCTACAAAATATACAAATAAAGACGTACATTTCAAGTATTTTATATTATTTGGAGAAGAAACATTACAATGCGATATAATATATACAGACTATGGATATTACACATACATACATAAAAAGACAGGAGAAATAAAATATCCAGATGAAGATATAGTATTCACAGCAGAACCAATATATAAAAGAAATTATAGAAGAAAAATAACTAATCCATATGACGAGATAGGAAAAAAGATATATAAGTTCTTTCAAACAGATAAGGTATTCTATCAATCGAATGATATTGGAGAACTTGTTAGAAATTATTTGATATGGTGTAGACATTCAAGTATATAATAAAACGCGCCTTTCGGCGCGTTTTTTTTATTCTATGTGATTTAACCAGTCAAAGAATATGGATATACCAATAGCAAATAGAAGAAATATAATAACTAATTCAGTCATATTATTACCTCATGTTCGGTTGTCCGAACTATTTAGTGTGTTCATCAATTTTTTTCATCAAATCATCAGCATATTCATAACTTTCTAAATATTCGATAGTTTGATTTTCTAATCCTAATTTTTTCTGAACTGAAGCACTATTTGCTGTCTTATAGATTGGAGAACCTATATGAACATTTTGTCCAGCTACTGATGTGTTAGGTATACCAGTGAACTTACAAATATCATATTTACTGAAATCAGGGTCATACTTGTCATACTTATTTCTCCATTCAAGATGAGTATGCCATCCGTAAGAATCTCCAGTATTACCCATAAGTCCTATCAATTGCCCTTTTTCTACATATTGACCGTTCTTAACTTCGAATTTAGATAGATGTCCGTACAGAATCCATTCACCATAGTAATTTTTATTATCCATTTGAACATGTACACATTTACCAAGATATCTATCTCCCTCGTCAGTCAATTTAACCCATCCACTTGAAATAGCATAAACTGGAGTATTAGTAGCAGGAGTATCCATACCAACCAAATCAAGCCCGTAATGGTTACGAGGTCTGCCAGTTTGAGATGGAGTACCTCTCATTCCAGTAACTCTGAATTTTCCGTTAAAGCAACATAACATAGTAGCAATCTCTCCTTCCGGTAATATTGGTGCGTTAGGGCTTATAGGGTCATCTTCTTTAGGTGTATCTGGAGCTGGTGTAGGGATAGGTGTAGGAGTAGGTTCAGGTTCTGGAGATGGGTCAGGAATAGGAGCATTAGTATTTAATATTACTCCGGAATATAAAAGATTTTCTATTTCATCTTTTTCAGATATAAGACATGGTATTTCTATATGTAAAGATTCTACTTCAGTATATCCTCTTATATTTTTTAATAAACGTGTATCTGATAAAGGTTTTCCGTTTATTCCTGCATAATTTTTAGGATAGTATGTTACAACTCTTGTTATGCGTAAACGAGGAGAGCGATTACTTGCAACAGCTGTAGAAGAAGAATAACTAACTATAGATACATCATCCTTCATAGCGTTAATTTTATTTCTATTACTCTCATATTGTCTTGAAGTAGATATACCACTTGTAACAGTACCTACAGCTTGTGAAGCTCCCATACCTATAAGAACAGGATTTCCAGTAACCGCTCCAACGCCCATCATTCCTACACTCAAAGCCCCACCTAAAAAAGTATTAAGTCCAGTAGTTATATTAAGCATTGTATTATCCTGCATAAGCTTATCTTTTTGAGCTTGAATATATGAGCTATTACTTCCAGTTATAGGACAATTAAATGCTATATTTATACTATTAGTATATATTATATAGTCAGAGCAAGTAATATTTACCACGCAATCACCAGTTGAAAAATTGCAGGAATATAATACTTTAACACCAACATGCATGTATTTAGCTTCTATGTTAACATATCCTATAAAAGGTAAGTATATATCATAAAATGTATATGGTTCAAAATTCAAAAAGTTATCATTATCTCCATCTTGAAATTCACAAGTGAAAAATATAGGTTGAGGTAGTACTTCTTTAACTATATAACCTCTAGCAGAAGTATCAGAACCGCCCAACTGAATAACTCCTTGGTTTAATTCAGTTCTATCTATTTTAAACGGATATACCATTATTCTAATTACATTTTCTGATATATTATTATAATTAGATAGGGTTGTATTAGAACTCCATAAATCACTAATGAATTTTTGTAATTCTTGTCCGTTAACTACATATGAGGAGCAAGCATAGAAATTTTGATTATAAAGATTAGGCATTATACACCGACCACCTTGTTAGCTACAGTTAGTACAATATTGTATAATTCATTAGATAAATTAGGCATAGATATATTACCTGTTATATTAGTAGGTTCTTTATAAGATGTCATATTATTACTCCACGCTGGTACTCGCGTATCTTCTAAATGATTATTAAAATCATATTCGTTTCTACTTATAATAGCTTCTAACTCTAATATTTCTTTACTCCAACTTTGTAGAACATCTACATGAAGATTGAATTGAATTAAACCTGTTCGGACAACCGAACTTTCCGTAATAAAGTAGTACCTTTTAAAATCCGGAATATAGCAGTAGTTAAACGTAGTATCAGGATTCAATCCTTCAATAGTTAAAACTGGATTAAGAATATCGCATTCATCACGAAGTTCGCCTTGATATCTTATAGCCGAACCCAAAACCTTGGGAAAGGAATTGGGTTCTGCGGAAGAAGTGTAGAAGAATATGTCCATTATGATTTAACCTCAAATATAGCTACGGTAGAATAACTAAATATACTACCTAAAGTTTGGTCGTTGCTTGTAGTAGACGCGATTAAGGTAAAACTAACACATTTAGGACTTGGATTTAGTTGTATTTGACAGGTAGCTGTAGCAAAAGCAACTTGGCTTTCTGCGGAAGAACCATTTTTAGCAATAAAACCACTTTTAGCTTCTATAGTTTTATCATAAGAAATGCCCATAGAATCGTACAGAGATTTATATTTGTTATAACTTTCTTCATCTGTATATGTAGTTGTGTTGCTTACACGTTGAGCTGATTGAGCAACGGTAACTGTAATTTCAACTATACCGGGACGAATTATTGCAGAGATGATGTTCTCAGTTCCAGGTTCATATAGGGTAACAGAGTCAGAAATTTTATAGTTATTAACTAAAGTATGAACTGCGTCAACATCTGTTTTTCTTGCGGCAGATTTAGCTCCAGTAGGAGCAGCTAAGTTAGTAATCTCATAGTTAGCGCCGCTTAAATTAGAACCTAATTCACTGGTGAATAAAACAGCACTCCTAACTTTATGATAAGCCATTTCTAAATTACCTGTCATAGCGCGAGAGCCGTCTAATTTTAAGAAAGTCAAATCTTCAGCGTCAAGAGCTTTTACTTTTTTAGTTACTGTACTATTGGCTATTGCTATATCAGATTTATCATTAAAAGTCTTATCTACCCTATCGTAATCCAATTCTTCATATGTAATATATACATCATCATTTTCAGCAATATGGAGAAAATAAGTATATACTAAATGCTTATCTGTATTCCAAACTTTCTTTAGAATAGCCTTAAATTCGTTACCCTCTTCATACGGAATAATCTCATAATCTCTATGCGGCTTGTTATCCATATTCAAACCGCTCAATAGAATCATTTTAGCATTACTATGATATAAATTATAGTAAATACCCTTTACATGAATGTGGTTTTCTGCATTGTCTTTTAAGAAACCACTGTATAGCGGAACATTTTTCAAATCAATAATTTGATAACCGCCGCGCATTGACATAATAATCATCCTTTCTGGGTGTTCGGTTGTCCGAACACCCATTATTATCACTGAACAAAGAATACCACAAAGTTCTCATTAAGGTCATTGAAATACTGAGCGTCCTGTTTGTAGAAGTAGTTAGTAAATTCTGCTTTCGGATTATAGTTAGTAGTAATACGTCTTTCGAAATTGGCCACACCCAAAGCGTCACGGTCAAACATAACTCCTAACACACCATCAATCGAAACAGTATCGCCGCTTGTAGTTTTAACATTGATAGCAGACACGTTCGAGAATGAATAATCAGTACCGCTACCCTGCCAGAACGGAACAGTTTCAGATTTGGGAAGTCTAACATAATCGTTATGATAAACATCAGACTGTAAGAAGATATTAGCGGCTGTATTAAAATCACTCAATGTGACAAAGTGAAGCATATCATTGGGAGTAAATCTTTGTGCACCGCCAATATTAAACAAAGTAGAGATACGAGCCAAGCGGTCTTTATACAGACCCATACGATAAGCGGCAAATCTAATAAATGCAGGGTCAACCATACATTTATCTTTGGTTAGTTGAGTGCCATATTGAGTGTTATATTCAGCAAGTAAGTTTACTGCTCTGATATGAGTTCCTGTATACGTTCCGGTAGGAAATGCATTATGCAGAGTTTCGCCGGTATAGTTATTGATAGTTCTCATAATGAGATTGTCAGTCATGACAGTCATAGCTTTATCTACTTCATTATATAACATTGAGATAAAACCATTCAACTGTTCAGCAGAACTAAAGGACTGTTTAACCTGCTTTTCAGTGATACTTCTATCAATTTCGAATGTAGTTTTCTTGTTAAAGAATTTCTGCTCAGCTACAGGCTTACGGAAAATATTAGGGTCATATGACGCTCCATCAATAAGTTCCCAGCTTTCATTTTCTTCTGCTTCAGGCATTTCAGATGAAATTTTTTGAAGAATAGAACCATATTCCCATCCATCCATTAGAACAGACGGAGCTGAACCGTTATATTTTCTGTTTACGAAAATAACACGTCCAATATGATTGACAAGAGAGCGAACGTATTTGTCAAAAGCATTGCCATCAAATACAGCATTACCAATATCGACGACATTAGACAAATCCTCTTGAACGATAGCTTCATCTCCTAATACCTCTTTTACTGTTTCATTTACGAATTCGTAAATCTGTTTTACTTCCATGATAATTACTCCTCTACAACGTTAATTTGCTTGTTTGTTACACTTGTTTCGGTTACAGTGTATGCACTAATGAATACTTTACTGCCTACAACATACGGAATTGCAATTTCCCATGTACTACCAGTTCTCGTATATGTACCGAAAGCAGTATCTGTTGTTTCGCCAAGCTTAGCATTTTTAATCATAACAGCTTTATTATGATTATTCATACTAAGTTTAGAAACTAATTCTTTGGCTGGTTTAGCCATGTCAATAATAATATATCCGCCTACCATGGTAAGCTCCTTTCTGTTCGGACAGCCGAACTATTAATAACAGGGTATAGTAATAAATGAATCAATGTCATTAAAAACAATATCTAAGAATAAGTTTTTTCTAAGTTCCAATTCTTCAGTTAATAACTGCTGATTTGATGTTTTATCAATTCCATTTCTTTTTCTTGAATTGCTTGATTCTCTATCTAATTCTCTATTTAAGTTTCTACTTTCACTTAGCTGTTCTTGAGAATTAATTAGATTCTTTTCTTTTGAATTCTCATTATTAGAACTAACAGATTTATTTTCTTCATTAGATGTACCATCAGTAGTCTTAGTACTTAAGTTCCTATCATCTATTCTATTAGAATCTACACCGCTTGAAGAATTAAAACCGTAAATAGCTTCAGCAGAAGAAGACGCTTCGTCATTACTATCTATATCTTTATAACTTGATTGATTATAATCTTTAGATACGTTAGAAGTATCTTTATTAATAGTCTTATTTTCTGTAGTATCAAAATATTTATTATTGTTATTTTTCTCTATTTTTGTATCTGTACCATGAGTATCATTACTTCCGGTTTCTGTCCATCGTATATTCTCATTAGGAGCATAGTTTAGCTCTAATGTAGTCCAATATCTTTCCCATTTACGTCCGAACATATATGAAATATATGTTATAACAGTAGACGATTTATCGTTTTCAAATAATTTAGATATTCTATACGATAACCACTTTTCTCCAGAATGAATTTTGTAATGCTCATTAGCCAAACTTATTGTATCGCCGTATAAAGACTTCATCCAACTGAATAAAGTTCTGTCGCTTTCATATAAAGATGAAAAAATATCAACTTCAATATCGTCAACTTTCAGAATTAGGTTCTTCTCCATCGTCTTTTTCCTCACTTTCCTCATTATTTTCAGAAACTTCTTCATCGGTTTCTGTTCGGTTATCCGAACTATTTTCTTTAGATTCTATATCAGCTTCCATAGCGTCAATCTGTAATTCTTTTTCATCGAATAAATATCTCCATACGGAATTGTATTCAATAGAAATATTAGTACCAAACATTTCATTAATTTTATCTAATGCTTCTTTTCTACATTCTAACATATCCTCAGGTAACGAACGAATCATATCGTCACCTGAAGCAATTTCTGAAGCACTTAAAGCTTCTCGTTTCATATTATGAGACATTCTGATACCTAATTCGTTAAACCACTGTGCTTTAATATATTGAGTAAATTCAATATACTCTGTAATATGAGTAGTAGTAGAATCAACAAACGGCAAAGTAGTAAACATATCTTCCCAGTTATCCTGTATAGACATATTCAAATCGCCATCTTCCACTCTCTTCATAAGTAGGTCAAAACCTTGTTTTTGATTGTCACTATGAGTTTTAGCGATAGCAGGAATACGTCTATTTATATCAGCTATTCTCATAGTTAAATCATTTTCTACAAGTAAAGACGCATATTTACTACACATAGGTATAAGACCCTGCATTTCAGTATCATTTCTAATAAGAACGCAATCTTCTCCTATTGTGTATTCTTTACTAAAATTAAGATATGGATTAGCTACAATATACTTAGATGGAAAATAATACTCATTATATACTCCACCTATTCCACCACAGAAAGCATAAAGTTTACCCTCGTGCTCAGCTATAATACATTGTCCATTTCTCTGCAAATATCGTTCCAAGAATACATCCGGAATAGTATCAGGCAAACCTGTATACTTAAACATTCTGCGCGTCCTACTTAGCATATAATCTACATATGAAGTAACACAACGCTCTTTATTTTTGAAATCATAATATATAGGTTTACGATACGGAATAGGTGGTTCTAAAGGAAGTTTAGCCATGTTTATCAACCTTTTCAATAAATTTTGTAATTGCTAAAGTATTGTCTTGAATTGTCTTTTCCATATTCTGCATTACGTTTCTGTAATTTTCATCTTGCTTATCCATTTTCCAGAACATCAAGACACATAGAATAGCAGGAAATCCAAGATTAGCGATAGAAGAAATAATTTGATTAAAATCCATTTAAGTACCTTTCTGCTCGGATATCCGAACTATTAATAATGGTTCATGGGAAAATAATCGTATTTGAATATTGTTCCCTTAGGAGCATCTCTATACGGCTCATTATCATTATAATAATCAACAGACATTCTTGCGACCTCATAAGGAACAGAATTATACCAAACATTAGGGTCATAAACAGGTTGTGGTACCTCTCCTATATTAGAATCGTTTAGCAAACCTACAACTTTATACAAAGGCTTACGAGTGTCATACACTACGTATCCTAACATAACTTGAGGATTATTAGAAACTAATCTATTTGTATATTGCGCATCTGTTACATATTCATATGCATAATCTTTTAAGTCTTTATAGTGTGTTAGTGGATAGTTATAAACACTATTATAAAACTCACAAGTCTTTAATGCTGGTGTAATATCTTCATATTGGTTAATATCACGATAAATAACATTTTTCTTATCATTATTGTTATTCTGAACTGAATTAACCTTATAAACTAACGCTACTCTATACATAACATCCTTTCCGTTCGGATACCCGAACAATTAACATAAAATATACAAATTGTGAACAATATGTAGTGTTAATGAACAAACTGTTAACACTAATATTTGTTCTCTATTTACGTATACAGTATATCACATATATTGCATTTTGTCAATAGAAACTTTTCGACAAATACTTAATAATTGTACAATAATATAACATATAAATATATGTAGTATGTTCATAAATAGTTCATAAATAACTTGCCAACTTGATAACACCGAACCGCGGTAT
>JABLTL010025654.1_pt1 | contig 13800 bp, 14 predicted proteins | sample 7160151 | NCBI WGS metagenome assembly JABLTL01 (sample SAMN14651223, study PRJNA627086) | human gut metagenome | isolation source: feces | host: Homo sapiens
TCACTTTTTCTCCAATATCCTTTGTTGCCGGGTCGCCATTTTTTTATGGCTTCATAGCTCAGTTGGTAGAGCAGAGGACTGAAAATCCTCGTGTCAGTGGTTCGATTCCACTTGAAGCCACCAAATATTAATTTATGGAAGTAGTTAATAAAAATTTAACTACTTCTTTTATTATAACTATAAAAACAACTATAAAGTAAAAATATAATTTTTACATCTATAGTTGTTTTTATACCCTCCATGTTTTCTATAACACTTCAGGTTCATTTCAATATATACTTCCTGTATCTTTTTTATTTATTCTAATACATACCATCCATTCCAGCTGGCATTGCATCATGATTTCCACAATTGCAATCTTTCTTTTCTGGAGCATCTGTTACTAAACTCTCTGTTGTCAATACCATTGAAGCTATTGAAGCTGCATTTTGTAAAGCACTTCTAGTAACTTTTGTAGGGTCTACAATTCCTGCCTTTTTCATTTCTACATATTCTTCTTTTGCTGCATCAAATCCAACACCTGCTTTTTCACCTTTTACTTTATTTAATATTACTGCTGGTTCTAAGCCTGCATTTACAGCAATTTGTCTTACTGGTTCTTCTAATGCTTTTAGTACGATCTTTCCTCCCAATTTTTCTCCTGATTCTAATGTATCTACCATTTTTTCTACTGCAGGTATAACATTTACTAATGCTGTACCTCCTCCTGCAACTATTCCTTCTTCAACTGCTGCTTTTGTTGCAGATAATGCATCTTCAATTCTTAATTTTTTATCTTTCATTTCTACTTCTGTAGCTGCACCTACTCCAATAACTGCAACTCCTCCAGCTATTTTAGCTAGTCTTTCTTGTAATTGTTCTTTGTCATAATCACTTTTTGTTTCATTAATTTGTGCCTTTATTTGTGCTACTCTATCAGCAATTTGTTGTTTGTCCCCTGCACCATCTACTATAATTGTATTTTCTTTTTGGACTTTTACTTGTTTTGCCTTTCCTAATTGTGCTATTGTTGTATCTTTTAATTCTAATCCTAAATCTGATGTTATAACTTCTGCACCTGTTAATGTTGCAATATCTTGTAACATTGCTTTTCTTTTATCTCCAAAACCTGGAGCTTTAACAGCTACTACATTTAAAACACCTCTTAATTTATTTAAAATTAATGTTGATAAAGCTTCTCCTTCCATATCATCACAAACTATTAATAATTTTCCTGATTCTTGCATTAAACTTTCTAATAGTGGTAATATTTCTTGTATATTACTTATTTTCTTGTCTGTTAATAATATATAAGGATTATCTAAAACTGCTTCCATTTTTTCTGTATCTGTTGCCATATATGGAGACAAGTATCCCTTATCAAATTGCATTCCTTCAACCACATTTAATTCTGTATTTGAAGTTTTTGATTCTTCAATAGTTATAACTCCATCTTTTGAAACTTTTTCCATTGCTTCTGCAATTAAATTTCCAATTTCTTCATTATTGGCAGATATGCTTGCAACTCTAGCTATATCATCTTTACCATTTACATCTGAACTTATTTCTTTAAGTCCTTTTACTGCTGCATTTACAGCTTTATCCATTCCTCTTTTTATAGCCATTGGGTCTGCACCTGCTGCAACATTTTTTACACCTTCTTTAATCATACTTTGTGCTAGTACTGTTGCTGTTGTAGTTCCATCTCCTGCTACATCATTAGTTTTTGTAGATACTTCTTTTACTAGTCTAGCTCCCATATTTTCAAATTTGTCTTCTAATTCAATTTCTTTTGCTATAGTAACACCATCATTAGTTATTAGTGGTGCTCCAAAACTTTTATCTAATACTACATTTCTTCCTTTTGGTCCTAATGTTACTTTTACTGTATCTGCTAATTTATTAACTCCTTCTAACAAAGATTTTCTTGCATCTTCTCCATATTTAATAACTTTTGCCATTTTAATTTATCTCCTTTCGTGATTAGTAGCTTATTTCTAAAGCTTTAATCTTACTTTAATAATTTTATTATTATATTTATATAAAGATTATCATATTATTCTACAATCGCTAAAATATCATCTTGTTTTACTATTATGTAATCAGTTCCTTCATATTTTACTTCTGTTCCTGAATATTTACTTACTATTATATTATCACCTTTTTTTACCATCATTGTCTCTGGTTTTCCATCAATAATTTCACCAGGTCCAATTTCTACTACTTCTGCTATTTGTGGTTTTTCTTGTGCTGATTGAGCTAGGATAATTCCACTTTTAGTTGTTTCTTCGCCTTCTTTCATTTTTATTAATACTCTACTTCCTAATGGTTTAATCATAAAAATTACCTCCTTTATACATTTAGCACTCTTTGTGCTTGACTGCTAATAATTTATATCATTTTTTTCTTATTGTCAATAGTATTTATATAAAATTCACACAACTTTCACATATCAAATTTCAAATTCCAATATATGAAAGTTGTTAGTTAAATTTATATTATTCATTTATATCCAAGCTTATACCTAAATTCTCATATTATTGTATAACTACAGCATCATCTTTTACTGTTATTTTATTTAACTTATCTTTCTTTAATTTCCCATCTAATATTTCTTCTGCTAATGTATCTTCTAATATATTTTGAATTGTTCTTCTTAATGGTCTCGCTCCAAAATTTTTATCAATTCCCTTGTCTGCTATTAATTTTTTTACTGATTTGTCTAATTCTATATTTATTTTTTGCTCTTTTAATCTATTTACAACTTCTTTTAACATAAGATCAATAATTTTATCTATTTCTTTATCTGTTAATTTATGGAATACTATAATTTCATCTATACGATTTATAAATTCTGGTCTTAACTCTTTTTTCAAGGCTTCCATTACTTCTTTTTTTGTCTCTTCATATTCTTTTTCATTCTTTTTCTCATCATTTTCTTTTGCATCTTCTTTTACAAATCCTAATGATTTTTTATCTGTTATTAATCTAGCACCGATATTAGAAGTCATTATTATTACTGTATTTTTAAAATTAACAGTTCTTCCCTGGCTATCTGTTAACCTTCCATCTTCTAGAATCTGTAGTAACATATTCATAACATCTGGATGAGCTTTTTCAATTTCATCAAATAAAACAACCGAATATGGTTTTCTTCTTACTTTTTCTGTTAATTGACCTCCATCATCAAATCCTACATATCCTGGAGGTGATCCTATTAATTTAGATACTGAATGTGGCTCCATATATTCAGACATATCTATTCTAATCATAGCATTTTCATCACCAAATAAACTTTCAGCTAAAGCTTTAGATAATTCTGTTTTTCCTACTCCTGTTGGACCTAAGAATAGAAATGACCCAATTGGTCTTTTAGGGTCTTTTAACCCTACTCTTCCTCTTCTTATTGCCTTTGATACTGCAGATACCGCTTCTTCTTGTCCGATTACTCTCTCATGTAAATTTTTTTCAAGATTCTTTAGTCTTACGTTTTCGTCTTCCGTTATCTTTTTAGCTGGTATTCCAGTCCAATTGCTTATTACTTCTGCTATATTTTCTTCAGTTATATCTGTAACTGATTTATTATTTTTGTTTTTCCATTTATTTTGTTCTTTCTCATATTTTAATTTCAATTCTTTTTCTTTATCCCTAAAAGCTGCCGCTTTTTCAAATTTTTGAGTTCTTACTGCTTCTTCTTTGTCTTTATTTATATTAGATATTTCCTCTTCTAATTGTTTTAATGAATCTGGTTCTACATAAGTTTTTAAACGTGCTCTTGATGCTGCTTCATCTATTAAATCAATAGCCTTGTCTGGTAAGTATCTATCATTAATATATCTTTCTGACAATTTTACAGCTGCTTCTATTGCTTCATCTGTTATTTTCACATTATGATGTGCTTCATATTTATCTCTTACGCCCTTTAAAATCAATATAGTATCCTTTTCTGTAGGTTCATTTACTGTTACTGGACTAAATCTTCTTTCAAGTGCAGAGTCTTTTTCTATAAATTTTCTATACTCATCCAAAGTTGTTGCACCTACTAATTGTATTTCTCCTCTAGCTAATAGTGGTTTTAGTATGTTTGCTGCATCAATTGCTCCTTCTGCTGAACCTGCTCCAACAATTGTATGAATTTCATCTATAAATAATATAACATCTCCAACTTTTTTTACTTCATTTAATGCTTTTTTTATTCTTTCTTCAAAATCTCCTCTATATTTTGCTCCTGCCACCATACTTGAAATATCAACAGTTACTATTCTTTTATCTTTTAAAATCTCAGGTATATCCCCAGAGATTATTTTTTGAGCTAATCCCTCTACTACAGCTGTTTTTCCTACTCCTGGCTCACCTATCAAACATGGATTATTTTTAGTTCTTCTTGACAATATTTGTACTACTCTTTCTATCTCTTCTTTTCTTCCTATAACAGGGTCCAATTTTCCTTCCCTTGCTTTTTCTGTCAAATCTTCTCCAAATTGATTTAATGTTGGAGTTTGATTATAACTTCCTATTTTGCCATTTCTTGATTGTGAATCTGATTCACTTTTGAAGTCTTCTCCTTCATTGATAACTCTTATAATCTCTCCATATAATTTCTGTATACTAACATTTAATCCAATTAAAATTCTTGTTGCTACACTATCTCCTTCTCTTAATATTCCTATTAAAAGATACTCTGTTCCTATATAATCATATCCTAATTTTCTTGCTTCTATAAATGCATTTTCGATTACTCTTTTAATTCGTGGTGTAAAGCCTAAGGTGTCTTCTCCTACAGCATCTTTGCCTAATAATTCTATAGTTATATCTATAACCTTTTCTGGAGTTACTCCTTGATTTTCTAGGACTTTACTTGCAACTCCATTTCCTTCTTTTACTAAGCCATATAGCAAATGTTCTGTTCCTACATATCTATGTCCTAATTCTATTGCTGCATCATTAGCCAATTCAATTGCTTTTTTAGCTCTACTTGTAAATTTATATGTCATATATTACACTTCCTTTCTATTAATTATTATTTACAATATGTTTTATTAATTCTGCTCTCTTTATTCCCATATCTAATCTTTCATATTGTTCTCCATAATATTTTTGTAAATTTCCTGATTGAATATATAAATATAATTTTTGTATTTGTAAATCTGTTAATTCTTTTAAAATCCCTAAATCTACACCTAATTTAATAATTGATAATAAATTTTGAGCTTCTTTACGTGTTATTTTTCTGCAATTAGTTAATATTCCATAATTTCTATATATCAAATCTTCTAAATCTATTCCTTTATTTGCAACAAATCTTCTTGCTTCTCTTTCTTGTTTTATAACACTTTCGACAATAGCTTTTATATTTTGAATTATCTCATTTTCTGTGATTCCTAGTGTTCTTTTATTGCAAATTTCATATATATCACCCGCATTATGGCCTTCATCGTCATATACTCCTTTTATATTTATTCCAAAATTATTTATAGCTTGTAACACTTTTTGTTCATTTTTAGTTTTAGCAAGAGCTGGTAAATGTACTTTTACTGAAGCTTTTAGCCCTGTTCCTAAATTATTTGGACATGCAGTTAAATACCCATATTTTTTATTAACTGCATAACCAAATATCTCTTCAAGTTTTTTGTCTATCTCGATAGCTAAATTTAATGTACTTTCTAATTCTAGACCACTATTAAATACTTGAATCTTCAAATGATCCTCTTCTCCAATTATAATGCAAATATTTTCTTCATCATTAATTAATATAGCCCCTGAATTCTTGTTTTTGAAAGCATAATTATAATCAATTATTCCTTTTTCCACCAAACTTAATTTAGTTATATCATCCATATCATTTAAATAGAAAAATTTTAAATTATATCCTATCTGATATGTATGTTTTTGAATTAATTTTTCTAGCTGTTCAATTTCACTTTTGTTTAAATTAAATTTATATCCATTTATATTTCTTAAAAATCTAATTCTTGTACTAATTGCTACATCTGATTCTTTTCCATTTTGTAAATACCAATTCATTTGTTCTATTCCTCCTAAACATTAATTTTCTTTATTCTTCTCTTCTAATTTTTTTATCTCATCTCTTATTTTAGCTGCTTCTTCATATTTTTCTTCTTTTACAACTTGTTTTAACTGCTGTTTCTTCTCTTCTATTTTTTCTTCTATACTTTTTTCTTTGTTATTTATTTGAGCTTTTTTACTTTGTCTTTTTTCTATATTCTGGTCTACACTTTTTCCTAATCTACCTACATGTAAATTACTACTCTGTATTTGTTTTATTATTGGGTCTAATCGACTTTCAAATATATCATAGCAATGTGCACACCCAACTTTTCCTGTATTTGCTATATCTTCAAAACTATATCCACAATTATCGCATTTTAATGATTTTATTTCACTAAACATTGGCATAAAATCCGTACTTTCAAAATCTTCAATAAAATCACCTAAAAAACTAGAAAAACCAATTGGCATATCTAATTTCATTTTACTTAATCCTAGCTTTCTACTACAATCTTCACATAAATTTAATTCTCTTCTAACTCCATTAATATTTTCTGAATATTTAACATTTGCTGGTTTCTTTTTACAATTATCACACAACATAATAATTCCTCCTTCTTATTCTATATTTAATAACATATTCTTAAAAATTTTTGCTCGCAATTTATCTTTTACATCTTTTGCAATACTCAATACATTATCACTTGTTGCTACTTTTAAAAGTTTAGCTTCTTCTTTTGTTATTAATTGGTATGAAAGGAAGTCATTTATTAATATATCAACTTCTTTTGCTGTCATATCTTCTTCTATATTTTTTATAATATGCATAAAATAATCTGATTTTGTATTATTTACTTTCTTTATTGTTATATGCCCTCCGTCCGCCTCTTCTGCTTTCAACATAATATCCTTGGGATGGCTTAAATCTTGTTGAAATGACATAATTTATTTGTGATGGCACACAATTAAAATATTCTGCCAGTTCATTTCTTTGTATTTCTACTAATTCTTTTTCATCATTAAATAGTTCTTTTATAAATTCTTCTATTACATCTGTCATTCTCATTATTATCATCTCCAATCTAATATTTATGTTTTTGACTTTGACTTTCTTTGACCTATATTGTTATTATACTACCAACCTAATTTTTTTCAAGTAATTTTTACCTGCATTTTTTTTAATATATCTCTGATTTTAATTATTTTCGTATGTTTTTCTCTCTTTTTATCTTTTTTTCGTCAATTATCTATTTTTTTCTTTTAGTCATATCATTCAATTCTTCTGCTCTTTGTTTCTGTTTTGATAATGTTGTCCATACAAAATATGATGAAATAAATTCTCCATATTTTGTTGTATTTTCTTCAAATTCATCATTATTTTCAGATTTATTTTTCATAATCAATACCTTTTTCCTTTATATTTATTCTTTTATATTGGTATGTGCATTTTTCATTTTTTTATTCATTAAATTAATAATATATTTTTACATTTTTTATTCAATACTGAATACACTTATTATAAAATAAATCATTTCTATAAGGAGGTTTTATGGTTTCTGTAGTATTAAAATTAAAGAAAAACTTTATAACTATTTTATTTTTATTATTCACAATTTCACTTTTAATTTTTTCTAATTCTAATTTATCTGCTGTTAAATCAGGATTATCTCTCTGGGCAAATTCTGTTATTCCTTCTCTTTTTCCTTTTTTTGTAGCTACTGAACTTTTAATGCATACAAATATTATTTATAAATTAGGTAATATATTTAATATTTTTATGAAACCTTTTTTTAATATTAGAGGAGAAGGTTCATTTGCTTTTATTATGGGAATAATCAGTGGATACCCTATTGGTGCAAAAATTGCTACAAATCTTAGAAATCAAAATATATGTACAAAAGAAGAATGTGAACGTCTTTTAAGTTTTACTAATAATTCTGGTCCTTTATTTATTATTGGTTCTGTGGGAATTTTAATGTACAGAAATACAGCAATTGGCATTTTATTGTTTATAACACATTTTATAGCATCTTTATCTGTTGGCTTTATTTTTAGATTTTGGAAATCTAATTCCTCTCAAGCAAATATAACTGCTAATTCTCACTATTGGCATAAGCAAAAAATCCCTAATCCTTCTGACTTAGGTGAAATACTATCTGAAAGCATTATTAGTAGTATTAAATCAATACTTCTAATAGGTGGATTTGTAGTTATATTTTCTTCAATTATAGCTATACTACATTCTAGTGGAATTATACCTTTTTTGAATTTAATGTTAAATCCTATCTCTAATATTCTAAACATTGATTCTAAATTTATAGATGGTTTTTTAACTGGGTGTTTGGAAATCACTAATGGAATAAATATAATTGCCAATATACCTTTTAAAAAATTATCAATAAATATTATAATAACTTCATTTTTACTAGGCTTTGGTGGTATTTCAATTTTACTTCAAGTTTTTAGTATAATTAGTAAAAGTGACTTATCTATAAAACCTTATATTTATGGAAAACTGTTACATGGTATTTTATCAGCTTTTTATACTTACTTATTTATTAATATATTTCCTTTTTTTAATTTTGATTTATAAACATATATTTTTTTCTTATGAATATATTTTAGATAAATGGAGGGATTTTTAATGGAAAAAGATTTTAATTATTATCAACAACCTTTTATGGATTTTAATATGGCAAATATGTCTAATGGAAATTTAGATATGAATGAAATGTACAAAGACCAAATATTTAATCCTATAATGCAATATGAACAAGCTTTTAGCTATTATAGGTATTTATGTATGCAAATGGATTATAAGATTAAATGTAAAGAATATGAAAAAATGTGTTCTACTTCTTCTAATAATGACAGAAGAGACAACAGAACTCAATAAGTATGTTAAAACTTAGTATTTTTTTAAACACTATATTTTTAGATTGCCAAAAAGCCTTGGATTATAAACTTAAAAAGTTTATAACTCAAGGTGTTTTTATATAATCTGGCAAGAACAAATGACCACTGCCTTTGTTCTAATTTAATCAATTTTATTCTAATTTTTTAATGTACAAATAATAATACTATTATTCCTAGTATTATTCTATAATAACCAAATACTTTGAAATCATGTTTTTTAATATAACTCATCAAGAATTTTATAACAAACATTGATACAACAAATGATACAATCATACCAATTAATAATATTGCTAGTTCAGCTCCTGTAAATACCAAGCCAAATTTAACTAATTTCAATAAACTAGCCCCTAACATTGTAGGAATAGCTAAATAAAATGTAAATTCTGCTGCATTTGGTCTAGATAATCCTATTAATAATCCCCCAATTATTGTTGCTCCAGAACGTGATGTTCCTGGAAATATTGCTGCTATCAATTGAAATAATCCAATTATTGTTGCATCTTTATATGTAATTTCTGCACTACTGTTTTTGCCACTTTTTTGATTTTTGTTTCTATTTTCTATAACAATAAATGCTATTCCAAATACTATCAATGCTATCGCTATACATGTTGGATTGTAAAATAAAGCTTCAAATACATCATCAAATAAAAGACCTACTATTGCTGCTGGTATACAACCAACTAATATTTTTCCCCATAAATTCATAATGTTTTTATCTAAGCAAGATAATATTCCAATCTTTTTTATTGCTTTACTTTTATTTTTAGTAAATGGCCATATTTTATTAAAATATATTAATACTACTGCTAAAATTGCTCCTAATTGTATTACAACTTGAAACATTGACCAAAATTCTGGTGATACTTTTTCAAATTTTAAAAATTGCTCTACTAATATTAAATGTCCTGTACTACTTATTGGTAACCATTCGGTTATTCCTTCTACTATTCCAAATATGATTGTTTTTATAATATCTAAAATCATCTTTAAATTCTCCTTTTACATTATTTCTGTATCTATTATCTCTTTTATATATTCTGCTGATGTTTCTGGTACAAATTTTCCGTGGTAATCCTAAAGCTTCTACAAAATTTATATTGAGTTCTTTCACCATTTTTCTATTTATTCCACCTGGTTTACTAGCTAAATCAATTACTAATGTTTCTTTATTTATTTCTTTTAATTTTTCTGTTATTATTTCTTTAGGAATCGTATTTATAATAATATCGTATTTTTTTAAGATTTCTTTCTGTTTTTTTATATCATCAACTGTTATTATATTATATCCACTAGCTATGCACCAACTTTTTTCCTCCATATTCATTGCAAGACATGTTACATTTACGTTTAAGGCTTTTAACTTATTTGATAAGACTTTTCCTATTCTTCCATATCCCATAATTAAACAATTACTATTATGCAAAACTTTATGCCTTCTATTTAATATAATTTCTATTGTTGCTTCTGATGTAGGAATCGCATTTAAAACTGCAAATTGTTCATTTTTTGCAATGTCAATTATTTTACAGTTTTGTTTTTCTAATTTTTCTTTTAAGCTTGTATTTATATTACATACAACAATTACTTTATTTTTTAAATATTCTAATAATCTGTCAATTTTTATACAAGTATCTGAATATTGTATATTTAAATTTATATTGTCTTTTGTAAATGGTATTGGTAAAATTATAATATCACTTCTCATTACTTCTGTAATATCATAAATAGAGTTAATATTAGGTTCTAATTTATTAAACCCACAAATTTTTACTTGCTCTTTGTTTAATAATAATTGTTTATATAAATAAAAATTTCTTAAGTCTCCTCCTATAATATAAAATTTCATATTTAAAAATTCCTCCTTAGTAAAATATAGTTGCATATCTATTTTTTATGAATATGAATTTTATTTTTGCTTTTCGTCTTTTTCATTATTTCTATTTATATTTTGAGTATTTATTATTTTATTTTTCTTTAATAAATTTATATCATTATAGCTTAAATGCCTTGTTATATCTACCATTTCTTCTAAATGTTCTTTTGCTGTTATTTCTATTTTGGTTAATTTATTATTTTTTTCTTCTTTTTCTTCAAAATTGAATGGTACTGATATCTTTGCCATTATTGGTATAAATAATGGTTCTTTTTTTACTTTGTCTACGATTCTTCTATTTCCTATATCTATTGCTATATTAACATATTTTATAGCTGTTTCTTTATCTCCTTTTATTAAACATATCTTTGATAATTCATAATATCCATCAGCTGATAATTCTTCCTCTTCTATTGCTTCTAAAAATCTTTTTTGGGCTTCTTCTAAATCCTTATAAATTAATGCTATTTCTGCTAATGAATATTTTGCATTATATAATAATGAATTAATTTCTGCTGCTTTTTCATAACAAATCTTAGCACTTTGGAAATCATTTAACATTGTATAAGCCATTCCTAAACTATAGTTTAGTTCATAACTTACAGGATTATATTTTAATGCTTCTTGATATATTGTAACTGCTTCTTTATATCTTTCTTGATCCATTAATATATTACCTAATAATTCCGTTGCATTGTACATATCTGGCTTTTTTTCTAATAAGTTAAATAACATCATAGAAGCTTCTTCTTTTTTGTTTAAACTATTTAGCAATTCTGCAACTATATAATATGAGTCATAATCTTTTTTATTTATATCTATTGCTAGTACATATTCATCAATTGCTCTTCTCATTCCACCTTCTTCTTTGTACAATTCTGCTAACATTTTGTGTCCTTTGTAACTATCTGGTACTTTTTCTACCAAATTTAACAATGCTTCTTTTGCCTGTTTATTTTTTCCAAATAGTAAATATATTTTTGCTTTTATAACATTAACAAATTCAATTAATGTTATTCCATTCTTTTCCATAGCAATGATTAATAATGGTATTATAACTGCTAAACCATATTTTAATATATTTATTATAATATTTGATTCTATTATTGATAAGAATTCTAAAAAATTTATCGTAATTCCTATAAATTCTAAAATTAATACAATTATATAGCTTGTATCATTATTTTTTATCATTTTAAAGAACATATACACAAAAATTGCTAATGAAATAATTGTAAATATAAATTGTTCTACTATCATTTTGTATCTCCTTCTATTTTTTATAAATTTTTAATTGCTTCTCTTGCCATTTCATCACATCTATTATTAAATTCATTATCACTATGTCCTTTTACTTTTATAAATTTAACTTTATGTACTTTGGTTAAACCATATAATTCTTGCCAAACTTCTTTATTTTTCACTGCTGCCTTACCAGAAGTTTTCCAATTATTTTTTACCCAATTATAAATCCAACCTTGATTAAAAGCATTTACTACATAAGCACTATCACTATATACTTCTACCTCAGATGGATATTTTAATGATTTTAGTCCTTCTATAACTGCTGTTAATTCCATGATATTATTAGTTGTATTTTTGTTTCCTCCTGATATTTCTTTCTTATGTTCTTTATACATTAAAATAGCTCCCCAGCCTCCTGGACCTGGATTGCCTGAGCAAGCTCCATCTGTATATATAATTATTTTATCCACTAATATCCTCCAATTCATTCATTATATTTCTGTTTATTGTTTTTTGCTATTTTTTATGATAATATTATAACAGTATTTTATTAATTATACAATAACTATGAAAGGATTTTTAACATGGATAAAGTTCTTGGCATTATTGCTGAATATAACCCTTTTCATAATGGTCATTTATACCATTTACAGCAATCAAAAAAAGCTCTTAATATTTCTCATTCAATTGCTATTATTAGTGGCAATTTCACTCAAAGAGGCTCTGTCTCTATAATAAATAAGTGGACTAAAGCTGAAATGGCTTTAAAAAATGGCATTGATTTAGTGATAGAATTACCTTTACTTTACTCTATTTCAAGTGCCGAAAATTTTGCTGAAGGTGCTATAAAAATTCTTAATTCTATAAATCTCGTTGATTATATATCTTTTGGTTCTGAATGTGGAGATATAAATAAATTAACAGATATTGCAAATATTTTATATAATGAACCTAAAGAATATAAAAATCTCTTATCTATAGAATTACACAAAGGTTTATCTTTTCCTAAGGCTAGAGAGCTTGCTTTAAATAAATATTTAAAAACTGATAACATTTCAAATTTACTTGGTTCTTCAAATAATATTTTAGGTATTGAATACATAAAAGCTTTAAGAAAATATAGAAGTAGTATTGTGCCTTTTACACTACAAAGATTTAATACAAATTATAATGATTTTAATATTAATAATAATATTGCTAGTAGTACAGCTATTAGACAATTTTTGAAAAATGAAGATTTCGACTCTATATCTAAAGTCCTTCCACCTGATGTTGTAGCAATTATATTAGATAAATTTAACTCTGGAAAAGTTTTAACTGATTTATCTATATTTGAAAAGGAAATTATTTATACCCTTCGCAAAATGTCTATTAAAGAAATTTCTATGCTTCCAGATGTAACTGAAGGTTTAGAGTATTCTATTAAAAATGCTGTTAATCAATGTAACAATATTTCGTCTTTAATTGAAAAAATCAAATCCAAAAGATATACCTATACTCGATTACAAAGGATTTTAATTTATTGTTTACTCGGTATAACCAAAGATGATATGAATTTAGCTAAAAATACAATTCCATTTATTAGAGTTTTAGGATTTAATGCTAATGGAAAAAAATTATTATCAAGCATCTCAAAAAACAATCCTAAATTACATATTATAACTTCTGTAAAAAAATTTATGGATTCCTGCGTAGATGATAATTTAAAATTAATATTAAAAAAAGATATTTTAGCTTCAAATATTTATACTCTAGGGTATAATTTTAGTTCA
>JABLTL010073652.1_pt1 | contig 13797 bp, 10 predicted proteins | sample 7160151 | NCBI WGS metagenome assembly JABLTL01 (sample SAMN14651223, study PRJNA627086) | human gut metagenome | isolation source: feces | host: Homo sapiens
GCGGAATATACGACGTGGCGGTGCTGGGCGCCGGCCACGCGGGCTGCGAGGCGGCATTGGCCTGCGCCCGCATGGGCCTGAGGACCCTCTGCCTTACCATGAACCTGGACAGCGTAGCCCTTATGGCCTGCAACCCGGCCATAGGCGGCACCTCAAAGGGGCACCTTGTGCGGGAGCTGGATGCGCTGGGGGGCGAGATGGGGGCCGCGGCGGACGATACCTTTATACAGATACGCATGCTGAACACGGGCAAGGGCCCGGCGGTGCATTCACTCCGCGCCCAGATGGACAAGCGCCGGTATCACGAGCGCATGAAGCGGGCCCTGGAGCGGGAGCCGCTGCTTGACCTGCGCATGGGCGAATGCGAGAGGATACTGCTGGAGAAGGGCAGAGTTTCCGGCATCATCGCCGGGGGCGGCATAGAGTACCGCTGCCGGGGAATAGTCGTGGCTACAGGAGTGTACCTAAAGAGCCGCATATTGATAGGCGACTACGTTACGGAATCGGGGCCTTCGGGTATGCTCAGGGCAAATTTCCTCTCGTCGTGCCTTACGGATATGGGCTTTAAGCTCCGCCGCTTCAAGACGGGTACTCCGCCCAGAGTAAACAGGCGCAGCCTTGATTTTGAAAGGATGGAGCCCCAGTACGGCGACGTGCCCTCACCCCGGTTCTCATTTATGAGCGGGAAGGGGGAAAGGCCGCAGCAGCCCTGCTATCTCACCTATACTAACCCCCGCACCCACGAGATAATACTGAACAATATCCACAGGAGCAGCATGTATTCCGGCCTTGTGACGGGCACAGGCACAAGGTACTGCCCCAGCATAGAGGATAAGATAAAGCGGTTTGCGGACAAGGACAGGCATCAGCTTTTCATAGAGCCGGAGGGGCTTTCCACAGAGGAGATGTACGTGCAGGGCATGAGCACCAGCCTGCCCTACGACGTGCAGGTGGAAATGCTGCGCACCATACCAGGGCTGGAGCGGTCGGAGATAATGCGGGCGGGGTACGCCATAGAGTACGACTGCATAGACCCCAACACGCTGGACACTACCCTTGGCAGCAAGGATATACCGGGGCTGTACTTTGCGGGGCAGATAAACGGAAGCTCCGGCTATGAGGAGGCCGCTGCCCAGGGCATTTACGCCGGCATAAACTGCGCCCTTTACTTAAAGGGGGAGGAGCCGCTCATACTCTCCCGGGGAGACGCATATATTGGTGTACTGGTGGACGACCTTGCCACAAAGGGCACCAACGAGCCATACAGGATGATGACCTCAAGGGCGGAATACCGGCTGCTGCTGCGGCAGGACAACGCGGATTTCCGCCTTACCGAAAAGGCCCGCAGGACCGGGCTAATATCCGAGGAGCGGTACGCGAAGCTCATGGAAAAGGAAAGCCACATGGCAAAGGCCATGGCCGCCCTGAACAAGACGGCCCACCCCAGCCGGGAATTGACGGCGCTGCTGGAGGCAAAGGACGGGGGAGGGCTCAAGAACGGCGCAAAGCTCATGGACGTGCTGCGCCGGGAGGGCATAAGCTATACGGAGCTTATGCGGGTATCCGGGCTTCCGGAAATTTCGGACGAGGCCCGGGAGCAGGTGGAGATATCCGCCCATTACGAGGGCTATATAGACAAACAAAAGAAGCAGGTTGAGCGGCTGCAGCAGCAGGAGGGCATGCTCATACCCGACGGGGTGGACTTCGCCCATATGGAGGGGCTGCGCCTTGAGGCAAGGCAGAAGCTTTCCGCCATACGCCCAAAAAATATAGGGCAGGCCAGCCGCATAAGCGGCGTATCCCCGGCGGATATAGGTGTGCTGCTGATACAGCTCAAGCTCCTGGAGGAAAAATAGATGGATATACAGACCGTCATAAAAGCCATACCCGGCGTGACAGAGCCTCAGGCGGAAAAGCTCTGCCGCTATTATGAGATGCTCATGGACTGGAACAGCCGCATGAACCTTACCGCTATAACCGGGGAGGATGAGGTGCTTAAAAAGCACTTTGCAGACAGCCTGCTGCCGCTGGAGCTTATTCCAGAGGGGGCAAACCTTATAGACGTGGGCACCGGCGCGGGCTTCCCGGGGCTGCCCATAGCCATCGCCCGGCCCGACGTGAGGGTGACGCTGCTGGACTCCCTCAATAAGCGCATAGGCTTCCTCAGGGAGGTGTGCAAAGAGCTGGATATAAATGCGGACTGCATACACGATAGGGCAGAGGATGGGGGCAGGAACCCCGCCCTTAGGGAGAAGTTCGATATAGCCGTATCAAGGGCGGTAGCCCGGGTGTCCCCCCTTGCGGAGTACACCGTTCCGTTTCTGAAGGTAGGCGGCAGGTCCATGATGTATAAAGGCCCTCAGGCCGCCGCGGAGCTGAAGGAGGGCGAAAGGGCGCTGGAGCTTTTATGCTGCACAGGCGAGATAAGGTCATACCCGGCGGAGTGGGGAGAGCGCAGCGTGATAATCCTCACAAAGCAGAAGCCCACTGCTAAAGCTTACCCGAGAAAGGCCGGAACGGCGGAGAAGAAGCCCCTTTAGCGAAAAACTTATTATCCAGGAGAAATAAAGATGTCCTTTGAATTTACCCTTCGTCCCCGGACTACAGAAAGCCAGCGCAGGCTGCTGGAGATACCCGTTGAAAAGATAGTGCCAAACCCCAACCAGCCCAGGGTCACATTCGACGACGATACTATAGCCGAGCTTGCCCAGAGCATAAGCCAGGTAGGCCTCATACAGCCGCTGGTGGTGAGAAGGAGCGGCTCCGGATATGAGCTGGTAGCCGGCGAACGCCGCCTGCGCGCCTGCAAGTCTCTGGGAATGGAGACCGTCACCTGCATAGTAGAGGACTCAATGCAGGAGGAATCCTCCGCCATGGTGGCACTCATAGAAAACCTTCAGCGGGAGGACCTGCACTACATGGAGGAGGCACAGTGCTACTACGCCCTGCTCAACAACTACAACCTCACCCAGGAGGAGCTTGCAAAACGACTTGGCAGGAGCCAGTCCTCCATAGCAAACAAGCTGCGGCTTTTGCGGCTCTCGCCCGATGTGGTGTCCGCCATTCGTGAGAACGGCCTTTCAGAGCGCCATGCCCGGGCGGTGCTCAAGCTAAAGGACGAGGAGGTACAGCTGGCCGTCATAAAGCGCACGGCGGAAAAGAACCTCTCCGTCAAGGACACCGAGCGGCTGGTGGAGAAAACCCTGGATAAGATGTACGACGAAAAGCGCCCCGGCGCGGCCCCCCGCCCTGCCATAATACGCCAGGTGCGGGACTACCGTCTATTTATGAACACCGTCAATTCGGCTATCGCCGTGCTGCGGGAATCCGGCATGAACGTGGAGGTGGAGCAGGAGGATCTTCAAAACGGCGTGGATATACACATAAGGATAACTAACGAATAAGGCAAACAAAGCAAAAGGAACGGCAAGACCGTTCCTTTATTTATGCCCTAAAGCCTGTTTTGTCGTTTTCCGTTGGAATTTCCGCTGTTTCAAAGGTTCTTTTTTTATTTAAGGTTGGCTTTTCTTTTCTCTTTGCTTCTTTCTCCTTTTCTTTTCAACGAAAAGAAAAGAGAAAGAAGAGAGAAAGAATCTTACATCAATTCCCGGCGAACAGCCTTACGGGGAGGATGAGGTAGTAATATTCGTCGCCGGTTTCGGGCTTTACCACGCAGGGGCTTATATTGGTGTTCATATCCAGGCAGACGTATTCGTCGTCCAGCACCTTCAGCACGTCGCTGAAGTACTTGGCGTTGAAGGCGATGTCTATGTCGCTGCCCATGCGGTCTATATTGACTATTTCCTTGCTGGCGCCTATCTCGCTGTTGGCGGTGATGGTCACCTGACCGTCCTCAAAGGAGAACTTTACGTGGTTCTTCTTGCTCTCCCGCGCCATGAGGGATACACGCTCTATGCTGTCCAGCAGCTCGGTGCGGTTCACCCGCACATGGGTGGTGTGGTTGTCCGGCAGTATCTGGCGGTAGCGTATGAACTCGCCGTCCATAAGGCGGGTGATTATGCGGGTATGGCCCATGTCTATCATGACGTGGGTGGCAGAGAATACCATGTTGATCATCTCGTCGCTGTCATCCAGTATGCGGCTTATCTCTAAAAGGCCCCGGGCGGGAATGACCGCGTTTTTGGCGGCGCCGGATACCGTTACGGCTTCGGTGCGCATGGCCAGACGGTATCCGTCCAGAGCTACCATGCTCATCTTGCCGTCGGCAAGCTCTATGAGCACTCCACGGAGTATGGGCTTGGAATCGTCCTGTGCCGTTGCGAATATGCACTGGCGTATCATGTTCTTTAAAGCCGCCTTGGATATGGCGATGGAGAACTCCCGGTTGACGTCGGGCATGGAGATGTAATCCTTGGCGTTTTCCACCTGCATGGTGGTGGTGGCCCGGCCGCTCTCTATGAGCAGCGTGTTCTTATCAGCGGAAAGCAGGGTCTCCTCTGCGGGCAGCCTGCGGACAAGCTCCGAAAACAGCCGCCCGGGCAGCACACAGGCTCCCTGCTTTTGGATATCTACGTTAAGCGTAGCTTCTATCTGGAGCGAAAGGTCTGTACACCTTAGCAGCAGCGTATCGCCTATGGCTTCGGCATATATGCCCTCGAGTATGCCTACCGAGGACCTTACTCCCAGCGCCTTTGAGACCGTAGCCACGGCGGCGTTGAGCTCAGCCGTATCAACTGTAAAGCGCATATGCGTCCCTCCCTGGAATGAATGATGTCGTTTATATTATATTTATTATACTATATTTCAACGGCGGCGCAAATATTTTTGTGAGGCGCGGCAATATGCATTTTACGCATATTTATACATTTCTGCAATGCTTTCTTCTTATTATAATAAAAGCCATTGAAAAATCCCTGATTTTATGTTAAAATCAGTAAGTAAAATTTTGTATTACAGGCGTGCAAAACAGATGGAAATTAACCGCTTGCGCTTAAACCAGTACCGCAGCTATGCTGCACTCGATCTGCGGCCCGGCCCCGGCATAAACGCCATAGTGGGAGACAACGCAGAGGGGAAGACCAACAGTGTCGAGGCGGTTTTTCTTTGCGCCTTCGGAAGGTCCCACAGGACCTCCCGGGACGCCGAGCTTATTATGCGGGGCTGCGCCGGCGGATACGTGGGGGCGGAGCTTACCAACAATACGGGCTCCCATCTTATAGAGATAAAGCTTCGGGACGGGGAGCGCAAAAAGATATTCATAGACCGGCAGATGGCCTCCCGCTCAGGGGAGCTAATGGGGATGCTGAATGTTGTGATGTTCGCTCCGGAGGACCTTTCCATAGTAAAAGAAGGCCCGGCGGAGCGGCGGCGCTTCATGGATATGGAGCTTTCCCAGACCCATCCGGCCTACTATTACAGCCTGCAAAGGTACAACTCGGCGCTGAAGCAGCGGAACGCCCTTTTAAAGGAGCCTGACAGGATAGCCCCCGGCATGCTGGAAACCTGGGACGAGCAGCTCTCGGCGCTGGGCGAGGAAATCGTAATGGACAGGTGCGAATTCATAGACGGCCTTTCCACAATAGCCTACGACCTGCATAAAAGCATCACGGGGGGCAGGGAGAGGCTGGAGATAGTGTACGAGCCGGACATAGACCCGGAGGACCCGGAGGGCATTTACGGCGCCATGCTGAAGGCGCTGGACAGGAGCAGGGCGGAGGATCTCCGCCGGGGCTTTACCACCGCAGGCCCCCACCGGGACGATATAGGCATAGCCCTGTCCGGCATAGACGTGCGCACCTTCGGCTCCCAGGGCCAGAAGCGCACCGCGGCGCTATCACTTAAACTTTCGGAGCTCGCCTTTATAAGGGAGATAAAGGAGGAAGCCCCGGTGCTCATACTGGACGACGTGCTCTCTGAGCTGGACGAGGGCCGGCAGCAGCTTTTGATGGAAAGCATGAAGGACTGCCAGTGCTTTCTGACCTGCACCAGCCTTGAGGGCTTAAAGCGGGCGGGCCTGGGAAATATGAAGGTATTCCGCTGCAAGGGCGGCGAGATGCGCCCGGAATGATACGGAGACAGTTTGTCAAAAAGCCCCGGGGTTGTTAAGGGACCGCAGCCCCTTAAAGTAATTCCGGCTTTGACGACATGTGCGTCAAAACGGATGAAAACCGGAGGTTTTCGTTCTCTGCGGGTTTTGCCGCCCGGGAGCGAATGCGAGAGGCAAAATCCGAGAAAACTCGCAGAAGTGGTCTTTAGCCACTTCTGCGAAATGGAGGAATATATGTATCTGCATATAGGCGGGGATAAGGTAGTGGACGATGAGGAAATACTCCTTATATTGCCCCGTGAAACAGTAATGCATTCATACGACAACCGCCGCTTCATGGAGACCGCCATAGGCTCCGGCCGGGTGGACGACGTATCCGGCGGCGAGCGGGACACATACATAATCACCGCCGTCCCCGAGGGAATAAGGGTATACGCCTCGGCGGTAGGGGCAGCTACAATAGCTAAGAGATAATTTACAGAAGGGCATAAACCATGGAACAGAACAACCACACAAACTACAACGCAAACGAAATACAGGTCCTTGAGGGATTGGAGGCGGTAAAGCGCCGCCCCGGCATGTATATAGGTTCTACGGACGTGCGGGGACTGCACCATCTGGTCAAAGAACTGGTGGATAACGCCATAGACGAGGCGATGGGCGGCTACTGCACCCATATAGAGGTAACAATACACCCCGACAATTCCGTATCCGTCCGGGATAACGGCCGCGGCATACCCGTGGGCTACCATGAGAAGATGCACAAGTCCGCGCTGGAGGTGGCACTTACCGTGCTGCACGCGGGGGGCAAGTTCGGCGGCAGCGGCTATAAGGTATCCGGCGGACTTCACGGCGTGGGCCTGTCCGTGGTAAACGCCCTTTCCAGTAGGCTTACGGCGGAGGTCCGCCGCGACGGCATAATATACCGCCAGGAATACGTAAACGGCGACCCGGTGACGGGAGTAGAGCAGGTGGGCACGTACGGCGATGACACGGGCTCCGGCACTACCATAACCTTCCTCGCCAACGACCAGATATTCGACACCCTTGATTACAACTACGATACCCTGCGGGGCCGGATGAGGGAGCTTGCCTTCCTCAACAAGGGCGTGGCCATTACGGTGACTGACCAGCGCACAGACCCCGTACAGAGCAAAAAATACTGCTATGAGGGCGGCATAATCTCCTTCGTGGAGCACCTGAACAAGAGCAAGGACGTGCTCCATGAGGACGTTATGTACTTCGAGGGCAGTAAGGACGATCCCGCCAGGCAGCAGGTGGCCTCCGTGGAGGTGGCCATGCAGTACAACACCGACTACAACGAGAGCGTGTTTACTTTTGCCAACAACATAAACACCGCAGAGGGCGGCACGCACCTTCAGGGCTTCCGCAGCGCCCTTGCCCGCAGCATAAACGACTACGCCCGCAAGTATAAGCTGCTCAAGGACAACGAAGCGAACCTCTCCGGCGACGACGTAAGGGAGGGCCTTACCGCCATAGTCAGCGTAAAGCTGGTGGAGCCCCAGTTCGAGGGCCAGACAAAGACAAAGCTGGGCAATTCCTATATGAAGTCCCTTGTGGACAACGTGGTGGGCAACGGCATGGGTTTTTACCTTGAGGAGCACCCCCAGACCGCAAGGCTGATAATAGATAAGTGCATAACCGCATCCAGGGCGAGGGAGGCCGCAAGAAGGGCCAGGGACCTTACCAGAAAAAAAACCGGCCTGGAGAACATATCCCTCCCCGGCAAGCTTGCGGACTGCAACAGCAACGAGCCGGAAAAGTGCGAGATATTCTTAGTGGAGGGCGACTCCGCAGGCGGCTCCGCCAAGATGGGCCGCAATCCGGAGTTTCAGGCAATACTGCCCCTTCGCGGCAAGATACTCAACGTGGAAAAGACCCGCTTGGATAAAATGCTTGCCAACAACGAGATACGCTCCATGATAACCGCCTTCGGCACAGGCATAGACACCGAGTTTGACGAGAGCAAGCTCCGCTACCACAAGATAGTCTGCATGACGGATGCGGACGTGGACGGCGCGCATATACGCATACTGCTTTTGACCTTCTTCTACAGGCACATGCGGCCTCTGATAGAGCACGGCCACATTTACGCCGCCCAGCCGCCGCTTTATAGAATTACAAGGGGCAAGAACATATGGTATGCCTATGACGACGAGCAGCTGGGAAGGATACTCAACGAGATAGGCCGGGACCCCAAGCCGCTTATCAACCGCTATAAGGGCCTTGGCGAGATGAACCCGGATCAGCTGTGGGAGACCACCATGGACCCGGACAACCGCATGATGTACCGGGTACACCTTGAGGACGCCATACGGGCGGACGAGATATTCTCCACCTTAATGGGCGACAAGGTAGAGCCCCGCAAGGAGTTCATAGAGCAGAACAGCAAGCTGGTAGTGGATCTGGACGTATAAAGGAGCAATAAATGGACGACATCACCAACAACCCCCGCATAACGCCGCTTGATATAGAGCAGGAGATGAAGAAATCCTTCATTTCCTACGCCATGGCGGTAATAATAAACCGCGCCCTGCCCGATGTGCGGGACGGCCTCAAGCCGGTGCACCGGCGCATACTGTACTCTATGGGAGAGCAGGGCTTCACCCCGGATAAGCCCTTCCATAAGTCCGCCCGCATAGTGGGCGACGTGCTGGGCAAATACCACCCCCACGGGGACAGCTCGGTATACGACGCCATGGTGCGCCTTGCACAGGACTTCAACACCCGCTACCTGCTGGTGGAGGGCCAGGGCAACTTCGGCAGCGTGGACGGGGACGGCGCGGCGGCGATGCGCTATACCGAGGCACGGCTTTCTAAAATGAGCCTTGAGATGCTGGCGGATATAGACAAAAATACCGTGGACTTCATGCCCAACTTCGACGAGACGCTGGTGCAGCCCACGGTGCTGCCCAGCCGCTTCCCCAATCTGCTGGTAAACGGCAGCAACGGCATAGCAGTAGGCATGGCCACAAACGTGCCGCCCCATAACCTCGGGGAGGTCATAGACGCATACGTGGCCCTCATAGACAACAGGGACATATCCATCGAGGAGCTTATGGCATACCTGCCGGGGCCGGATTTCCCAACGGGAGCCACCATAATGGGAACCGCGGGCATAAGGCAGGCATACAGGACGGGCAGGGGCAAGATACTGGTACGGGCAAAGACCGAGATAGAGCCAATGGCCAACGGCAAGAGCCGCATAGTGGTAACGGAGCTGCCCTATCAGGTGAACAAGGCCCGATTGGTGGAAAAGATAGCGGAGCTGGTGCATGAAAAGCGGGTGGAGGGCATAACCGCCCTTCGGGACGAGAGCAACCGCAACGGCATGAAGGTGGTAATAGAGATAAAAAAGGACGTGAACGCCAACGTCGTTTTAAATCAGCTCTATAAGCACACCCAGCTTCAGGATACCTTCGGCGTGATAATGCTGGCTCTTGTGGATGGGGAGCCAAAGGTGCTCAACATAAAGGAGATGCTGTACCACTACCTCAGGTTCCAGGAGGAAGTGGTGACCCGCCGCACAAAGCACGATCTGGAAAAGGCCAAAGAGCGGCTTCATATATTGGAGGGCCTGCTCATAGCCATGGCCAATATAGACGAGGTCGTGGATATAATCAAGACCTCCAAGACCCAGAGCGAGGCCAAGGAACGGCTGAACGTCCGCTTCGGATTGACGGATAAGCAGAGCCAGGCCATACTGGATATGCGCTTAGGCCGCCTTACAGGGCTGGAGCACGACAAGATACAGGCGGAGAGGGACGGCCTTGTGGAGACCATCGCCTATTACGAAAGCGTCCTTGCGGACGAAAACAAGCTGCTGGGCATAATCCGGGAGGAAATACTGGAGGTCCGCCGCAAATACGCCGACCCCAGAAGGACCGAGATAGCCCAGATAACAGAGGATATAGAGCTGGACGACATAATACAGCCCGAGGAGATGACGGTAACCCTTACCCACTTCGGCTTCGCAAAGCGCACCAGCATGGATACCTATAAGGCCCAGAACCGGGGCGGCAGGGGCATAACCGGCCAGACCACCCGGGAGGAGGATTTCGTTGAGCACCTGTTCGGCTGCAACACCCACGACGAGATAATGTTCTTCACCAACATGGGCCGGGTGTTCCGCATGAAGTGCTACCGGATACCCGAGGCGGGCCGCACCGCCAAGGGCACCGCCATAGTCAACCTGCTGAACCTTAAAGAGGGCGAGAAGGTGACCACGCTGTTCCCACTGTGGGAGGAGGGAAAATACCTGAACCTCATCACCAAGGCGGGCATAATCAAGAAGACACCCATAGAGGAGTTCGACAACATCCGAAAGGGCGGAATGATTGCCCAGAACCTCAGGGACGGGGACGAGCTTATTGCCGCCATAATGACGGACGGCAGCGACGAGATAATAGTGGGCACCAAAAAGGGCAAGAGCATACGCTTCAGCGAGGAGGACGTGCGCCCCATGGGCAGAAGCGCCACCGGCGTAAAGGCCATAACGCTGGAGGAAAACGACAGCGTGGTGGGGGCCGAGAAGGTACGCCCCGGCGCCTCCATACTCTCCATATCCGAAAACGGAATGGGCAAGCGCACGCCGGAGGAGGACTACCGCACCCAGACCCGGGGCGGCAAGGGCATAATAGCCATGGCCCTCACCGAAAAGACCGGCGATCTGGTCTGCATGAAGGCGGTAGGAGCCTCCGATATAGAGGAGGACGTAATGATAATAAGCTCCGAAGGCACCATAATAAGGCTGCCCGTGGAGCAGATATCCGAGATATCCCGCAATACCCAGGGAGTGCGCCTTATGCGCACCGAGGACAGGGTGGCCTCCGTTGCCATAGTTCCCCACGTGGAGCCTGACGGGGAGTAATAAAAAAGAGGGGACGGCAAGCTGTCCCCTTTATATGTCTGTAAAGGAACATGGTATATGCCGCTTATACGCCTCGCACAGCTTTTCGCCGCCGCGGGACATACCCTCTACGGAGTAGGGGGCATGGTGCGCAACCCGCTTCTGGGCCTGCCGGTCACGGATAACGACGTTACCTCCTCCATGACGCCGGGGGAGGTAATGGCCATGTGCCGGGATAAGGGCATAAAGTATCTGGACATAGGTGCGGCCTTCGGAATGGTGGAGCTGCACTATATGGGCGGGGTATTCCAGCACACCACCTTCAGGCGGGATACATACCCAACAGGCGGCGGGCACCGGCCCCGGGCGGTAAGCTACTCCGGGGACATAAACGAGGACGCCTTCCGCCGGGACTTTACTGTGAACGCCATATATAAAAACATACTGACAGGCAGGATCACCGACCCTACCGGCGGCATGCAAGACCTTAAAAAAAGGCTGCTCAGAGCTACCTCAAAGGATCCCGCCGTCATAATGGGAGACGACGCCCTTCGCATAATGCGCATGGCGCGCTTTGCCTCGGAGCTGGGCTTTGAGGCGGAGCGGGGCACATTGGAGGCCGCAAGGGCCTGCGCGGCGGGGCTTGCGGACATATCCCCGGAGCGCATACGGGAGGAGCTGGACAGGATACTGCTCTCCGACGCGAAATACGGCATTCCCGGGGGGCCGTACAGGGGGCTTGAGCTGCTGGACAATCTGGAGGCCCTGGACGTGATACTGCCCGAGCTGGCCAAGGGCCGCGGAGTGGCCCAGAAGCCCCAGTACCACAAGTACGACGTGCTTCACCACTGCTTTCACGCGGTGGACTGCATAGAGCCAAGCCTTACCCTGCGCCTTGCCGCTCTGCTCCACGACGTGGGCAAGCCGGCGGCGCTTCAGGCCACGGGCTGCATGTACACCCACGACAGGCTGGGTGCGGATATTGCCCGGGGAATACTGGAAAGGCTGAGGTACCCCTCCGCCGTCATACGGGACGTTACGGCGCTTATACGCAACCACATGTTTGACCTTCGTACCGAGGCAAAGGAGAATACCATACGGCTATGGCTTCAGGAGATGGGTATAGAGCGCTCGCGCCAGCTCATAGCTCTCCGCCGGGCGGACGTTCACGGCAGCGGAAGGATAGAGGGGCCGGTGGAGTCCGCGGACAGGTGGGAGCGCATACTGGAAAGCATGATAGCGGCGGGGGCGCCCTTTGAAGAGCGGCAGCTTGCCGTCACAGGGGCGGACATAGCCGGTTACCTTGGCATACCCCCTTCTCCCAGGATAGGGTACATAAAGGCGGGGCTGCTCAGGCACTGCGCAAAACGCCCGGAGGACAACAATAAAACCGTGCTGCTTCGGCTCAGCCGGGATTTGGTAAACAATTCGTGACAGTTTTGCCCTTTTGCCCTATATACACTTGCAATACCCATGGGAAAAATGTAAAATAGGTTGATTAGGTATGAAAATTATAAGGGTATGTATGCACATACGGCAACCCTGACCCTGAACGGAGGATATAAGTGGCTATTTCGCTGGAAGTTAAAAAATTCGTAAACACCGAATACGTAGGCAAATTTGCGGAGATCGAGCTGCCCATAGCCCAGCCCGAAGACGAGGAGCCCCCAAGGAAGGCCAGAAAGAAGCCGGACAAGAAGGATAAGAAGGAAAAAAAGGCTTCCTTTATTCGCAAAAGGGCGGATTATGACGGCGATGACGACGATTATGACGATATAGACAGCGAGATCGAGGCGGAGCTGGACGCGGAGGAAGAGGAGGAGCGCAGAAAGTCCCGCAGGGGAGGCCTGTTCGGCAGGAGGCGCGCCGAGGAGGATGACGACGAGCTGGACGACGAGCTTGACGAGGAAGAGGACGAGGCCGCCAAGGCCCTGGCCCGCCGTAAGGCAGCCGCTCAGGAAGCCCGCCGCGTAGCCGCCATGTTTGACGATGCTCCCAAGGCATCCCGTACTTCCCAGCCCGTGGAGGTAGAGGAAGAAGAATATCAGGAGCCGGAGCCTGAAGGCCCCCGGACAGAGCGCGCTCGGATACACTACATCGAAGAGGGCAACGGGGAGCCGCTGATACTCGTACACAGCGTAGGCCAGTCCTTCTATACCTGGCGCAACATGTTTTCCCGCCTCAGCCTTAATTACCGGGTGATAGCCATAGACCTGCTGGGTCACGGCTATTCCTCCAGGCCTGAGAACTTCAACTATACCGTTGAGGAGCAGGCCATGACGCTGGGCCTGTTCATGGACGCAATAGGCGTGCAGTCCGCCCACATAATGGCATTTTCCATGGGTTCCGCCTACGCGCTGCGCTTTGCGCTGGACAACCCGGAGCGGGTAGGCAAGATGATGCTCATAGCTCCCGGCGGCATTTCCCCCGAGATGCCGCTGGCCATAAAGCTCATGGACAGCAGCATACTGGGCGGCGTGGCCTCCATGCTCTACGGCATGCGCACGGTGGAAAAGGTGCTTTCCGAGTGCTATTTCGACCTTGCCCAGATGATGAGCCCCGAGGTAGTGGGCGAATACTACAAGACCATATCCGACCGTGAGTCCCGCTGGGCGCTGCGGGCTTCCTTCCACAACTTTGACGATGAGGGCGTGGTATCCAGGCTCCGCTCCCTTGAGGCCCCCGTGCTGATGCTTCAGGGCAGCGAGGACAAGTGGCGTCAGGGGGACGACTCCGAGCTGTACCACACGGCGATGCCCTACGCCGGCTTTGCCACCATGCGCAACGCAGGCCACCTGCTCCATGAGGAAAAGGCGGAAAAGGTCATAGCGGCCACGCTTGAGTATATTCCGGCCATACAGCCGGAGGGGTAAACATAAAAATATCGCCCACGCATTGACATACGCAGGCGATACGGGTA